>Ga0209048_10003651_pt1 | contig 14900 bp, 14 predicted proteins | sample FrelakmetCRP12CR_FD_187146 | JGI IMG/M metagenome (GOLD analysis project Ga0209048, IMG submission 187146) | Freshwater lake sediment microbial communities from the University of Notre Dame, USA, for methane emissions studies - CRP12 CR (SPAdes)... | ecosystem: Environmental > Aquatic >... | reverse complement strand
CTCGATGGAGGCCCACGCCAGCCAGGCCAGCAGCGCGACCGACAGCGTGCGCAGCCTGGCCGTGTTCCTGTCGCTACCTCCCGAGTACTTCGCCCTGGCGTTCGGCACCGAGTGGTACATCGACCGGAGCCTCCCCGCCGGATCGACGCTCCACGACGTGTTCGCCACCCTCGACCCCGACGCCGCGCCCGCGTCCTGACGGGCGAGACCGTGGCCCGATCCGACGCCGTGCCCGACGATCCCGAGCACCGCTACCGCGCCGACGAGCGCGAGGTGAACCCCGAAGGTGTCGACCTCCCCGACGAGCACGAGGTCAACGCGGAGGGCGTCGACGCGCTCAAGGTTCCGGTCGAGCTCGTCGAGCACGAGTTGCGCAAGAAGTCCAAGACCCGTCGAGCCCTCGAGCTGACGGCCTCGATCGGCATGGTGGTGTTGATCTTCGCCTTCGCCTTCCCGGCGATCTCGAACTCCCCCTACAGCGCCATCGGTGACCAGTTCGCCAAGCTGTCGTGGGCCCAGGTGGCCGGCCTCACCGCGCTGTGGGCCCTCGTCATGTGGACCTACACAGGGGTATTGGTCAACTCGCTGCCGGGCCTGCGCCGCACGCAGGCCCTCGTGCTCAACTTCGCCGGGTCGGCCGTCTCCAACGTCGTGCCGTTCGGTGGGGCCGTGGGTGTCGGGTCCACCTACGCCATCTCGATGTCGTGGGGGTTCCCACCCCCGGCGGTGACGCTCTCGATCCTCGTGTCGGGCATCTGGAACGTCTTCGCCAAGCTGGCTCTCCCCATCGCAGCCCTGGTGGTGCTGGCCGTGACGGGCGCGGCCACGCGCTCGCTCGTGGTCCCCGCCGTCGTCGGCCTCGTCGCACTCGCAGGGGGCGTCACCGGGTTCGCCCTGATCCTCTCCACCGAGGAACTGGCCGCCCGCATCGGAACCACCGCCCAGCGTGTCGCGAACCGCGTGCTCCGCGTCATCCGCCGCCATCCCGTCGAGGGCTGGAGCGACGCCGTGGTCGACTTCCGCCACCGCAGCCGCCGACTCATCCGCGAGCGCTGGAGCCGGCTGACCCTCTGGATGTTGTTGTTCCAACTCGGTCAGTTCGCCCTGCTGCTCTTCTGCGTGCGGGCCATGGGTGCGGAGACGACGCAGCTGGGCTGGATCGAGGTGTTCGCCGCCTACGCGTTCGGCAGCCTGCTCACGACCATCCCCCTCACGCCGAGTGGCGTCGGGTTCGTCGAGGCGGGCGTCACCGCGGCGCTGATCGCGTTCGGCGGCGCCGACGCGGGCTCGGCGGCCGCGGTGCTCCTCTACCGGGGCTTCACCTACCTGGCCGAGATTCCCTTTGGCGCGCTGGCCTGGGGGATCTGGGGCACGCGCCACAGCTGGCGCCGCCCCCTCGGCTCGCGTGCGTAGCCACGGTCGCCCCACGACACTCGATACGCACGCGACAGGGGTGCGCGACGGGCCCCGGTGGTTCGCTGACAGGACCGTCATCGAATTCGTGCCATGATCTCGGCACGGTGAGCCCTCACCGGATACGGGTCAGCACACGGAGGAGCACCATGGACGTCAACACCGTCCCGCTCGATGAGCTCGACGTCATCACCGCCCGTCAGTACGGCGAGCACGGCTACCCCCACGACGCGTGGGCCCGCCTGCGCCGCGAGAGTCCGGTGCACAAGCTCCACCCCGAGGGCTACCGGCCGTTCTGGGCGGTCACCAAGGCCGCCGACATCACCGAGGTGAGCCGCCAGCCCGAGAAATTCCGCAGCTTCGGTCGCTTCATCCTCATGCCGGATCCGCCCGGCGCCGATCCCGACGAGATCGACAACAACATGCCGCTGCGCATGCTCGTGAACATGGACCCACCCGAGCACCGCGAATACCGCAAGCTCGTGAGCGCGTGGTTCACCCCCAGGGCCATCGCCAAGCTCGAACAGCGGCTCGAGGACATCACCGTCGAGATCTTCCAGGAGCTCGCCGAGCGGGGCGACGACACGTACGACTTCGTGACCGAGATCGCGGCCCGCCAGCCCCTGCGGATGATCACCGAGATCCTCGGCATCCCCCGCGAGCGCGAGGACTTCGTGCTGAAGATCACCAACCAGAACTTCGGCCTGGAAGACCCCGAGTTCCAGATCGAAGGCGAGACCCTCGACGAGCGGCTGGCCTTCATCAGCGAGGCGTTCGCCTACTTCGACGAGTTGATCGCCGAAGCTCGGGCCAACCCCCGCAACGACCTGACGTCGGTGCTGGCCACTGCCGAGATCGACGGCGAGCCGGTGCCCCAGTTCGAGCTGTACTCGCTGCTGTTCCTCGCCATGGTGGCCGGGCACGACACCACCCGGAACGCCATCTCGGGCGGGCTCGTCGCATTCCTCGACCACTGGGGCGAGTTCGAGCGCCTCCAGGCCAACCCGTCGATGTCGCCCATCGCGAGCGAGGAGATCGTGCGCTGGACCACGCCGGTGAACCACTTCTCGCGCACGGCAACCGTCGACTACGAACTGAATGGCGCACAGATCAAGAAGGGTGACTCGGTCGGGCTCTTCTACGCGTCGGCCAACCGTGACGAAGACGTCTACCCCGACCCGTTCGAGTTCCGCATCGACCGTGACCCCAATCCGCACCTCGGCTTCGGCATCGGTGAGCACTTCTGCCTCGGAGCGCACCTCGCCCGCCTCGACCTCAAGGTGTTCTGGCGGGTGTTCGCCGAGCGACTCGAATCGCTCGAGCAGAGTGGACCCATCGAGCTGCTTCACGCGAGTTTCGTCGGCGGACCGAAACACATCCCCATCCGGGCGAGCTTCCGCCTCGACTGACGGCCCGGGCCCACGGTGATCTCGCCCGATGTGGTCTTCGTGGGCGGGACCGTCGTCACGGCCGACCCGTCGGCCCCCCGTTCGTCGGCCCTGGCCGTCGCGGGCGGGCGGATCATCGCCCTCGGCGACACGGCCTCGGCACTCGTGCCCGATGCCGGCGAGGTGATCGACCTCGCCGGCCGCAGCCTGCTTCCTGGATTCCGGGACGGTCACGTCCACCCACTCTGGGGTGGCATGGAGCTGGCGTCGCTCCCGCTCGCCGGCGCGACCTCGCTCGACGAACTGCTCGATCGGGTGCGCGCTCACGCCGTCGCCAATCCCGACCGGGGATGGATCCATGGCGGTGGGTACCACCCGTCGCTCCTCCCCGGCGGCGATGGCGTGGCCGACGCGGCGCTCCTCGACGCCGTGGTCCCCGACCGGCCGGTGGCGCTCGAAGCCAACGATCACCACACGATGTGGGTGAACAGCAGGGCACTCGAACTGGCGGGCATCGACGCTCACACCCCCGATCCACCGCTCGGCGAGATCGTGCGCCGCGGTGACGGCTCGCCGATGGGCACCCTGCGGGAATGGGGAGCGCTGGCGCTGGTCCAGCGGCTGCTCCCGCGCATGGGCCTCGAGCAGCGCGCCGAAGGCTTGAGGCTGGCCATGACCGAGCTGGGCCGAGCGGGCATCGTGTGGGCTCAGGAGGCCGCGGCGGCGCCCGACGAGGTCGCGGCCTACGCCGACCTGGCCCGAGCAGGCGGGCTCACGACCCGGGTGAACGCCGCGCTGCGGGCCGACCCGGGCACGTGGTCTCGCCGCCGGGAAGCGTTCGTCTCGTGCCGACGCGCCGTCGAGACCGACGGGGCCGTGTCCGACCGACTGTCGGCGCGCACCGTGAAGTTCTTCGCGGACGGGGTCATCGAAGCCGGCACCGGGTTCCTGCTCGAGCCGTACGACGACGCGCCCCACAGCTGCGGATTGCCGAACTGGTCGCCCCAGGAGCTCTCCCAGGCGGTGACCGCCTTCGATGCCGACGGCTTCCAGATCCACATCCATGCCATCGGCGACGGTGGGGTGCGCATGGCCCTCGATGCCGTCGCGGCCGCCGCGCTCCGGAACGGGCCGGCCGACCGACGGGCGGTCATCGCCCACACTCAGCTCGTGCACCCCGACGACCGGTCGCGCTTCGCGCTGCTCGGCGTCATCGCCAACTTCGAACCCCTCTGGGCCTGCCTCGATCCCACCCAGGTCGACCTGACCATCCCCCGCCTCGGGCCCGGTCGCTCCGCCCTGCAGTACCCCATCGCCACCCTGTCCGGCAACGGCACTCGGCTGTCGTTCGGCTCCGATTGGCCCGTCAGCTCGGTCTCACCACTGCACGGGCTGGCCGTCGCCGTCACGCGCCAGACGCCAGATGGTGAGCCGGCTCATGGTTGGCTGCCAGAGGAGCGGCTCCCCATCGAGCAGGCGATCGCCGCCTACTCGACCGGTACCGCGTACCAGGCGTTCGAGGACGGGCACCGCGGCGCGCTCACCGTCGGGTCGAAGGCCGACCTCGCGCTCCTCAGCGCCGATGTGGTCGCCATGGCAGGCTCTGAGATAGCCGACGTCGCAATCGAAGGAACGTGGGTCGACGGTCGGGCCACCTACCGGGCCTGACCAACCGAACGAGGGGGCACCATGGAGATCGGCACGCTGAGCCAGGTATGGCGCTACCCCGCCAAGTCCATGCAGGGGGAGGCGCTCGAACAGGCCGAACTTGTTCCGAGTGGCCTGTCGGGCGATCGCGGCTGGGCGGTGCGCGACGAGGTTCGTGGCGGCATCCGAGGAGCGAAGAAGATCGGCGCGCTGATGGGCCTGTCCGCCCGCTACCTCGCCGAGCCCACGCCCGGTCAGGGACCGCCGGAGATCGAGATAGACCTCGGTGCGGGAACGACGGTGCGCTCTGGCGATCCCGACGTGCATCGGACGCTCTCGGCCACGCTCGCTCACGAGGTGACGCTCTGGCCGCTGCAGCCGGCCGACGACCTCGACCACTACCGACGCGGCGCGCCCGACAGTGACGACCTCGAGGTCGAGCTGCGGGACCTCTTCGCCCGCACGCCCGACGAGCCGCTCCCCGACTTCAGCCTGTTCCCGCCCGAGATCATCGAGTTCGAGTCGCCTCCGGGCACCTACCTCGATGCCTATCCGTTGTTGATCATCACCGACCGCACCCTCGCCCGGCTGGCCGGGCTGGCCCCCGAGTCGATCATCGACGTGCGCCGGTTCCGGCCCAACCTGGTCGTTTCGGCCGCCGGCGACGGAGCCGACGACGACTGGCCCGAGCGGGCCTGGGTCGGTCGCTCGATCACCGTCGGCGATGCCGAGCTCGACGTCGTCGGGCCCTGCCCTCGCTGCGTGATGATCACCCGCGGCTTCGAGGGACTCCCCGAAGACCGTTCAATCATGCGCACCGTCGTACGCGAGGCCGACCAGAACATCGGCGTGTACGCCACGGTGCGGACCCCCGGACGGGTCGGGCTCGGCGACGCCGTGCGCCTCAGCTGACCCACCGCCCGCGTACGCCCTGTCGCCCCACAACATGCGCTACGCACGCGAGGCGTGGGGAGTGGCAGGATCGGGGTCGTGAGCAACGGTCCGTTCAACGGCTGGCCCGACGAGGCGCTCGACTTCTTCCGCGGTCTCGAAGCCGACAACACCAAGAGCTACTGGGTCGAGCACCAGGACCAGTACAACGACGCAGTGAAGGGCCCGATGCTCGCGCTCGCCGACGAGGTGGAGGCGGAGTTCGGGCCGCTCCACCTCTTCCGGCCCTATCGCGACGTGCGGTTCAGCAAGGACAAGACGCCGTACAAGACCCAGATCGGCGCGGTCACCGAGGGTGAAGGTGGCGAGGTCTACTACGTGGCCCTCTCGGCCACCGGCCTCATGGCCGCGGCGGGCTACCACATGATGGCGAACGACCAGATTGCCCGCTTCTGCGAGGCGGTCGACGACGATACGACCGGGCCCGAGCTCGAAGTGATCCTGGCCGCGCTGCGCAAGAGGGGTTTCGAGATCGGCGGCGAGGCGCTCAAGACCGCGCCGCGCGGGTATCCCCGGGACCATCCCCGGGTGACGCTGCTCCGCCACAAGGGAGTCACAGCGGCGAAGACCTGGCCTCCGGCTCGGTGGCTCGACACCCGCGCCGCGCTCAAGAAGATCACCGACGTGTGGCGAGCCACCCGTCCGCTCGACGAATGGCTCGCCGAACAGGTCGGACCCTCCACCGAGCCCCCACCCGAACGCTGACGGCCCACCACGTCGCCCGGCGGGGCGTCACACCCGACCGCCGGAACGAGCGGGGCCACGAAGGGGCTACGCCTGGTTGACCCAGGTGGCGTGGAAGCCGAAGGGCACGCGCACCGGCAACGGCACCTCGGCGACGGGGCCGGCGGCCACGTCGAGGGCATCGAGCACGGTGAAGGTCGATCGGTCGGTGGCGGCGTCGTACACGAACGCCATCACCCAGCCCTCGCCCTCGCTTTCGCCGCCGGGCACGAAGAACCACTCCCCCGACCCCCTCCCCGGGCCCGGGTCCCACACCGACACCGAGCCGGCGCCGTAGTCGTAGTGGACCACGCCCCCGAGATCGACCGTGCCCGGCGCGTCGCGCACCTGGGCCAGCCAGGCGTGGCCCTGCGCCGTCGCGCTGAACCGCCGATCGATGCTGGGCAGGTCCGCGGGCGGGGCGTCGAGGCGCTCGTCGCAGAAGCGCAACTGCGGCCCGGACGTCTGGACGGTCCAGCGGTGCAGGGTCAGCGAGCTCGGGGTACCGGCCGGAGCGAACGTCGAGTCGAGGCGGCACACGTCGAGCAGGATGTCGTCGCCCACACGATGGGCGTTGATGCCGTGATAGACGAAGCACGGCTCGATCTCGACCCATCGGATCGCCGTTGCGGGCCCACCCAGTGGCATGACCCCGATGCGGGCGCCGTAAGACGGATCCCAGGAGAACGGCACGACCCCCGACTGGGGTTCGGAAACCATCTTGATGGCGCCCTGCATGTCGAACATGACCGGGAGCTCCCAGAAGATCACGTCGCGATCGGTGATGGCGAAGTCGTGCATCATCGTGGGCTTGGCCACGTCGACCGTCTCGACGTGGACGAGCCGGCCGGAGGCATCGGCCACCCGGTACTCGAGGAACGGCGGGGTGAAGCCGTAGCCGAACGAGTGCAGCGCCCCGGTGGCCCGATCGAGATGAGGGTGCGCGGTCATGTTGCCCGTGAGCGCGCCACCGTAGTCGAACGGCCCGATCGTCGACAGGTCGGCTGGTGACAGTTCGTAGGGGAGGCCCACTTCGCCGAGCGAGAGCAACCGGCCCCCGTGGTGGCCGACCGACACGTTGCTCAGTCCGGACGCGCCACCCGGCGCGGCGCCGGCGCCAAGGCCGCCACCGGCAGCGACCAGAGTCGTTTGCACCTGGCGGTTGCGGTACCAGCGCGCGCTGCCGTTCTCGAGTTGGATCCCGTGCACCATGCCGTCACCGAGGAACCAGTGTGGCGACCAGTCCTGCACCGGATTGGAGCCGTTGCGCACGTAGAGACCGGTGAGCTCGGCCGGCAGCGTGCCGATGACCGGTAGATCGGTGACCGTGACCTCCTCGCGGACAGGTGCGAATCCACCGCGCAACCACCACGGCGCACCGCCCGTCTCCGGCGGTGCGGTGGTCGGTGGTGCGTCGTAGAGGAGCGACGTGGGCCCCGTCGCGGCGGAGGTGGCGCCACCGCCACTCGAGCACGACGCGAGGAAGGCGCTCGCCGCGCTCGATGCCGCGGCGAGCCCGATCGCGCCGAGGGCACCGCGCGACAGCAGCTCACGCCTCGTGATCCCGTCCCCCATCGGGACAGCCTGGCACAACCGCCGAGCAGACGAGTCGCGCCCGCGATCACATGCCTGGAGCGGGAATGACCCGCCTCTACACTCCATCGGAGCATCAGGACGCCGCGACGGCAGGAGACGAACGTGGGTGAGGGCGGGCTGTCGCCCACCGAGGTGGGCAAGGAGCTATCCGAGCACGCGAAGCACACTCGCGGCGATCACGGCGAGGGGAGCTCGCGCGACCGCGTCGTGACCATCATCGAGGCGCTGCTGCTCGCCGTCGTCGCCGTGTTGGCGGCGTGGTCGGGCTTCGCGTCGGCGAAGTGGGCGACCGAGTCCCGCCTGCTGCTGGCCCAGTCGTCGACGGCACGCGCCGAGGCGAGCCGCGCCGCGCTGAGCGCCACGGAGACCCGCAACTTCGACGCCTCCACGTTCAACGCCTGGTTCACCGCCTACACCGCCGGCAACCAGCAAGCCATGGAGATCGCCGAGCGCCGGTTCCGGCCCGAGTTCAAGGTGGCGTTCGACGCCTGGAGGGCGAGCAACCCCGAGACCAATCCCGCGGCGCCGCCCGGGCCGACCTTCATGCCCGAGTACGAGCAGCCCGAGCTCGAGCGCTCCAAACAACTCGACGAGAAGGCCGACGGGCTCTACGAGGAGGGGTCGACGGCCGGTGACAATGCCGACAACTACGTGCGCACCACCGTCTATCTGGCGACGGTGCTCTTCCTCGTGGGCATCAGCGGCCACTTCCGCTTCGCCGTGGCCAGGGTCGGGCTGATCGTCGTGGGCAGCGCCATCCTCGTCTTCGCGGTCGTGCTGTTGATCATCGCCCCGAGTCCCCCGGCCTGACAGGGGTCCCATGTTGCACACATCGCCGCTCATCGCCTTCGTCCCGTCCACGGATCTCGACCGTTCACGCCGCTTCTTCGGCGACACGCTCGACTTCCCGCTGCTCGCCGAGGACCCCGGCGCGATCACCTACGACGCGAACGGCACGAAGCTCCGGGTGACCCTCGTGCCGGCGCTGGCCCCGGCGCCGTTCACCGTCGTGGGTTGGGCCGTGGCCGACCTCGCCACGACGATCGACACGTTGGTCGACGCCGGTGTGACGTTCGTGCGGTACGAGGGCATGGATCAGGACGAGCGCGGCGTCTGGACCGCCCCGGGCGGTGACCGGGTTGCCTGGTTCCACGATCCCGACGGCAACACCTTGTCGCTGACCGAGTTCGGCGACGGCGACTGAACCGGCACGGGTCGGGGCGTGCCGCGGATCGGAGCAGGCGGACGCCCGGGGCCGGCGCTACAGGCCGGGCTGGTCGTCGACCAGGCCCAACAGCACCTGCGCCGAGTCGGTGTAGACCTTCTCGGAGATGAAGGCGTGCTGGGTGCCGGTGTAGAGATCGCGGAACGCCCGCTCGAGGCGATTGCCCTCTCGGATGGCGCTCGTGCCGGCGGCGAGATGGGCCCACTGGGCCACGTCACGGCTGGCCTCGGTGGCGTAGGTCGCGGCGATGCGCAGATCGGCGCGCATGGTCGGCGTGATCGGTTCGCCCGACGCCATCGCGGCCTCCGCGGCCTCGAAGCTCTCCACCACGAGGAGCCGGGCTGCGCGCCACATGCCGAGGTGGTGGGCGAAATCCCGTTGGAACGTGGTGCGGTGCGCGAGCGTCTCGAGCTGACCCATGCGCACCTTGGAGAGCGCGAGCTTCTGCACGTCGTCGAGCATGCTCTTGGCCACCCCGAGTGCCCACGCCGCGTGCCCGGCCGCCGTGATGGCCATCAGACCCATGCGGTAGGTTGGGGCCGACCCGCGATGTGGCTCGCGGGTGAACAGCGAGAAGGCGCGGTACTCGGGCAGGAAGACGTCGGTGAGGTTGTAGTCGTACGAGCCGGTGCCCTTGAGGCCCTGCACGTGCCACCCGTCGGTGAACGTGACCTCGTCACGCGGGAACACCCCGGCCATCATCACCGGCATGCCGTTCGGCTCCCAGAGCATCTCGCCGTCGCGCATCGGGAAGAAGCCCCCCACGACGTACTCGGCATGACCGGTGCCCGAGCCGAAGTTCCACGCACCGCTCACCTGCCAGCCCCCCTCGACCTCGATGCCCTGGCCGTTGGGGAAGAACTGGCCGCCGAGCGTCACCCGGTTGGCGTTCGCGGTGAAGACCTCGGCGAAGCCCTCGTCGGGCAGGTACGCGGCGGCCGCCGCCGACGACGGCAGGTTGGCGATGCCGATCCAACCGAACGACCCGTCCTGCCAGGCCATCTCCTGCCAGGTGTCGATCATCTCCCGGAACCCCGGCTCCTCGCCGCCGGCCTCGGCCGGGTTGAGGAACTGCATCAGTCCGCTGTCCCACAGCGCGTCGACCAGCTCGGGGGTCAGCGTTCGGAGCTCTTCGGCCGCCGCGGCGCCGTTCAGCACGACATCGCGCACCGACCTCGCCCGGCTCGGCCCGTCGCGGTCAACGATCGTGGTCACCTGGATCCCCCCTTGGTCGCGGCGCGCTACGACCGTGACCCTAGGCGACGGGCTGGGGGCGGCGCATAGCGCGGGTTCGAGTCGTCAGGACGCGTCGGCGCTGCGGGCGTTGAACTCGTCGGTCGTGTTGACGTGGGGGAAGCGATCATCGGGCACCGCGAGGCCCAGGGCGGCGCAGATCGGTGCCCAACCGTCACCGGGGCTCCACTCGAGCAGGCGCTCGGGGGGAGCCGTTGCCCGGACCCGCTCGTTGTGGGCGACGTAGGCGGCCTTCGCCGCGTCGGCGTCTCCGAGGTCGGGCGTGAACGCCGCCATCATCCCGCGCGCCATGCGGGCCCACTCCGAGTCGTCGCTGCCGACCGCGAGCGCGTCGGCGAGCGCGGGGAAGATCGTGGCCGACGCGCTGCGCCACCACGCGTCGGGGTCGCGCTCGGACAACAGGATCAGGGCGTCCGGAAAGGCGGCCGCGAGCGGCTCCCAGAAGGCCGCCGCCGGCCAGTCGACCGAAGCGTCGAACCCGTCCATGAACGCAGGCCAGTCCGGCCCGTCGCCGGCGAATGCGTCGGCCCACACCGTGGCGTCGTCCGAACGGTCGAAGACCTCGAGCATGTGGTAGCAGCGGCCCGAGAGCAACCTCTCGAGCGCGACCTTCAACGACAGCGTGCCGGTGCGGCCGAGTCCGGCCCCGACGACCTGGAGCGCCATGTGTTCCCCCTCACGCCGTTCCCGAGCGTCGGGCGACGCAGACCACGCTATCGATCGGTGGCGAAACAGGCCCCGTCCGGCAAGGGAGCCTCAGCCCGATGGCGTCGTGGTCGTCGTGGGCAGGACGGGGCAGCCGTTCTCGTCGAAGGTGATCCCCGCAGGTGGGCCGCCGTTCTGGCCGCCGGCCGCGGGAGGCGCCTGACCCGAGCCCGGACGGCCACCCGCGGCTCCCGCTCCGCCCTGTGACGGCTGGGGCAGGTTGGGGCACTTCGACAGATCGGGGAACTGGCCGTTCTGCCCGCCCTGGCCACCCGGAACACCCTGCCCGCCGAGGCCACCCTGCCCACCGGGGACGACCTGGCCGGCACCACCAGGCGCACCGCCCCCGCCGAAGCCCATGCTCGCCCAACCGCCGTTCACGGTGGAGAGGAACCCGGCGCCCCCGGCCACGAACAGACCGACGACCACGAGCACGCCGAGCACGCGGGGCAGGCGGACGATCAACCACGCGGCCAGGAGAGCGATGGCACCCATGGCCGGGAGGTAGAAGCGGGCGATGCTGTAGTTCGGGTGCAGGAAGCCGCCGTCACCGAACGGGCTGCCGGCCCCGCCACCGGGCACGCCGCCGAGCGGCCCGCCGGCACCACCGGCACCGCCCATGCGGGCCGTCCACTCATAGGCCGCGTACACCCCCCAGATCGCCGCCCACGCTCCGAGCAACAGGAGCCCGATCCAGCGATCGGCGACCGCGGCCGGCACGTCGTCGGTGGTCGTCGCGACCGGCGTGGTCGTCGCGACCGGCGTGGTCGACGGCGACGGCTCGGTCGCGAGTGGTGCCGAAGGCGGCTGCTCGGGATCGGTGGGGGCCGCAGGTCGGCGATACCGGACGGCGTGGCCGACCTGCACCCCGATGAGGCCGATCACCGCCGCCAACCCGATGAGGAACACCGGCATGGCCCGCCACAGGTGCGACGGCATGATCTTCAGGTTGTCGGGGATCGAGCTGAGCGTGAACTTGACCGAAGTGGAGCTGTAGCCGGTCGAGAAGGGCCCGTCGAAGACCACGGCGTTGTAGGCGAGCATGGCCACCAGCGGCGGGATGGCACCGAGGGCCCACCACAGCAGGGTCGTCCACCCGAGCCTCCAGCGCGACCGCAGGCAGACGAACAGTGCGAAGAGCGCGGCCACGGCGAGCACGGCCACGTTCGTGTAGCGCACGAAGACCGACTGGCCGAGCGAGAGGAACGCCAGAGCGCCCACGATCGTACGGACGCGGCGCGACCGGTCGAGGCCGAGCGTGGTCCAGACGAGCAGACCGAGCCCCGCGGCGACCAGCGAGGCGTCGGTGAAGGTCGGCATGTACGAGCGCCACGCCATCACCATGACGATCGCTGCGGAGGTGTACCCGCCGACCGCGAACGCGCCGCCCCAGCGCCCGAGCCAACGCCGGCCGCCGAGGTAGAGGCCGATGCACGCCAACGCGCCGTAGAAGAGCGGGGCGAGCCGCATGGCCCCGGCCTCGTCGAAGCCGACCGCGAGGAACGGGTAGCCCGCGTTCTTCTCACTGACCCAGATGCCGTCCGCGTTCTGGTGCCACTGCATGATCCCGCCGCCGAGCGACGTCTGCTGGAGCTGCTCGGTCAGCTCCGTGTACTGGTCCTGGGTGAGGGTGAGGTTACCGTCCTCGAGCGCAGCGATCGACGCCCGATAGGCGTAGGGATCGGGCTCGACCATCTTCTCGGCCTGGCTGAGCACCAGGCCGCTCATCGCCGCGAAGCAGGCGATGGCGAACACGAGCGGCGCCCATCGCTTCACGGTGGCCGACCGCGTCGACGCCGGGGAGGATTCGGGCGGGGCGCCGTCATCCTCGCCGGGCAGATCATCGATGGGATAGGCCGTCAGGTCGAGTGCCATGGCCCGCATGATGGGGCCCGAACCTGGCAGTTGCCTGTGAACCCCCTCGGAATCCCCCGAGAAGGGCCTCAGACGCTCCCGTCACCCATGGCCTGGGCGCCCGGCCGGAAGTGGAAGTCCTGCATCACCGACGATCCGCCCCGCAACAGCCCGATGAGCACGCCCTGGGTGCCCTGCTGGCCCGACCGGGGGCTGAATCCGACGTTGAACTGGGATCCCTGGTCGGACGGCATGATGCCGAATCCCTGCACCTCGCCCTGGTCGCGTTCGGCGATGGCGTCGCCGGCCAAGGCGAACAACGCCTGCAGCGCGGCGGCCTCATCGGGGTCGAAGCCTCCGCTCATGCCCTCGAGCTTGGCCGCCAGCGCCTCGAGCTGAGCGCTGGTCACGGTCATCTGGTCGGGCATCGGCCCTCCTCACGGATCGACGTCGACGGTTCGGTGCACCGCCTCACGCCACACGACGCCCCGACAGCCCGAGGGTTACACCGACTCCTCTCACAACGTCCTCGATCGAGGGCCATCCCCTCGACGTCGATCGGTCGAGCGTCGCCCCCGTCGCCATGACCGCAGCTGCCCGACCGACGTGACCGGCGCTCGCCGAACGGTTCGCGTCAGCCCTCCAACGTGAACCGATACACGTTCGTGTCGCGCTCGACGAAACCGAGACGGAGATAGAGCCGATTGGCGGCCTCGCGGCTGGGCCGCGACGTGAGATCGACGGTACGCGCCCCGGCGGCCGCCGCCCGCTGGACGGCGTCGCGGCTCAGGGCCTCGCCCACTCCCCGGCCCCGGGCCTCGCCGTCGACGACGACGTCTTCGATCCAGGCCCGTCGGCCCGTGGGAATCGGGAACATCGCGAGGGTCAGGCTGCCCACGATCTCGCCGCCCCGATCCGGATCGCGGGCCACGAGCAGCGCGCACGCCTCCGACCGGGCAATGGCGGCGAGCGCCTCGGCCGACGGCGGCGGATTCGAACTCGACAGCTGGGGGATCAGTCGACCGAAGGCGGCGACCACCTCGGGGGTGACTTCGACGACCTCGACGACCTCGACCTCGCTCATCGCGCCACGCTAGACGGGCCGCACGGCGTGCTGGTCACCCGAGAGGCGGGCGGCGACCCGGCGCGCCGCCGAGCTTGTACCGTGAGGAGATGCCCGACGATGCCGGCCGTGCACCGGCCCTCGAGCACGTGCGGTGGTCAAGCCGTCCGCACCTGCGTGCCCCCGTGCTGCTGGTGGCGTTCGAAGGCTGGAGCGACGCCGGCGACGCGGCCAGCACCGGCCTCGGGTACCTGGGCGACCAGTGGGACGCCGAGCCGTTCGCGGAGATCGATCCGGAGATCTTCTACGACTTCTCGAGCACCCGACCCCGCGTCGAGTTCGACGCCGGCGAACGCGAGATCGTCTGGCCGGCGAACGTGTTCTCGGCCATCACCGTGCCCGGCACGAGCACCGATGTGGTGACCCTGCTCGGTGTCGAGCCGCAGCTGCGGTGGCGCACCTTCTGCGATCAGATCATCGGCGTGGCCCGCGCCCTCGACGCTCGGTTGGTGGTCACCCTCGGCGCCCTGTTGGCCGAGGTGCCCCACACCCGACCCGTGTCGGTCTTCGGCGCGGGCTACGACGCAGACATCATCGACGAGCTCGACCTTCTCCCGTCGAGCTACGAGGGCCCCACCGGCATCACCGGCGTCCTGCACCACGCCTGCCACAGCGCCGGCCTGCGCTCGGCATCCCTGTGGGCCGCCGTGCCCACCTACGTGCCGGCCGCGCCGTCGCCCAAGGCGGCGCTCGCCCTCGTCGAGCGGGCCAGCCGCCTGCTCGACGTGAGCGTTCCCACGACCGAGCTCGAGATCGCCGCCACGTCGTACGAGCGCCAGGTCAGCGAGCTGGTGGTCGACGACGAGGAGACCGAGGACTACGTCCGTCAGCTCGAGCACCGCTACGACGAGGGCGAAGAGGGACTCTTCGACGACGGCACCAGCCTCGTCGAAGAGGTCGAGCGGTTCCTGCGCGACCAGGACTGACAGTGAGAATGGGGTGGGGCCAGCGCACCGCCGGTCTGACCCCAGGTCTGACTGACTTCGTGTCCTGAAAGGGATTTGTCGGCCGGTAGGGCGCT
>Ga0209048_10003650_pt1 | contig 14901 bp, 14 predicted proteins | sample FrelakmetCRP12CR_FD_187146 | JGI IMG/M metagenome (GOLD analysis project Ga0209048, IMG submission 187146) | Freshwater lake sediment microbial communities from the University of Notre Dame, USA, for methane emissions studies - CRP12 CR (SPAdes)... | ecosystem: Environmental > Aquatic >... | reverse complement strand
GCCTGCTCGACCAGGAAGCCGATTTCCTCAGGGGAAAGAACCTTCTTGGTCGCCGGCTTGATCGCCTCATACTTCTTGCGAATTTCCGGGATGGTCGGGGAGATCAGACCAACTCCCATGGCATTGTCTACTGAATCAGCGGGGGAACGAAAGTCGTGAGTTACCCGGTTGTGGCAGGTGATACAGTCCATAACCTTGAGGTCGCTCTCTTTAATAGTTGATGGGTCGAAATTGGCTGTCGCATCCATATATTCGGTGGTTGTGCCATCATCGTTATAGACCCGGATGTAGGGGATGTTCTGGCTTAGCGGGTCGGTGGTGTAATACTCCACTTTGCTCATGATGTGCCAATGGATGCCTTTCCCCAGGCCTTGTTCCTTGGCGCCACCACCCGTTTTCATGACCAGGTAAATATTAAAAGGTGTGTTATTTCGATCATCCTTGAAATGATTGATAACAAGCAGGCTGTCCGCAGAAAAGGCCTCGGGCTGATGGCACTTCTCACAGGTTTCAAGCGCTGGGCGTGATCGGCTGGCTTGAATTGGAAATATATATGTGTGAAAGACCATCGAATAGATTTCGTACAAATCCTCGGTTTTTCGGGTAAGCTGGGTGCCCAGAAAACTCCGACCGATATGACACTCAGTGCAATAAACATTGGCATGAGGAGAGTTAAGGTAAGTTGCATTTTGAGGCGGCATGGTATGGCAGGTGGTGCCACAAAAGACCGGCGAGTTGGAATAATCCCAGCCATAGGTCCCCCCGATAAACACGGCAATTGCCAGGATGCCCAGAATGGCATAGGGGAGAAGTCGGATGGAAAGCGAAGTTTGGGCAGGTGGAAAGAAAAAGTGTTTTAACCAATTTTGAAATTTCTTCATGTCTCCTCCGGAAAACTATAAAGGTCTGGTTAACACCAGACCTTTTTATTTTACTGGTTTTTATCCTATTTCTCAAGTGCTCCGGAAATAATCCAATTTTTTATCGTGGCTAATTCTTCGGGACTTAACTGGCCTGGATGTCCGCTGGCGGATTGTATCACTACTAGCTTGCTGTTGGCAGCATCCCCTGGGACAATCACAGGTCCATCGCTTGCACCGCGCAGGGCATCTGCATAGCTGGCGAATGATAGCCCGTTAGTGGCCAGCGAAGAATTATGGCATAGCGAGCATTTGGACTGGAATATTGCTCCGATGGAAGCATCCCAAGTTAGCATTCCGGGAGGAACAGGAGTGGTGATTGTAGTTGGGATGGGGGTCGGGGTTTGCGGGACATAGATGGGTACAGGATTTGAGATCGGCAGGACCGTGGTAATGGCGGTTTTTTCTCTGCCGAAAAACCCGTATATACCAATCAGCATAGCGATCGAAAGAACACTCGCGACCGGGTAATAAATGGTCTGGCGCTTGCGTAAGGTCTTCGGAGGCGCCAGTCGCTGCGCGATCCCGGCTTTGAGGTCAGCCAATTCGAGTGGGTGTTCATGGAGCATTTCTGCTTCGGTCTGCTTCCCGGTAAACATGGCTTTATTGAATCGTTTCAAGTGAACGCCATACATGTGCCAGACGATAATTGCCATGACAGCCAGAAGAGCTTCACCCCCATGAGCGGCTTTGGCAGCCGGGATGATTTCTCCGGGAAGGATCCTAGCAGTGCTGATGGGATTCCACATCATAAAGCCGGTGATAGCCATAATGGCAGTTCCCCAGATTAAAGCCCAGTACTCGGCCTTCTCTTCGAATGTGTAGCGTCCCATCTGTGGACGTTTTTTGGAAAAACCTAAATTATAAACAAAGACCTGAAAAGCATCTTTAACATCCTGGAGGCCCGGGAGCATGCTTAAACGTGTGCGACGGACGAATATTTTGTAACCGACATCAAGAATGTGATAGATCGCCAGTAACATTAAAACAATGGCGCTGATATGGTGAATCAAACGGGTTGTCTCAATTCCACCAAAGAATTGAATCATCGCCTGCGCCCAGCCAGTCGTGGAGAATTTCTGAGGTAGTCCGGTAATTCCAAGCATTGAGAATGAGGTTAACAACAAAGCGTGTGAAATGCGCTGCGACCAATGGAAACGCTCATACAAACGCATTGGTTTTATTATTGATCGGGTTTGCTTCCTGGCGGTCTTCTTCTTGCTCATGAGTGCCTGGCTCCTTTACGGCGTTCGATCAACCGCCGCACAATATCGCTTACCACAAAGATTCCCATTGAACCGATCACCCCCGGAATGAAGAATTTGTAGAACAGATTTACGTAGTAGACGATCTGGTAGTGAGTAGGACTGGGAATGTAATGGCTCATCCAGGCATCCGGGAAGTTGGTGGTGGCATCTGGATGGCAGCGTTGGCATGCCAGAAGAAGATTTTGTTTCATCTGGAGACCGTAAACTGGGTCATCCACACGTTTGATGTCATGGACTCCGTGGCAATCGAAGCAAACCGGTTTATTGGTAGCTTGGTCAGGTGTTGTTTTCTCGAAGAGAGTTACGGTGGTCCCATGAAAATCTGCGACATAGGTATTTAAGACCTGTGTGGAAATACCGTACTTATCCATGATGGCTGGATCGGTATGGCATTTGGCGCAAATCTGGGGTGACTGAAGTCGGAAGGTATTGGTTGTCGGATCTGCAATATTATGCACCCCGTGACAATCAATGCAGGTAGGGACATCGGTATTGCCTTCTTGTGTAAGCGCGGCTCCGTGAACGCTCTGTTTATAGGCGTTATAAATTGCGCTGTGACAGCGTGCGCAAATTTCAGGGATGCTCAGACGGGCTTCTGGCAGGAGGACATCGTTTTGATCTGTAATTACTAGTTGTGTGTGAGGGTTATGACAATCAGTGCAGATGGCCGCATTTGTGTTTCCTGCAGCAACCGCCCGCATATGCACGGAATCCAAAGTTTTATTATATTGTTCCTGATGGCATTTTTGGCAGATGGTGTACATCTGCAAGGAAAATTCGCGGATGGTTTGGACCTGCAAAGCGGGGTGCGGGTAGGAAACGATGTTCGTATGGCATTCACTGCAGGCAATATCCTTGTGGGCCGATCCAGCGAAATGACTCGAGTCGATGGTCAATGAGAGCGTTTCTCCGCTGGGGAGGATACGAGTCAACCCCGGCTTACCATGACAGGCCAGGCAGGTCGCATTATCCGGAGATGAATTGGAGGCCGTAACAGGACGTGGAACTTGAGCAGAGATTGGGGAGGCCGCAACGGGTCTGACCAAACCGACCAAAGAGACCACTACCAGCCCGATACCAAAAACCAAGATTATAACCATCAGGCGGCGATAATTTTTCGACTTGGGCATTGCCTTCTCCTGAAACGAAGAAAGTGCCCCAATTTCCATTGGGGATGTAATACCAATTGTTGGGTTTATAACCCCAACAATGTTTAAAATCAAGTGAAAAATGAGACAAACCAACGTGATATTTGTCACTACCTATCCGTGATATTATGCACAATTATTAAGCTAGTGTTGGTGTAAAATACCCAATGAGATAAGTGTTATGGCTGGTCAATCATTCGATGTTGTATTACTGGTGGTCTATTTTGCCTACGGTCTTGCCTTTTTTGGCATGGGGCTTACGATGGCGCTGGAATCCGAACGCTCCCCCGCCCTGGCAGAGAGGCACCTGCTGCGTCCACTGGCTGTTTTTGGGATGCTCCATGGGGCACACGAATGGCTCGATTCATATTTGATACAACCATTGTCAGGGGGAATGCAATTACCTGGCTGGTTGCTTTGGTTGCGTCTGGGAATGCTGATAACGTCGTTTTCTTCCCTTTTACTTTATGGCATCTTAACCCTGCGCGTCCACCCTTTACAACCAGGCGCATCCAAATATTTAGTTTGGGGTGCGCTGACAGTCTATGGTCTGGGTATCCTGGCAAGCGCAGTATTTACGTACCGTACAGGTACTACCCTTTTGGTAAACGTGTTCGATGTGTTGACCCGTTATCTGCTTGCGGTTCCAGCCGCGTTTGTGGCTGCCCTAGCCCTGCGTGCTGAAGCGCTCAGTGCTCAGACAGATGGCCGGAGGCGAGTGATGGATTTTCTCACTTGGGCAGCCATCGGGTTTGGGTTGTATGGTCTGACGCAATTATTCGTACCTGCGATCGACATGTTCCCGGCGCGGGTCTTGAATTCGACCGTCTTCAGAACAGATATTGGTTTCCCCATTCAAGCCTTGAGGGCTCTTTTAGCTGTACTCATCACGCTCAGCTTATTGCGGGCCACCCAGTTAGTAGAAAAGGAAAGACAACAACAGTTGCTCTCCGCACAACAGGAGCGGTTGGATGCCCTGGAGCGCATCCAGAACGAGTTGACCAAGCGGGAAGTGCTGAGGCGCGAACTGCTGCGGCACACCGTACGGGCGCAGGAGGAGGAACGGTCTCGCATTGCGCGTGAGCTGCATGACGAAACCTCCCAGGTTTTAACAGCATTTTCCCTTGACCTGGCTACATTACAGACCATAGTTTGTGATCGCACGGAAGTTAAAAACCTTGTTGATCGGCTGCAGGGTCTCAGCAAACAGATGTCACAGGGACTCTACCGTCTGGTCCACGATCTACGCCCGGCCCAACTGGATGATCTTGGGCTGATCTCAGCTCTCGAATACCTCCAGGATGATTGTGTTTCGGCAGGGTTGGAAGTATCAATAGATATTCAAGGCAAAGCGCGGCGGCTTGATTCTATTATTGAAACCGTTCTCTTTCGAGTGGCACAGGAAGCATTACACAATGTTGTCCGTCATGCCCAAATCCGACAAGCCAGGATCTTATTGGTTTACCAGGCTCAAGAGATAACCTTGAAGATTGAGGATCCTGGCGTCGGTTTTAACCCCGTGCAATCATTTGCCCCGCCGCGAGGCTGGGGCCTGGCTGGGATGCGAGAACGGGTCGAATCGGTCGGCGGCCAGTTAAGCATTGAATCGGAGCCAGGCAAAGGAACGATCGTCGAAGTAGCAGTGCCTGTATTTGACATCCTCCCATAAATACCAGTCTAAGGAAGAAAAACATGAAAAAAATTCGATTAATGCTTGTGGATGATCATGAGGTTGTACGCGTAGGCTTAAAGAACTTCCTGCAGACTCACGAAGATTTCGAGGTGGTGGCTGAAGCCAGTGATGGGGAAGAAGCTGTCAGCCGCGCCTTGACAACCCATCCGGATGTGATCCTGATGGATATCACAATGCCCGGGGTGGATGGATTGGAGGCCACTCGGCGACTGCGGGTCCTGTGTCCACAATGCCTGATCCTGGCCTTAACCGTTCACGATGATAAACAGTATTTCATGCAAATGCTTGCTGCCGGCGCATCAGGCTACATCACCAAACAAGCCGCCGGAGATGATCTCATTGCAGCCATACACGCGATATACGCAGGTAATGTATTTCTTCAACCTGCCCTGGCGCGCTGGCTGCTCGAAGATTACCAGCGCCTGGCACGCCAGTCGTTACTACCACCATCACACCCGACGGAAGTGGAGGAGGCGAATATCATTGGTTTGGATGTGCTCAGCCAGCGCGAACGCCAGGTGCTTGAACTGGTGGCTCACGGGTCTAATAACCAACAAATAGGGGAGCAACTTGCCCTGAGCCCCAAGACGATTGCCCGCCATCGCGAACGGATCATGCATAAACTCAACATGCATTCTCGCACGGAATTGGTGAAATTTGCCATTCGCACCGGGTTAGTTCAATTGCAATAAGCGTGCTTATGTTTTCGCATTCTCACCTTGCGTTAATCTACATATGTAAAATTACCTTTGAACATGAAAGATAAAATTGGAGGTATGAAATGAAGAAATCCCCACAGAATGGCATTAAAGGTCGCGGGAAATTCATAATTGGCGGGCTGCTCATCCTGGCAGCAGTGATCTATCTTATTGTTTCAGCCACAAATGCTAATGCCGAATATTTTTTGACAGTGAATGAAATAAAATCGAAAGGCAACAGCCTGGTTGGACGTAGTCTGCGCATCTCGGGTGCGGTTATTGGCAATACCATCCAATACGACCCGCAGACAATGAATTTGACCTTTGACATCGCCCACGTTCCGGGCGATAACGCCGCCATTGAGATGGGTGGTGGGTTGGCTGCCGTGCTTCACACAGCAGTTACAGATCCAACGCGAGAGCGACTAACGATCGTCTATAATGGTCCGAAACCCGACCTGCTGCGTGATGAGGCACAGGCGATCATCACCGGTCACCTGGGCGAAGATGGCATTTTCCACGCCGATGAGCTATTGCTCAAATGTCCCAGCAAATACCAGGAAGCAATTCCAAGCCAGGTCGTAGGTGGAAATTAGCCTGAAAGCAGGACGGATTTAGAGAGAAGCATGCAAATATCTTAATCGAATGTCCGTTGATTTCTTTTCCTTCGATAATGGGTTTGATGGATCTATGCAGGAAGCAGTAATTGCACCAGCCTGATTACGATCAATAATTTAGGAGCCTTAATGCTTGCACAATTCGGCTTTGGCGTGTTCGTGCTGACATTCATGCTGGCACTTTTCGGTGTGGGTGCGGCAGTTGTTGGATATTTTAGCAAGTCTGATCGCTGGGTGGAAACTGCCCGGCGCGCCATGTTATTGACCTTCCCGCTTATCACACTAGCGGTCATAACACTTGCCTACCTACTGGTAACCAGACATTATGAACTCCAATATGTCTACTCGGTGACAAGCAACGACATGCCGTTCTATCTGAAGATCACTGCCTTATGGGGCGGACAGGCCGGGTCGCTCGTCCTGTGGTCGTGGCTGATGTCAGCCTTCGCCTCAGCCGTCACCCTGCGTAAATGGGAACGCGACCGCGAACTGCTGCCATGGGTTATCGTGGTAACTTCGCTCACGTTGGCTTTTTTTCTGTCCCTCTCAATATTCTACGAGAACCCCTTTGCGCGTTGGTGGCAGACCACAGGAGGTGATTTTGTAGCACGCATGTTCGCGCCAGCTGGAGCTATTTCTTTCACACCCTCAGATGGACAGGGTCTAAATCCGCTCTTGCGCCATCCCGGCATGATCATCCACCCGCCCATGTTGTACTTGGGCTTTGTTGCTTTTGTTATCCCGTTTGCATTCGCCATTGCTGCCCTGATTACTGGCCGATCAGACGATCGCTGGATTCGTCTCACTCGCCGCTGGACATTGGTCGCCTGGCTGTTCCTATCACTCGGTCTGGTATTGGGAATGCGCTGGGCATACGATGTGCTTGGCTGGGGTGGTTATTGGGCCTGGGATCCGGTAGAAATTGCCGCCCTGATGCCCTGGTTGACCGGGACGGCCTTCCTGCACTCGGTCATGATCCAGGAAAAGCGGGGTATGTTCAAGCAATGGAACATGCTGCTTATCATCCTGACCTATGCCCTGGTCATCTTTGGCACCTTCCTGACTCGTTCCGGGGTGCTATCTTCTGTGCATGCATTCGCTGAAAGCGCCATCGGACCAATGTTCTTTGCTTTTATAGGGATCACCTTTGTCACATCCGTTGCGCTGCTAATTTATCGCTGGAAAGATCTGCGAGCTGAAGTTGAGATGCACTCGCTATTTTCGCGCGAGGCACTTTTTTTGCTCAATAATTTATTGTTCATGGGCGTCCTGATCGTCTGTTTCTGGGGGGTGATCTTCCCTTTGATATCTGAACTGGTCACGGGGCAGAAAGTAACCGTTGGGCCGCCGTTCTACCTGCGTGCCAACGGACCGTTGTTCGGTGCATTGCTGGCTTTAATGGGTATCGCCCCGCTTTCTGCCTGGGGCAGGTCCACATTCAAAACATTGGGACGCGCTCTTTGGAAACCATCCATTCCTACCGCTATCGTCCCGGTGGTGTTGGCTATCCTCGGAGTACGCAATTGGATTGCGCTGGTTGGATTCACTCTGGTGGCGTTTGTGATCTTCGTGACGCTATATGAATTCTGGCGCGCCTGGAGAAAACCCAACCTCAAGTTAACGAGACGGGACCAGGGGTGGCTGATTATCCTTTTAATCCCGTTGAATATTGGCTTATTGGTATGGATCTTCCTGGACCTATCCAACTGGTTAACGCCGGTCATATTCATGCTGTTGACTTTTTTCTTAGCCGCCATCTGGCTATTGGCCAGGCGCAATCCCCGGCGTTACGGTGGATACCTGATTCACCTTAGCATGGTAGTAATGGCGATCGGCATCCTGGGAATGGATGTGTACCAAACCACTACTCAAAAAACGCTTGCAGTCGGCCAGAACATCCAGATTTCCGGGTATACCCTTCGTTATGATTCGCTGGCGCAGTTCCCTTATACGGATGGGCGCATTGTAACGCGGGCTGTGCTAAGCGTTTTTAAGGATGGAAAGTTTCTAGACAAATTGTATCCCCGTTACGACTACTACCCCGACGGGCAACCGATGACGATCGCGGGAGTGCGATCCACCCTGGCAGACGATCTTTACGTAGTGCTGGTTAATTGGGAAAATGTCTCTACAGCACAGGCACCTTTTAAGGTGTATCATAACCCACTTGTCAACTGGCTCTGGATTGGCAGCCTAATGTTCGTCTTTGGCTTCCTTGTCGCGGCATGGCCAGAACGCGAGTTGGAAAAGGGGACAGGAAAAATATGAAAACGAAAAAAATCCTTTCATTTACTCTTTACATCCTGCTTTTTTCAGCTGCCCTAATTCCTGCCGTTAAGGTCTCTGCCCAGCAGCCAACGCCCTCCGACGATCAAGTGAATGCCATCGCCCGCCAGTTATACTGCCCGGTCTGTGAGAACATCCCGCTGGATGTTTGCCCGACCACGGCCTGCCACCAGTGGCGCGAACTCATCCGCCAGATGCTGACCGAAGGAAAATCGGAAGCAGAGATCAAGCAGTATTTTGTGGATTATTATGGAGCCCGAGTCCTGTCTGAGCCGCCGCGCTCGGGGATTTATTGGCTGGTGTATGTGGTCCCGCCATTGGCATTTTTAGCAGGGGCCTACCTGCTCTTCCGAGCGTTGCAAACCTGGAAACGACCTGCGAATGTATCAATAAAAGGAGCAGACCAATCCTCTCCACCCGGGTCGGAGCCTGTGCCTGACAAAGGATCCAATGGTGCTGGTGACGATGAGTTCGTCGCCCGTCTCGAAGAAGAACTCAAGAAACGCAAATAGGAGGCTGGCATAATGACGCAAGAACCGAACACAATGCCTGCACCGAAACGCGGGGTCCCGCTCTGGGCGCAGATACTCGTCTGGATTGGCTTACTGGGTTTGCTTGGGCTGCTTGCCGCCGGGCTCTTGAAGGCTAAAAATCCAATTTTGGGTGTCAGTTCAGCAGTGCCCGATTTCAAGCTGACTTTATTCAGCGGCTATGAGTACAATGGCGCGCCAGAAGTCAAGCTTTCGGATCTGAATGGCAAAGTGGTGGTGGTAAATTTCTGGGCTTCGTGGTGCCAGCCATGCGCAAGCGAGGCCGCGGACGTGGAAGCTGCCTGGAAATCCTATGCTGCGACGGGCAAGGTGGTTTTCCTGGGTGTGGATTACGTGGACACAGAACCGGAAGCACGTGCTTATATGACGAAATTCAAACTGAGCTACCCCAACGGTCCCGACATGGGGACGCGCATCTCGCAAATATTCAACCGTAACCTGGGTGTGCCGGAAACTTACGTGGTTGACCAGCAAGGTATCCTGCGTTTCATCCAAATTGGACCATTCCAATCCGTGACGGAAATTCAGGCAATCGTCGATCCGATTCTGGCGGGGAGATAATATTCATGGAACCGGCTGCAATTTTACTACTTCTGATCCTACTCGCTTTCATCGTAGTCTTCGTGACCCGTCCGTTTTTCGAACGGCGGCGCGTTCGGGCTGCAGAGAGCAGTCACGAATTATCGTTCCTGTTAGCCGAGCGCGAACGATTGTTAAACGCATTGCAGGAATTGGATTTCGACCAAACTCTTGGTAAAATCCCTGGAGAAGATTACCCCGCCCAGCGCGTGGCGTTACTCCAAAAAGGTGCTGAAGTACTACGCCAGTTGGATGCGCTGACCCCCAGTACCACAAGGCGGGCTGGCGGAAAAGTTCTGGCAACCAGCAGAGCATCAAAACCAACCGCCCCGCTATCTGATGACGATCTGGAAGATCTACTTGCCAAACGCCGCAACTCCCGAAAAGACAAGGCCGCAGGTTTTTGTCCCAAGTGTGGCAAACCTGTTTTACAATCGGATGTTTTCTGCCCGTTCTGTGGCAGTACATTAAAATAGTATTTAAATCTTCTAAAATTCGTTCCACCCCTTTTGCAGGAACGATTTTGGATGACTATCATGTAAACGAAAAGGAACCTCCATGAAATTCCGCTTGATCATACTTGTACTTCTAGTCTCGCTGTCCCTGGCAGCCTGTTCGCTGGCCGAGGATATCACCCCGCCGGCCAACTACTCATCACCGACCTCATTACCGACGATCGCCCCGGTCACCCAGACTCCAGAACCTTCTTCGACCGCAACTCCCATACCGACTTCGGAATCGATGGCTGTGACGACCGAATCCACGCCCGGGACGATAGACTCAACCACTCCCTCAGCCGAGGTCAGCCCCACCGCTCAGCCCAGCTTAGTGGTAATTGGCGGTACCGTGACTGTCGCCTCCGGAAACCCAATTCCAGACGGCACAATTGCGACTCTATTGCTGTATGACACTACCGCCGGAAAGATGACAGCAACTATGAAAACGCCAGTCCAACTTGATGGAAAATATGAATTTACCAACATCCCAGGAGATACAAACACTGTTTACCTGGTCACAGTGGACTACAGCGGTGTTACTTATAATTCCGTCCCCGCACACTTCGATGGAACAAAGTTACAGTTTGATATGCCCATAACTGTCAACGAGACCACAGGCGATCTGAATGTTCTCACCGTCACCCAGGCCCATCTGGAATTCGACTTTTCAACCGCTGGGCAGGTACAGGTAATGGTGCTGTACGTGATCAGTAATCCTGGCGAGAAGGCTGTCATCGTTACCAGCGATGGGTCCAGTGTACCCTTTATTCAGATCCCGGATGGGGCTGCAAGCGTACAGTATCAGTTGGCCCAAAGCAGTTCTCCATTAATGAGCGCAACGAATGGCTTTGCATTATTGCCAGGCGCTGATAAGCAATATGGGATCATCGCTACATTCAACCTGCCCTACAAAAAACGCCTGGCATTTACACAGACATTCAGCCTGCCGGTTTCTTCAGCGACAATCATAGTGCCAGAGGGTGTCAAGGTACGTAGTGACCAATTGACCGATGCTGGAACGCAAGGTTCCACAGGAACAACCTATCACATGTACCAGGGCAGCAGTCTGGCATCTGGCAGCACGCTGACCTTGACCATCTCTGGCATGCCAGGGGACAAGGCGGGTTTCGTTCTCGATACGCGTACCTGGTTGATGATTGGAGTGGGTGCTTTAGGCTTGATATTAATTGGTTTGGGAATCTTTCTATACTTGCGCGACCGCAGCCTCAGAAAATTGGAAGAAGAATTTGAAGGTGATGATGAAGAAAGTAATAAAGACGCTCTGGGGGACGATCGCGAAAGCATAATGGATGCCATTATTGCCCTCGATGATCAATATAAAGCCGGTGACATTTCCAAAGAAGCCTACGAGAAGCGCCGGGACGAATTGAAAGAGCGGCTCAAGAGCCTGGCTTAATCCATGTTTCCAAGGGAAGCTCGGTTGAAATTGCAAATAGTAAAAAATTAACTGTATGATTGTTGTCAAAAAACTCGTCAAACGCTTTGGCTTAAAAACCGTCCTGCGCGGCCTGGATTTTGAGGTGCAGGAGGGGGAATTCGTGGCCTTGCTAGGTCCAAATGGAGCCGGTAAGACCACTTTCCTGCGTATCCTGGCTTCACTTTCTCGACCTACACTGGGAGAAGTCCGCGTCGCCGGTTTCCGTCTCCCGGGCGAGGCAGCTGCCGTCCGCCGCAACCTGGGCGTGGTCTCGCACTTGCCGCTGCTGTATGGTGACTTGACCGCAGAGGAGAACCTGCGTTTCTATGGGAGGATGTATAACGTTGTGAACCTTAGGCACCGGATTGAGAAGATCCTGGAACTGGTGGGACTCAGCTCCCGCCGCCGTGACCTGGTGCGGACTTTTTCACGGGGCATGCAGCAGCGTCTCGCCATCGGACGGGCCATCCTGCATGATCCGGACGTGCTGCTCTTCGATGAACCGCATACCGGTCTCGACCAGGATGCCTGCGATATGCTCGACCATCTCCTGCGCGAGGTGGCAGGTCAGGGCCGGACGGTCGTAATGACCTCGCACGATATGGCGCGAGTCGAGGATCTGGCGTCACGCTTCGATGTGCTCTCGCGAGGGGTTATCTCCGCTTCGGCCAGTCGAAACGAACTGGGTAAGAACAACCTGCTTGACTTTTACCGTCAGGCGCTGGCAAGTTAGCATGAACAATTTGCAAAAGGACGCAGGACATAAACCAGCCTCCAGTTTTTTAGGTGCCGTCGGTGCAATCGTCTGGAAAGACCTGGCAGCTGAACTCCGTTCACGCGAACTTCTCTCGGCCATGCTGGTTTTTGCACTGCTGGTCATCTTGATCTTCAATTTCGCACTCGAACTTGATCCGGTGACGCGCCGAGTGGCAACGCCGGGAATTTTGTGGGCCACTTTCGCATTCGCCGGTACGCTGGGCCTTAACCGCTCGATGGCGGTCGAAAAAGATCGCGGCTGCCTTGACGGCCTCCTGCTCGCGCCGGTAGACCGGTCAGCGATCTATTTTGGGAAGACGATCAGCAACCTGGCTTTTATGCTTATCGTCGAAGTGGTTGTACTGCCGGTATACAGTGTTTTATACAACACCAACTTGTTCAATCCCGGATTGATCGTAGTCATCCTGCTCGGCTCGGTCGGATACGTTGCCGTTGGGACCTTGCTGTCCAGCATGGCAGTTCAGACCCGCACCCGGGATGTGATGCTGCCTATCCTGCTTTTCCCAGTCGTTATCCCCATTCTGATCGCGGCAGTCAAAGCCAGCAGTGGTTTCCTGCAAGGCCTGGCATTGACGGAGGTCATGCCTTACATCAACCTGCTTATTGTTTATGATGTGATCTTTACTGCGGTCGCATACATGGTATTCGATTACGTGGTCGAAGAATAGAAAGCGCTGCTCAATTTCGCCTCTTTTGGAGAAAAAATGAAACCTCAACCGATCGTTTTAAAAGTACTGAACGTAATCTCTGTTCTGCTCTTCCTGGCCGCTCTCGGCATGGTCTTTCTATACGCACCGTTGGAAGTGACCATGAATTACGTTCAGAAAATATTCTATTTCCACATTGCCAATGCCTGGGTTGGAATGCTTGGCTTCATTGCTGCAGCTGTCGCTGGGGTGGTCTACCTGGTCAAGCATGATCAGAAATGGGATATCGTTGAACTGGCGGCCGTGGAAATAAGCCTGGTCTTTTTCCTTATTGCCATCGCGGCTGGCTCAATCTGGGCACGACCCACCTGGGGCGCTTACTGGACTTGGGAACCGCGCCTGACCACTGCCGCGATCCTAGAGATGGTCTATATCGCCTACCTCCTTCTCCGCCAGGGTATCGACGACCCCGACCGGCGCGCCCGGTTCAGCGCAGTCTACACGATAGTAGGCGCGATCAGTGTGCCGATCACCTTCATGTCCATTCGACTTTTCCGCACCATCCATCCAGTAGTCATCGGGACGAATACCTCCGCCACAACGGGCAGCTTCGATATGACCTCAAAAATGCTGATAACCATGTTTTTCGCCCTGTTCACCTTCTCGGTTATCTTTATCGACCTGTTCTGGCATCGCATCCGCCTGGGTCAACTTGCGCAACAGGTTGAACAGCTTAAACTTGAAGAATTGCTGTAAAGGATTAGACCATGATCGAATATGCCATCTCGATTAAATTCATGCTTGCCGGGTACACGGTGATATTGGCCGTGCTTGCCCTTTATATCATCAGTCTACTCATACGCAGGCGCAACCTGAAACGGGACTTACAAACCCTAAAAGAAATCCAAAAAAAGGTTGCATAGGAACAACCGAAGTGAGGAGAGAATACATTATCATAATAATAGGAATCCCTAAAGAACCTGTTAAATAATTAGCAATAATGACCAGAGTCCGCTATAATGATATCGGACTCTTTTTGTAAAGATATGAGGAATCACTTCCGGGCCAGTTGGACGGCCACCACCCTCCTTTTCGTCTTTGCGGCAGTTTCCACTTTCGGGACCTGGCGCGTATCTGCCGCGGGGGATCAGCCTCCGGGTCCAGACCGCTACGCGGTCATCACCCAAGATTACACATCCTATGAATGGTGGTTGACCGGCTGGGCGGATAACAAAGTCGTCTGTTCGATCACGGTTGACCACGATGGAGCTCCAACCAGTGGGGAAATTTACGCCGATTGCGGCGCGACATTTTATGCTAAATGGTTGGCCACCAAACCTTGCGATACCTCAGAAGAGAACCCAGCAACCTGCAAAGGGTACTATCTGGTGTTCTTCAAATCCGTACCTGCCCAGCGGGAAGTGAGCGTAATCCAGCCACCGCCAGTTGTTTGGGTGACGCTGGATGGGTGTATCCCCTTCAATTCGACCTTCCGATGTGACGCCTTACCAACTCTGGTATTGACCGGTGAGGAGCCGATGGGTGGCGAGCATATTATCAGCCTGGCTGGGCGGATGGACGGCGTGGCCTTCACATGCGACCCGGTCTGCCAGGTGGATTTGGCTCCTACCAATGGCGATGGCGTTCGTCTGGAATTCTGGGCTAATTCTAGTTATGGCGATACAAGCGTGGTTTTTGAAGCCCGGGTGCGGGTGGCCGCTTCAGATGATGCAGCCGATCACTCCTGGTATGTGGATGTATTAAGCACACAGTGGCGGGGGG
>Ga0209048_10003649_pt1 | contig 14903 bp, 30 predicted proteins | sample FrelakmetCRP12CR_FD_187146 | JGI IMG/M metagenome (GOLD analysis project Ga0209048, IMG submission 187146) | Freshwater lake sediment microbial communities from the University of Notre Dame, USA, for methane emissions studies - CRP12 CR (SPAdes)... | ecosystem: Environmental > Aquatic >... | reverse complement strand
GCTTGCGGCATTGGCTCCGGCTTTACTTGCCTGACGTTTCTTCCAGACAATGAAACCGAATCCGCCAACCGCCGCTATCCCGCCATACTTAATGGCGGGAGGAAGATTCTTTAAAGAATCTAAAGGATTAGGCACTAGACCTTGCCTTTCCACATACCGTGAGATTTCTTGCTAAACCGCTTACGTTGGGCGGAAGTAAGTCGCAGCGGTTGACCGTGCTTAAGGCGGGCGGAATTCTTCATTTGGTTAACCTGCCGGGTTTGATTGGCTACTGGTACGGGTATTCATCCCCAACGTTGGGAAACGCTGGAAAGCCCTAGGCCAATTCATCGCAGCCCTACCGCCGATCTTAGGCCGAATCATCGCTCTCTTTGCGGCGCTAATCCACGAGACCGCAGGAACTGGCATAGGCGTATGTCGGCGCAATGCCATCCCGAAATGCTGCGATGGACCCATATTCGTAGCGTAAGGAACGTACTTATCGGGAAGCCAAACGTCGGGAGAGTTATTCGATCCTTGGGTCTTAGGGTCTCGGCTAATCGGGACTCCCCAAACCTTCATAGGATTATGAACAGGAATCGGCAAAGTGCCCGGCGCACCAGCAACCCGAACTAGACCCCAACTAGAAGCAATAGGGTTAGGGCTAGCGGTCGGCGTAAATGCGCCTAATCCCTGGACCGGTAGGTCTAGCACTCGGTACCTAATCATTTCAGCCGCCTCTAACTTGACCCGAAGAACTAACGCCTAGAAGTGCGTTGTAAGCGGGAGAGGTAACCGCTCCGATAGCGTTGCCCGCTTGCTGCGTACCGGTAGGGTGCGCCAGAATATCAGCGATGATGATACCGGTAACAACCGCAGCCATGAGGCTAAAGATTTGGGAACCCATTTAGTATCCTTGTCCAGTTGTAGGGTTAACGTTAATCCCCGGTTGTGGGGCTTGCCCGGTTACCGTAATCGGCGGTCCTGCGGGTACTCCGGAGGTAACCCGCTTAACATTCAATTGCCCGGGCGGAGTGTAACTAGTATGCGGTAGCACGTCTAGCGCAGTAGCGATAACAATTCCCCAACCCAAGAGACTTTGCAAACGCTGGTCCGGAACTAGAGAGAATGCGCCGAAGATGATAAAGGTTGAAACGATTTCGCTAGGAAGCGGAACCCTCTTGTATTGCGTAAATGATCGAACCGTAATCAATCCAAGTTCGGCCATCCACGGTACAGTAATAGAACTATTCATTTCTTAGCCTGCGGCTTATGGGCCAGCTTTGCGTTTGTTGCTGCGGCCCGGGAAGGATAGAACAAATCCGCTAGACCGATCCCCGGACCCTTTAGCGTTTCCCAACCGAAGAACGCTAGCGTATATCCGCCTAAGAGAACGCCAAAGGGAATAAGGATCATGGCTAGCTACTGTCCTTTACCGGGAACGGGCTTAACGAACTTGTGGAATACATAGATTCCGACAACGCCAACAACAACGCCAGTAAGAAAGCGTGAATCGAACACGACGGCCATTTCCTTTCTCCCGGTTAAGCGGGTAGTGAGTGACGAAGGGCAATAAGCAAACCGAGCGCAATAACGCCCGTCCAGAATGCAACGCCGAAGGGATCATCTGGCGTAAGCGCATTAGCGGTACTAGGCGTACCGGTTTGCGTATAGCCATCGCCAAAGGCGGCTTCGGTAGCGGTTCGAGGATTGTTGGGATTACTAAACCCATTCCCACTAGTAACGCCTGGCCCCCTAAAGACCGCTGCGGAATCAAGCCTTAGGCCCGTCATTCTTTACTCCTAACTTGTCTGATTGTCTGAGGCAATCTTAGCGTTAACGGCTGCGAGTTCAGCTTTAAGAGCTTCAACCTCAGCCGCATTAGCTGGTGGAGCAATGCCGAGAGCATTATTAGGAACATTAGCAGCGACGTATCGCTTAAAGTCCTCGAATGCCTGCGCCATAACTTGCTGATTAACTGCCTGGTTGATTCCTGGCCGAAATCCACACTTAAAGCAAGTGGAGTTAGTCCAATGCGGTTCACCTAAAGCATTCACTCCCTCGGGAGCCTGGTGCGGAAGGAATCCGCAATTTGGACAGGGACCAACGGGATTCGGATTACCACTAGTGTAAATCAAATCCGGCTGCAAAGCTGGTGTAAGGGACATATTCTCTCCTATGCCTGAATAGTGGCGGCTTGTGTTTCAACTGTGGTTTGGTTAACGGTACCGTTACCGGATGCGCCCGTTTGCTGGACTGTAGCAACCCAAACCGCACCGGTTGTATTTACCGTACCGTATGCGCTAGCGTCCACTACTTCAAACGGGATTTGATAAAGGCTACCAGCGGTAACGCTAATAGTAATAGCGTTGCCAACCAGCGTACCGGTTAGCGAAGCCTCTCGCACCCTAACAACAATTGCGGTAGTACCGGTTCCGGCGGTAATGTTAATCGTTCCACGAACAATCGTACTAGCGCCAACTGCCGGGTTATTCTCTACGTTGGTAGTGCTAGTTGCAACGACGGTTTCAGTTGTCGTTGTGATTGTCTGCGAACTACTGTTGAGTACCGCTTGCCTATTAGATGGCATTTAGACTCCTAAAGTTCCGGGAGTCCTTGGAGCAAACTACCGGCGGGGACAACCTGGCCGATAATAGCTTCCAGGGTAGCGGGAGCGTTGGAAATGGTCCCCCAAGGCGAACACTCAACCTGAATAAGCGAACCCGGGTTAGTGCTAAGGAACGCTTCGCCAGTGTCCAAGAGACCAAGGTTAATTTGCGAAAGCGAAGTACGCCGAGAGAGCGCAATAACTCCCGTATCCCTGGTATTTGCAGGGTTAGTAACCGTATAGTTAGGCGTAAACCCGTACTGAATAATCATGTCGTCCTGGAACTCGTCAAACCGGGTATCAATAAGCGGGACTCCATCGACGTAGATACGGAAACGGGTACCGAAGGCGTCAATTCGTGCGCCGGTTGAATCCCTAAGCACAAGGATAATCGTATGAAGGAACCCGCCCAAACGTGGAAGGGTAACGATTGTCGATGAAACAGAGGGAATCGTAGGGTTAGCATTCTGCATAACCCATTGGCAAGTAGTACCGAGTCCCGGAGGTTCAATATTGCTTCCTTCCGGAAGCCAATAGAAATCCGCGTCCAAATCGAATTCCATTGTGGGAAGGGTAGTGGGAGCCGCAGAGTAAACCGCCGCCGCCGCCGCAAGCTGGAAGGAAAGCGTAGGCAACAATGAAGCGTTAGCCATGCTAATAAGCCCGTAAGCCTTAGCGAATTCCAACGGGAGAGCGGTAGCAAATGCAAAGTTCCCACTACCGGATGCGCCTACGCTAATCTGAGTCCAAGAGGCAAGGTTACGAGGATCGGCAGAGGTAAGCAAACCAAACTGACTAGAATACTTCGGCACAAGGTAAAGCATTTCGTAACCTGGGCCGACGATAATAGGCGTACCGAAAGCATCCCTAAGGGTAACGAGACCGATAGCCGACCAAGGAGCATCGGCGGTAGCGGTAGTGGTACCGGCATTAACTCCACCAGTAGCCGCAACCCTAAGCCGAAGTTTGGCGAGATAGCCCGGAGCGGCAACAAGTGGCTGCGTAATCAGTCCACCGAATGCCTGTCCGGTTAGAACATACTGAGACCGCCTACCGGGCTGCGAATGCCGGATAAATGGTCCGCCCGGAGGTTCTACGGTCGTTTGTGGCTGCGGTCGTCCCGCCTCTTGTGCGGGCGCAACCTGTCCGGTAGTCGCAGCCATAACTGCGCTAGTCCGACGGGCTGCGTCCGCAATCTTGCGGATATCGTCGTTATGGAAACTATAGGACATAGTTAGCTCGCAATCCTTACTGCGCCGGAGATCGCTTGACCCAATGCGCTAGTGTCGTTGTCGTTGGTCTTACGGGTAGCAACCATCTTAAACAAACCCTTTACGGGATGAAACAAGATGAGTGTAATTACCACCATATCGAACATGCGCTTAGTGGGCAATGTCCTGTTTCCCTTTCCGGTAGTTGTCGGTTATCCTTACGGATTACCAACCAGCGTACCGGCCCGGGCTTTCTGAGTACCCGCAACTACTCAGAGATAAGCGTTTACCAGTTGCCTTACCCTAGACTGAGAAATTCCCATAGCGCAGGCTATTTCCCGCTGAGTGTATCCCCATTGCGTTAGTATGCGAGCGGTAGCAATCTGCGCTAGGTAATGATTGTTGCGCTCTATTACCTCTTGCTCTTGTTCGATACGATATTCGAGGATCGCAGATAGCGGGCGCATTAGTGAGTGTATCCTTGCGATTGGTTTAAAGCATCGGCGTATCTTTGTGCGGCTTTCTCTTGTTTAAATATCTTACCGCCGGCGGGAGTCGAATTGTTGTAAGGATTCATACCATGCCATTTCCCGTCTGGAAATTGATAAACCGTCCGGACGACAAATCCATTAAGGTTTGGAATGTGCATAAACACACCGTAATTGGTTGGTTCTTTCTTAGTAGGTTTAGCAGGAACCATCCACGCTGGCTTTGGTCGGCTAGCGGCCATTAGAGTAACCCTCTCTTTAGAGCAAATACACTACCGGCATAAATAACAAAGCTACCGCCTACTAGGGAAACTGCGCCAACCAACGCCCTACCCTGCGAAGCGTGAATCTTGACAAACCAAAGATTAAAGATGGTTGGGTTATCTGGCGTTTCAGTATCCGCCGCCGCAGGATCTACCGGATTATTTGCTATTACGTTTAACCCGCCCGCTCCCGTACTGAATCGACGTATACCGCTAAAGGGTTCCGAGGAATCCCACCCAATTACCGGCGCAATGCTAGCGACCGCTCCACCATGCGGCTCGTTAATCATTTGTCCTTTACCCGCAGTAGAGAGTATGATTCCTTCGTGCTGATTCTCTAGGCTAGCATTACCCATACCAAAGAATACAACGTCTCCCGGTTGAGCGTAGAGCAATTCATTTCCGGGCGGCCCTACTGGAACTTGCGAACCTTGTTGGAATTGTCCGCTAGTAGTCCGGGCTAATGGTACGCCATGCTTACCAAAGATATATTGGATAAAGCCGCTACAATCTGCGCCCGTTTGCGCCGCTCCTCCCCATACATAGGGAACGCCTCTAGCGACCCAATCCATAGCCTCCCCGAGAGGATCATTAGCCATTAGACTTTATCCGCTTTCGTTACGACAACCGGGTCACGAGGATTACGAGAGAATAAGAGTACGCAATACTCCGGAAGCCCCTTTACAAGCCCCCGAATTTCAGCTTGTGGACGTCCCGACATTTCCGCCAATCTATCGACCGTATCCCTATCCCTGGTATAGAGCACCATAAACCAAGTAGACATTTCACTAGCAGAACGGGGAACATTGGCAGGGCGTTGGAAGCTCATAACCATAGAGACTCCCCGGTCTCTTGCTGCAATTAGGTTACGCTCCACACTCCCACCGAGATTCATTAGCCGCCTATCGGCTACAATCTGCAATTCGTCGATATATACTGTCCAACCCATATCGTTAAACGAATCTCGTAAGGCTGCGGAAACCTGCGCTTTCAGCTTTGGCAAATCCTCTATCGTTCGGATTGCGCTACCGATGATAAACCGGCCCGGGTTCCCTTTCTCTATTTCCTGTCTAGCTTTCTTGCTAATCGGCCAACCGCTACGCTCAAAGCCTACCTTCTCCAATCCTCTTAATGTAGAGTCTCCGCCTTTAGGGTCGATGGCTAGAACGTATTTACGCATAGGGAGTAAGCCAACAACGATCGTTGTCTTACCGGTCCCCGTAGGGCCAACTAGCGCCATATGTTGACCAGGTTTCCATTTGGGTTTGAACCATTCCAGAAATTCCGGCCATGTTAGCGAGACTAATTCTAGGTCCGCCATATTTACACGACCATTATCTCGGGAGAGCCGGACCAAGGTAGATATCCGTAAAGTACCGGGAACCCATACGATCTTCGGGAGGGAGAGCCGGATACATTACGCAGCCATTAAACGGAAACGTATAGTCGGTATTATCATTCCCGAGGATTGAATACTGGACAACGTTAAGGTCACAACCAACCGCAGCAACGAAGCCATCAGCTCGCAAGCGGAGAGAGCTACCGTTAACTGGTCCGGGAATGATCTTAACGTAATCATTAGAAGCGGGCATATCTAAACCTTTCGTTGGTAGTGGAGCGGATACGGGAAACTCATTCTGTACCTCAGTAATCGCTTGTGCAAAGTTCTTAGAAATATCTCCGGTCCCCCAAGGACTAGCGACAATTGCGGCGGCTAATGCAGACGGCACTTTCTGACCGCTTAAACAAGAAAGTATCGAATCATAAAGACCATTCCGCAACGTTGTTACCGTAGCTTGCATTCCCGCCTCATAGGTCGGGAACCATTGCACGCCTGGCGCATTAGTAGGATGACTACCGGGTTCGGGTTGTGTAGTGTTAAGCGGGTTGTATTGGTCTACATTGTTAAACCATCCTCCCTCCGTTAGCTCCCATGCGACCAAACCAAATAGGTTATTGTAGCTAACGGGATACCCGAGCCGACCCAATAGATCGGTTGCCCAACTAGTCCGAGTTATTGCCATTATCATTTACCTCCGCAGTAGCGGGAATGTAACCGGACATATCAAAGATAGACCCGATGATAGCGTCGATGGGATCGGCGTTCGGGTCCAAATCCATATCAGCGAATACCTCCGAAAGATCGGCAATAGCCTTAGCCGATTTCTGTCTGTCCTTATGTTGCTTCTTAAGGACGGGCGCAATATCTACGATAACGCTTTCAACAACGTTACGCAGAATAGGGCCGACAACAGGGGCTAGCGCCGGGTTCCTCTCGTAAGCGCCAACGAGGATCGGAAAGGCTACTAGAGCGCCGATAGACTCCGCAGATTCCGTACCTCTCACAAATGGTTGAATGAGTCTATCTAGAAACGTGCCCGCTAGTACCTCATCAAATTTAACGCCGATAAGTGGAGCCTCAAACGTAATTACCCGCCCGACAGGAATATCCCGCTGCGATTGGATAAGCCCCATTCCGACGAATCCCGCTATCTGTTCGATCAAACGGGCTGCGCTATGCCTACCTCTATAATGCGATGGCTTACGTTCATTGGCTTCAGTTAGAACGTCGTAATCTATCGGTTTCTGTTCGTCGCTAACGAAATCGTTAATCTCCGGAACGATAGGTTCCTCATCCTCTACGCTATTAAATAGATCGTTGTCAAATGTAGTCATTTGTTATCATCGCCCCAAAGGAATTTAGTAAGCCGACGAACCTTAACCGGCGCAGTTTCCGTTACCAGTGTTTCGACTTTATCCTTTAGCTCTTTGATTTCCGTTTCCTTCGTCAATTTCTCCGCCGCTTCCTTTACCATGCGCTCAGCTTCGGCTTCGATATCGACCCTGCGGGTAATGTTTGGCGACGCATTAGGACGCCTTATCTTTGCCAATTCCTCGCGGATAATCTGCCGGATTTCATCCGTTCCATTAGTTCCACTAGAGCTAGTAGAATCTGTCCCGCTATTAGTGTTGCTATTGCCGCCATCCGTAACCGTGCTATTATCATGCGTTTCTCCTTCTTTATCCGTATCGCTATCGGCCATTTCCGTTAGTCTCCTTTATGATCTTCCTAGCCTTTAGGAAGCTACCCGCATTAGCGGCTTGTTCGTACCGTTGTAGCATCGGCTCGAATCTCTGAAACGTCGCTACAATGTATGCCAACGTATGCACAATATAATCTAATTTGTCGTCATCGGTTACCAATTGTATTTCGGTAGAGAGTTCGATTTCTTCGGTAATCGCCATACGTCGCAGCCTATCACACTCCGGGACCGGACAGTGTGATAGGATCGGCGCATGACAAAGCCCGAAGGAAATAGCAAAGCGTATAACGTTGCTATCTTTCTTATCTATGCAATCGGTATCGGAGCCAATGTCGCTATCGTTGTAGATACGATGACAGATGGCAAACTGTCTACTAATCTCCGGATGGAATGGACTAAGTTTACCTCGAAACTCTCTAACGAATTGGCGAAAGAGAGAAAGATTAAGCAATGGGAGAAAGAGACCGTGTTTACCGCTATCCAAATTGTCGATGAAGCGAAAGGGAATTCGTGAGTGAAGTAGATTTCTCCGTAGGTTTGGACATTTCGATTAACAAACTGTCCGAACAGATAAAGCGCCAGAATGCCATTCAGGCTATGGCAAACCGGGTAGTCCAACCTGCATTTATTCGACAGATTGCTACCCTTATCGTTCCGGGTACGGGTACCGCCGCATTCGACTTTACCGGACCGGACCAAGGACATTTGTGGTACGTCCGTTCTATTGCGGTCGGCGGTATCTCTCCGATTTCTCCCGCTGCGGGTAGGGCCGACGTTTACATTAGCGCCTCCGATTTACCGGTTACATTTGGTCTTGCTAACTTGGGGCTAGCGGATTGGCGTGACCAAACCACTAACCTTCCTAACGTCGCATTCTATGGTCGGGGAGAAATGCCAATGAGACTTAACGAGGAATTGCTCATAGTCCTTACCAACGCAACCAGTACCCAAAGGTATGTTTGCACTATTCAGGTTGAGGATTTCGAGGAAGGGGCTATTAAGCAAGGTTGGGCCGAGTAATGGGCGGGTTTCCTAACTCTCTCCCTCAGTCCGGCCTAGACGTTACCAATAGCTCGGGCAACGTTGCTAATGCAACTTGTACCGCTACCATTCCCGCAGCGCCTAACCGGGTTAGTTACGTTACGGGATTCGAGTTCACTTATAGCGGCGCTACCGCCGCAGGCGTTGTTGTCGCTACGCTCTCGGGAATTCTTAACGGACCGCTTACCTATATCGTTCCCGTACCGATTGGCGTAGCGGTTGGTGGAGTTCCACTAATTGTCGAGTTCAGTCGTCCTATTCCGGGTAGCGCAATCAATCAGGGAATTTCATTCTCTGTTCCTGCGCTCGGAGCGGGTAATACGAATGCAGCCGCCGCTATTCATGGGTTCCAAGGAGAGGTAGCCAGCGAATGATGCTTCCTGTTCTTATTGCGCTATTGTTCCTCTTGGTTGGCGCTAGGGAATACCGACGCCCGTAGGGGAAACCTCTAAAGTGAGAATCATTCTCATTTCTAAAGTGAGAACCATTCTCATTCGCCATCAACCGGGCCGACCCTGGTACAATGGAGAGGCGCACCAGCGCAATTGATCGGAGACCGGCAACGGTAGGGTTATTCTCCTTTCCCTACCGTTGTCCGGTCTCCTTAAACTAAGGAGAAAGTAATGGTTAAGTCAGTTACTCCGGGCAATGTCGAGACCGAGGATTTCAACCGGGAATTGGAGGAATACCCTACCATTGTAACCGGCGAATCTAAGGCTATCGAAATGCGAGCCGATGGCGCTACGGTTAGTCTCCGGCCATCGGAGGTTAAGGCAATGTCATTTGCAGAATTGGCAGAGGCGTTTCAGGCGCAACCCGTCGATTCCGCTGACGTTATCGAATCGGATTCCTTCGGTCCCGTTCTTGACAACAAGGACAAAGGTAAGTTGGTGGGTATCCCATTCGTTATTGTCCATTTCGAGTTCCACCCAGGAACTTTCGGAGAGTTTGTCAGTCTTTGGGTTCTTACGTCCAAGGACGAGCGGTATATCGTTAACGATGGCTCTACCGGAATCTACGCCCAATGTCGTAAGCTCTTGGATACTAAAGGCATTGATTCCATGATTACCTGTCGGGAAGGGCTCCGGGTTTCGGAGTACGAATATACCGATAAGGCTACGGGAGAGAAACGGCCAGCAAAGACCTATTATCTCTCGTAATGGCTTCCTATGTTGTAGACGTCGTTGGCCCTAATGGCACGAAACCTCTCTTGTATCTTGGAGAGTATTTCTATGCTGGTAGGGCGGAGGCGGTTGCTAAGCAGGAATCCAATAAATATCGTTTCGACGGTAACCTTGTGCGTATCATCCGCAACGACCAAGGCAACATAACAACGCATTACTACCGTAATGGTAGAGCCTACAAATTAGGCACCTAAATAGGAAAGGGACCGGCTCCAATGGGGCCGGTCCCTTTCTATAATGGCATCCGGGCAAGGAAACCAAGACTCAGTGTACCACACTCCCGAGAGCATGAGGCGCATTCTCCCCACCATTGGCGGGTTGAGCTATGCCATTTGACCCGGACAGAGACTATTACTCCGATATGGCGGAGGATGCCGGAATTCTCGAAGATGAATACGCTAGCAATCTCCTTTACTTAGGTTGGTTCGATACCGACCTAGACCCAGCTTCCGTTTCAGATGCTAGAGAGCAATTCTTGGATTACATGGATTGGGAAGAATGGGAATTTGATTGGGAGGATTGGCGAGAATATATGGGATACGATTAATGCCTAAAGTTCTTGGCGATATAGACCTAATCGACCTAGACAACGATCTAGCTTCCTATACATACGAGGAAGCGGCGGAGGATCGGGACAAAGCTAGGCAACTGGTTAAGGACGGGCGCAGGCTACCGAGCAAATGGCGCAATGCTGCAATACAACGCCAGTTTATCTCATGGGATGGCGAAGGGATTACACCGCCTGGTCCGGGAAGCATTCCGCAAGACTATGTTCTATTTGGCGCAAGTACGGGAGACCGCATTAAATGCGAAGCTGGCATTTCTAGCGCAGAGTGTTTCGATTTGATCTTAGACGTAGAGCGCCGCTATCCGGAAGCCATACATATTGGCTTCGGATTACAGTACGATATTAATATGTTTCTAAAGGATCTTTCAAAGCGCCATTTATGGCGGCTCTATCGCAATGGGCGTTGCCGATGGAACGGATACAAATTAGAATACCGTCCTAGGAAATGGCTAACGATTCGGAAATCCGGAACTACCGCTAGACTCTATGATGTATTCGGCTTCTTTCAATCCTCGTTCGTCAAAGCCTGCGAACAATTCTTAGGCGCAGACGATCCCGAGCTAGTACGAATCCGAGAGGGTAAAGCAGAACGCCCGTATTTCACTTACGACGAAATGGACGAATTCATAGTACCGTATTGGGAAGCGGAATTACGAATGATGGTCCGCCTAATGGATTCCCTGCGTAACGATTTCAATAGGGCCGAACTTAGGGTTTCATCCTGGCATGGTCCGGGAGCGGTAGCTAATGCGGTATTTAAGACTCATAAGACTAAGCAGGCTATGGCGGAGACTCCGAAAGAGGTAAATCGTGCTAGTCAATACGCATACGCTGGTGGAAGATTCGAGTTATTCCAGGTTGGACATTGGCCCGGTCCGGTATGGCAGTACGACATTAATAGCGCATATCCCGCGGCCATTGCTGAATTACCCAACCTTTGCGAAGGTACTTGGCGATATACTGACAAATTCGAGTCCGGAACATTCGGAGTTTGGGAAATTAGCTACTACGATCCCGCCTACGGAAAGCGGGCATTTATGGGTAAGCATCCTCTATTTCACAGAGACAAGAATGCCAACATTAGCTATCCGGCGAAAGTGGATGGCTGGTATTGGACGCCCGAAGCTGCAATTACTCCGGAATCGGTCATAGGCGGTTGGGTCTTTGACCATAGCGGAGAGAAACCGTTTGCATTCGTTAAGGAAATGTACGAAACGAGGAAACAATGGAAGAAGGATGGGAATTCAGCGGAACGTGCGCTGAAATTAGCTCTAAACTCACTTTACGGAAAGATGGCACAACGTATTGGATTCCAGGTAACGGAGAATGGTGGTTTAGTACCAGCGTTCCATCAATTGGAATGGGCCGGTTACGTTACAAGCGTTACCCGGGCGAAATTGTGGGAAGCTATGAATACGGACCCGGATTCTGTAATTGCGCTAGAAACGGATGCGTTATTCACCACGAAACCTCTACCGGGATTAGATATGGGTACTGGTCTAGGCCAATGGGAACCGACGGAATACGAATGGATGACGTGGGTTCAAAGCGGGTTCTATTTCGGCCGCTCCGATGGTCGGAACATAGCCAAATACCGGGGACTAGACAAGGGTAGCGTTACGCATGAAATGGTAATGGAGTACCTAAGAGCGCATGATAACGCTTTCGAGTATAAGAAGCTACGCCCAATTAAGGGAACTACTCACCGATTCGTAGGGATGGGAATAGCTCTACATACCAGCGCAGTTTGGCGATCATGGGAGACCGTAGATAGAGTGATACGCCTGGGCGGGGACGGAAAGCGTACCCATCATCCGGTACCCTGTCCGTCATGTAGCGATAGATACGAGCGGCGGAAGCCTCTAATCTCTACGCTCCATCCTACGGTCCATATGGATCGAAACCGGGGAGGTAGCGCTTCGTATCCGCACAAGCTTCCCTGGGTCGATCTAGCTACCTATGAACCTTGGCCCGGGGACGTAGCTGACAGGATTACTAGGTTCTAGTTCAAGTTGCGAGCGGTCCTAGCCGATGGTACTATGGAGACCAGCTCCAAGGGAGGTAGCGATCGTCGGAGACCAGCAGGACAAGTCAGGCTAGTACCTCGTATGTCAGTGACGAGTGAGCGGCCAGCACCCTACATATACCGGTAGCGAACATAACCCGGGAGCGTAAGCGGTAGATAATGCGATAGCCGCCTAGCGTCGAGACTAGCTAGTCCGTTCTTCGGAGAACGAACAAGTGCCCAACGGATAAAGAGCTAGTAGCTAGGCGGCTATCGCAGTATCTAACCCAAAGGAGAAACTAAATGCAACTTACTTATGACGAATACACGGAATTGACGGCTCTCATCATTAAAGCTACCGGAACGGCTAGAGAATTGGCTTACCGGCAATTCCATTCCGGCGCTATTGCGATCGTCGAGGCTAAAGAAGCTGACGAGAGAGCGTTTAGCGCAGTTGTTGATTATATGGTGAAAGGTTTGGAGGAAAGTTTGGAGGATGGTTCGTTGTACCACAATCAAGACAAAGGAATGATGCTCGGATGCTGCGGCCATTGGGTCGAATATCCGACGCCCGCCCGCAATACCAAATGTCCGGGTTGCGGTTCCACCTTCACACTCTCAAAGATTGACGACTAGCAATGATCGAAGGGACCACCCATCTTGTGTGCTACAATGATGGATGGTCCTTCCGCTCATTGGGAGCGGTAGAGAAACCAACAGGAGAAAGTTAGCAATGACTGATACCCAGGTTAAGGCAACCCGTACCCGGTTTAAGGGAGAATTGACGATTAGCGACGTCGCCGATGAGGCGCCTATCGTTCGTCAGAATGTTGACCTTACACAATTCCTTGCGATCTTGAATTCGTCATACGAGGGATTTAAGGCAACCGGCAAGGCTACACCCAAGGGAATTACGGTACCGGCGCAGGCGTCGCAGCTTGTCGAAACCCGTTTCCGTCAAGCCGCAAAGGAAATCGGTTGCGGTCTTACAATCGACGTTTACGATCATTTGCACCCCCGGGGACGGGAGCGAGCAATTCAGCCCGGACAGGTTAGGATCGTTGTCGAAGCTAGAGCCAAGAAGAATACCGGTCCCCGACCCAAGGCTAATGCCGAGAGTACGCCTAAGGCTACTAAGGGGCTTCCGCCCGTTAGCCATCCGGGCGGGCGCAAGTGACCGAAACCCTGGAATTCGTTTATACGGTAGCTAGCAAGGTTGAAACCCTGCAACTGGACGGGGAAAGCCAGTACCTCTTTCATGGGGGATTAGTGCTAGCGGAGGGACAGGGAGAGCCTATGAATATGGCTTTCCGGGTTCCTTTGGATATCTGGAATGCTACGCTTCCCGGGGATGCTCTCGTATTCTCCCATACCCGTACCATTCCGGTAGCGGAATTGCTCGAAACGGAGTAGCGGTCTAGCCCGGAGCCTTAACCGGTTCCGGGCTTTACCGGTATCCGTCATCGGGACGAATACCTAACAAGGAGAACAGTATGGTTAAGCGCAGAGTTACCCGGTTAGCGATCTTCTACGGGATTGCGGCCCTAGTAACGCTTAACAGTCTAGCGGCTTGTACGCCTAAGCAAATTAAGGCGTGGACAAACTCTCATCCCGTAAACGTTACGAGCGTAGGTCTAAAGTGACTCCGGGAGAGAGGCGCATGGTGAGAGGTACGTCGAGAGTTAAGCGAAGCGAGAATCCTAATTCAAAGGTTACCCGCTGCGAACAATGCCAAGGATTTCACTACAAAGGAGAGCATCGAAATGGGAATTAACCGCCGTGCGTCAGTCTATCGGCGTCGAGATGAGAACGAAATTCTCCAATTCATTAAAGGATGCAACAAGCCGGTAAATACCCGTACCGTTTACGAGCATGTATCTTCCGCAAGCCGTCCGATTTGTACGGATGACGTACGCAGGCTTTATCGGGACGGAGACTTAGATTCGACCAGCGAGGGATACGTTATTACCGAGCAAGGTCTAGCGAGATTGGAGATAGCTAAGCGCCGGAGTATAGGAACCGAACCAGACGACATTGACGGAGCCTACGCTCAACCTAAACCATTACCCGAGCCTGCGCCCGCCGCAATTTGGATATCCCGCCCCGCCTCGACCACTTCGGTCGCCTCGACCTCGACCCCCGTCACACCAGTTCACCGGAAAGATTGGACGGAAGATCATTGGTCTACGCCAATGATTCAGCCTATCCGAATCGGGGAACGCTGGTATTGCGATTTCTTCAATGACACTTACGAGCTAGTAAAGGTAAAGGCGGTTCCAGGAAATGACGCCTAAACAGAACGTAATGCCGAAACAATCAGAAATGACGGATAGACAAGCCGCATGGGCGTTACTTACCATCATCGGTGGAATTATTGTATTCTGGTTTGTGGTAATTTGGCTCATTGTGGCGGCGGTATAGATTCCCCTCACCAACATTGCATTGCGGCGCATTTCCTTTGCATAGGGGATGCGCCGCATTTGCATTGCAATTTGAATGCAATTTGAATGCA
>Ga0209048_10003648_pt1 | contig 14903 bp, 12 predicted proteins | sample FrelakmetCRP12CR_FD_187146 | JGI IMG/M metagenome (GOLD analysis project Ga0209048, IMG submission 187146) | Freshwater lake sediment microbial communities from the University of Notre Dame, USA, for methane emissions studies - CRP12 CR (SPAdes)... | ecosystem: Environmental > Aquatic >... | reverse complement strand
GACGCGGTACCCCTATCGACATGCGGTGCCTCGACACCATCGCGCGCTACCTCCTCTACACTTTCATCATCGATTTCGCCCTCGAAATGCTCGACCTCGTCCATCGCATCTACGAGGCGGACGAATCCTTCAAAAGCCTCGACTTTATGGTCCACACGCAGCTCTACATCCCCCACATCCTTGTCCAGATTGTCTTTGGGACGATACTGCCCATCGGCCTTCTGGGCCTGGTGCAGCTGGTGCGCCTCCGCGAGGGGATACGAAAGGGAGTCTACGCGACGGCCGGCCTGCTCACGTTGATCGGCATTTTCGCCATGCGCTGGAACGTGGTCATCGGCGGCCAGCTCTTCTCCAAGAGCTTCCTTGGCTATACCACCTACAAGCTGGAGTTCGCGACCCGGGAGGGATTGCTGCCGTCCATCGTCATCCTCATCCTGCCTTTCCTGATCCTCTGGGTCCTGGTGAGGCTTCTGCCTCCTTGGGAGCGCGAGGAGTCGGCGGCCTAGGGGAATGCACGGGGCCATGACAACCGTCGAGATACAAATGCAGTGATTCTCCGGTAGGTGCCTGGAGTTGCTCGATCCAGAACAGGATTAAGAGCGGGACCTCTCGTACGTAAACAGCCGTCCGCCGTCGCCCAGTCATGCAGACTGAGCAGGTCAAGCGTATCCCCTACTTTCAGGACCTCGAGCCGCGGACTCTGGAGCGGATTTGCAGCGCCATGTTCGAGGTCCAGGCCGGCAAGGGAAAGCTCTTCTTCAGCGAGGGGGAGCCGGCTGAGGCCATGTTTGGCGTCCAGTCGGGCCAGGTGAAAATCTTCAAACTCTCACCCGACGGCCGGGAGCAGGTCCTCCGCATCGTCGGACCCGGGGAGTGCTTCAACGAGGTCCCCATCTTCGACGGGAGACCGAATCCGGCCAACGCGCAGGCCCTGGAGCCCACGCGTCTCTGGGGGATCCGCCGCACGGACATGTAGCGCTTGCTCCAGGAGCACCCTAAGGAGGAAAAGCATGACGGCCCATACGCACGACCATACGCATCACCATGGCCACGGTGGCCCGCCAACGCAGGTGTTGATGGCGGAGCACGAACTGATCCTTCAGGCGCTGGACGCCCTGGAGAAGAAGGTGGCGGCTATCCAGGCCGGCGCGGCACCCGATCGCACCTATTTCGAGAAGGCGGTGAGCTTTCTGCGGACCTTTGCCGACAAGTGCCATCACGGCAAAGAAGAGAATCTCCTCTTCAAACGGATGGCCGAGCGAGGCTTCCCGGTCCAAAGCGGCCCCCTCGCGGTCATGCTGGCTGATCACGATGCCGGCCGGGCCTTCATTCGGGGCATCGCCGACGGCGCGGCGAAGCTGGGGACCGATCCCGTCGCGGCCAAGCAGATCGTGGAGAACGCGCGCGGCTATATCGATCTGCTCCGGGCCCACATCGACAAAGAGAATAACGTCCTGTTCCCGATGGCGGACCGGGCCCTCGGCGCCGAGGATCAGGCCTTCCTCTCCAAGGAGTTCGAGCGGTTCGAAGCCGAGGAGACGGGCACCGGCGTTCACGAGGCCATGCTGGAGTTACTCGGTGAACTGAAGGCAGGCGCCCAATAGGCGAGTCCTACACGGAAGGAACGCGACACCCAAGTCTTGTTCTCCCTCCTAGACGAGGTGCGCAGTGCCCGACGCAATTGCGCTCCAGATCGAAGTCCCCGGCGAGGGGTATCACCGCAACCTGATCTCCTGCCAGGTGGCCTGCCCGGTCCGTACCGACGCCCGCGGCTACGTGCGAGCCATCGCCGAGGGCCGCTTCGAGGAAGCCTACCTCATCGCGAGGGGACCCAACCCTTTCGCCTCCATCTGTGGCCGGGTCTGCGGCGCACCCTGCGAGGCGGCGTGCCGCCGGGGCAAAGTACCCCGGGTGGACGCGGACGGCCATTTCATATCCGCCGACCGCCCCATCTCCATCCGCGGCCTGAAGCGCTTCGCCTGCGAGCAGGCCGGACCCGATGTCCGGGACCCGGGCCAAGTCCTCGAGGCAGTCCGATCCTATGTCCCCCGGGTTGCCGCTGACGCCGACGAACTGGCGGCCCTCCTACAATCGCACACCGCGGGACAATTCACGCCTGCCGACGGCCAGCGCGTCGCCATCATCGGTGCGGGGCCGGCCGGCCTGTCGGCGGCCCACGACCTCGCCCTCCTGGGGTTCCGGCCCGTCGTCTTCGAGGCCGAGCCTGTGGCGGCGGGGATGCTGGTCGTCGGCGTCCCATCCTATCGTCTTCCGCGCGAACTGATCCGCCGCGAGGTGGCGGTGATCGAAGCGCTGGGTGCCGAGATCCGCTGCGGCGTCACGGCAGGCCGGGACATCTCGTTCGCCGCTCTCCGCCGCGACTTTGCGGCCGTCATCATCGCCGTCGGCGCCAAGAGTTCGCGGGCCCTCGGGCTGCCGGGGGAGCGGGGACCGGGCGTCCTGGGCGGCGTGGATCTGCTGCGGGCGGTGGCGCTCGGGACCCCCTTGGAACTCGGGCGGGAGATCGTTGTCATCGGCGGCGGCAACGTCGCCTACGACGTGGCCCGCACCGTCCTGCGCCAGATCGCCTACGACACGGCCCGCACGGCAGCGCGTCTCCCGGGGACGGGTCAGGTGTACCTCGCCTCCCTCGAGACGCTGGAGGAGATGCCGGCAGACACGCTGGAAATCCTCGAGGGCGACGAGGAAGGCATCGAGCGCTTGAACGGCTGGGGACCGGTCGAGATCCAGCGGGATGCTGGAGGCGCGGTCACCGGCGTCCTCTTCCGGCGTTGCACGCGGGTCTACGACGAGAGCAGGCGCTTTGCCCCGGTCTTTGATGATGCCGACCGCCGGGCGGTCCCCTGCGACACCGTCCTCCTGGCCGTCGGTCAGGCGCCGAACGTAACCTTCCTCCAGGACGGCGGCGAAGACATCCAGCAGTTCCGGCCCGGCTGGCCCAAGATCGATCCCGCGACCCTGGCGACCACCGCTCCGGGCGTCTTTGTGGCCGGGGACTTGGCGCACGGCACCCGGCTTCTTATCGACGCGGTGGCCTCGGGAAAGGCGGCGGCGCGGTCGGTCTATCGCCATCTCACCGGCCGGTCGCTCCAACCGGACGCCGCGACCGCCTATATCTCCCTGGAGGGCTACCGCCGGGAGCCGGGCTACGAGAGGATTCGCCGCATGCCGATCCCGACGATCTCGCCGGCCGAGCGTCTGGCCCATCCCGACGCACCGGTTGAGGCGGGCTACCGGCGTCTGGAGGCCATGCGCGAGGCGTCGCGCTGTCTGGACTGCGGCGTCACACCGGTCTTCGACGGGACGCGCTGCGTCCTTTGCGGCGGCTGCGTGGACGTGTGCCCAACCCTCTGCCTCAAGCTTGTGCCCTTGAGCCAGCTCGTCCCACACGGTGACGTGGACACGGCCATCGCATCGACTCTCGGCCCCGATGCGGATCGGTCCACCCACTCCGCCATCCTCAAGGACGAAGACCGGTGTATCCGCTGCGCGCTGTGCGCCATGCGGTGCCCGACCGACGCCATCACCATGGAGCGTGTGTCCTTTCAGACGATCTGGAGGAGCCAATGACCGTGTCCCCCGGCCCCGCCCGCTCCCGCCTGGACCCGGAACCGTTGCCGCGTCGCGACTTCCTGGGCCTCGCCTCGCTTGGAGCTGCCCTCTCGGCCCTCCTCTTCGCAACGCTGGGCATGCTGCGCCTGCCAAAGGCCGCCGTCCTCTCCTCCCCCTCCAAGAAGTTCCGCGTCAGCCTGCCCGACACCCTGGGCGAGGGTGTGGCCTATGTCCCACCGGGGCGCTCGGTCGCCCTCTTCCGGGACGGGAAGGGTGTCCACGCCGTCTCCACCATCTGCACCCACCTGGGATGCATCGTCAAACCCACCGCCGAGGGGTTCGAGTGCCCGTGCCACGGCTCCCGCTTCGCGCCGGATGGCTCCGTCGTTAAGGGCCCCGCACCCCGGGCCCTGGCCTGGGTCAAGGTCGGCGGGAGCGGCGGGAACTACGTCGTGGATGAAGATGTGCGGGTTCCCTCGGGCACGAAGGTGACGACATGAGCCCCACGCCTCTCGATTCCGCGCTCCATCGCTTCCTCAGGAATCTGCGGGAAATCCCCGAGCATTTCCGCGCATCCGCCGTCCGCGGAGGCCTCCCCTCCACAGACCGCACGCGCTCCACTTTCGTCTTCGGGAACGTCTTCCTCCATCTGCACGCGGTGCGGGCCCACCGCTGGAGTCTGCGCTGGTCCACCACCTGGGGCCTCGGCGTCACGGCCATAGCGGCATTCCTGATCACCCTGGTCACGGGCGTGCTCCTGATGCTGTACTACAAGCCGTACCCCGATGTGGCCTACCTCTCCATCAAGGACATCCATTTCGTTGTCCCCACCGGTCGGTTCATCCGGAACATCCACCGGTGGGCCGCCAACGTCATGGTGGTGGCGGTGCTCCTGCACATGGCCCGGACCTTCTACACGGCGGCGTATCGAGCCCCCCGGGAGTTCAACTGGCTCATTGGGATGGCGCTCCTCGTCACTACCCTGGGGCTATCGTTCACCGGATACCTTTTACCCTGGGATCAGCTCGCGTATTGGGCCATCACCATCGGCGCCAACATCGCTGCCGCCCCCCGGGAAGTGACTGACGCCCTTGGTATGACCGAATTCTTCGACCCCGGCGGCCTCCAGAAGCTGCTGCTCCTCGGCTCCGACCAGGTGGGGGAAGAGGCCCTCATCCGTTTCTATCTCCTCCACGTGATGGTCCTCCCGCTCGTCCTGGCTGGGTTGGCGGCCGTGCACTTCTGGCGCATCCGCAAGGACGGGGGGCTTGTCCGACCTGCCGACGCCGATCGACGCTTAGGGCCCCCTCCACCGGATACCTATCCGGTATTCACCGAGGCACCGGCCAAGACCTACCACCTGGCTGCCATCGTCCGCGGACGAACGCCGGCTGTCGGCGATGGGCCGGAGCAAACCGTCCCGTCCATGCCCCACCTCTTCTACGCCGAGGCGGGGGTCTTCATGCTCACGACGCTCGTCTGCCTGGCCCTCGCCCTGGTGGCGGACGCGCCCCTCAAGGAACTCGCAAATTCCGCGGTCCCCGAGAACCCGGCCAAGGCCCCGTGGTATTTCCTCGGACTCCAGGAGCTCGTGTCGTATTCGGCCTTCATGGGTGGCATCGGCATTCCCACCATCGTGATGCTCAGCCTCGGCCTGATCCCCTACCTGGATCGCGAAGAGAAAGGGACAGGCGAGTGGTTCGGAGGACCAGGCGGCTGGCCGCTTACCCTGCAGGCCATCGTCGTGGGCTTCGGCGCCGCTCTTCTCGTCGAGGCCGTCGTAATCCGCTTCGGCTGGCTTCGGGAATGGTTCCCCGCCATCCCGCAGCTCGTCATCACCGCCGTGAATCCTGGGACGCTGCTGACCGCCATCTACGGCGGTTACTCCATCTGGTTGGTGAGACGATACGACTCCACGCGCGCAGGGGCCCTGGGGCTCTTCACCTGCTTCCTGTGCGGTTTCATCCTCCTGACTGTGATCGGCACCTATTTCCGCGGGCCGAACTGGACCTTCTACTGGTCGCCAGCCGACTGGCCGGTGCACTGACGATGAAGGCAAACAAGCTTCTCCTTCTGTTATCCAGCCTCGGGGTCCTTGCCCTGCTCGTCGGGGCGATGGTCCAGGAGAACTTCCTCAAGGAGTGGCGGCGCCTCCAGGGCGCTGCCCGGCCCGAGGCGGGCGGGATCGACGTCCGCCTCCGCCAGATCGTCGTCCCGGCGCTCCACGTGGCCGACCGCTGCGTGTCCTGCCATGTGGGGATGGCGCCCGGTGAGCAGGCCGTGGCCGCCATCCCGGCCCTCGCGCCGCACCCCAGCGTCGGCCACGACCCGGCGACCTTCGGATGCACGGTCTGCCACGCCGGACAGGGACGCGCGACGGACAAGGCCGACGCCCATGGCACCCTCCCGTTCTGGCCCCAGCCGATGCTGCCGAAGCCGTTCAGCTACGCGGGCTGCGGGAGCTGCCACACCCACCTCCGCGTCCCCAACCTGGCACAGGTCCGCCTCGGGCGTACCCTCGTCGAGCGCTACGATTGCCTCGCGTGCCACCGCCTCGACGGGCGGGGCGGGACGCTCCGTCCCGGCGACGGCGGGATGGAGGGTCCCGATCTTTCACGGGTAGGGGCCACCGGCTACCGAGCCGACTGGTACCAGGACCACCTCCTGCGCCGCGTCAAGGCCCCGGCGGGCCCCTGGAGAGCGTCCTTTGGCGGGATTTCCAAGAGCGACCGCGAGGCCCTTGACGTTTTACTGTCCTCCCGCGTCGGGGCGCCCGGCCTGGTTGAGGCCAAGGCACTCTTCCATTCGCTCGGATGCCGAGGATGCCACAAGGTCGGCGGCGTCGGGGGAGACGACGGACCCGATCTCACCCGAGTGGGAGAGCGAGACCCCGGCCGCCTCGATTTCACCCACGTCCCCGGCGACGCGACTCTCGCCGATTGGCTGGCTGAGCACTTCCGCGCCCCAGCGACGGTGGTCCCCGGCTCCAAGATGCCGATCCTGGGTCTCGACGAGGAGCAGATTCGCCTCCTGACCTTCTACACGCTCTCGCTCCGCAGGAGCGACGTGCCCGAGGCCTTCTGGCCCAAGGATCGGATCCAGGCCGAGCGGTTTGGCGAGCGCGAGTTCGCGACCGACGGCGCCACGCTCTACGGGAGCTTCTGCGCCGCCTGCCACGGCACGTCCGGACAGGGCATGCGCTATCCGGGCATGCCGCCCTTCCCCGCCATCGGGAACCCGGACTTCCTGGCGGTGGCCTCGGATGCGTTCATCGCCGCCACGGTGCGTGGCGGGCGGCCGGGACGCCGGATGCCGGCCTGGGGCAAGAAGGACGGGGGACTCCGACCCGACGAGATCGCCCAGGTCGTCTCCCGCGTCCGCCGACTCGGAGGCGGAGCGACGCCGGTCGAGGACCGGAAACCCCCGCGCTGGGTCCAGGGCGACTCCAAGGAGGGCGCCCGACTCTTCACCGCGTACTGCGCATCGTGTCACGGGCCGAAGGGCGAAGGCAAAGAAGGGCCGGCACTGAACAACCAGGTGCTCCTCGTCAACGCGACCGATACCTACCTCGCGGAGACCATCCGGCGCGGCCGGCGCGGCACGGAGATGGAGGGATTCGCCAATCCCTCCACCGTCCGCCCGGCCTTGGCGGGAACCGAGATCGAGTCCATCGTGGCGCACGTCAGGACCTGGGAGGCGGGAAAATGAGCCCTCGGAAGATGAGTCGGCGTGAGTTCCTGACGGCGGCGAGTGCCGCGGGTTTCGGCGCCCTGGTAGCCTCAGCCACAGACGCCTGGGGACTGGAGGCCATCAGCAACCCCCTGGCCTCCTACCCGGACCGGAACTGGGAGCGCGTCTACCGGGATCTATGGAAGTATGACTCCACCTTCACGTTCCTGTGCGCTCCCAACGACACGCACAACTGCTTGCTCACCGCCTACGTTCGCTCGGGCGTCATCACGCGCATCGGACCCACCATGCGCTACGGCGAGGCCACCGACCTCCACGGCAACCGCGCGTCCCACCGCTGGGATCCGCGGGTCTGCCAGAAGGGTCTGGCCCTTACCCGACGCTTCTATGGCGATCGGCGGCTGAGCCACTGCATGGTCCGCGCCGGCTTCAAGAAGTGGCACGACGCCGGCTTCCCGCGCGGCAAGGACGGCCGTCCTGCCGCGGAGTACTTCCAGCGGGGGCGGGACGAGTGGGTGCGCATGTCCCACGACGAGGCGGCCGCCATCGTCGCAGCCGCCCTCAAGAACATTGCCGAGACCTACAGCGGCGAGGAGGGGCAGCGCCGCCTCAAGGAGCAGCACTATGACGAGGAGATGATCAAGACCCTGCGGGGCGCAGGGACGCAGGTCCTGAAATTCCGGGGGGGGATGCCCCTCCTCGGGATGACCCGAATCTTCGGCATGTACCGGCTGGCCAATTCCATGGCCCTCCTGGACGCCGCCATCCGGAAGGTGGGGCCCGACAAGGCCGTGGGCGGCAAGGGATTCGACAACTACTCCTGGCACACCGATCTTCCGCCCGGTCATCCCATGGTGACCGGCCAGCAGACGGTGGAGTTTGACCTCCACGCCGTGGAGCACGCCAAGACCGTCGTCGTGTGGGGCATGAACTGGATCACCACCAAGATGCCCGACGCCCACTGGCTGACCGAGGCGCGCCTCAAAGGCACTCGGGTGGTGGTGATCGCCTGCGAGTACTCGGCCACCTGCACCAAGGGGGACGACGCCATCGTCGTCCGTCCGGGCACCACACCGGCCCTGGCCCTGGGCCTCGCCAACGTGATCCTGCGCGAGAAGCTGTACGACGCCGACTACCTCCGGCGCTGGACCGACCTGCCGCTCCTCGTGCGGATGGATACCCTGAAACACCTCCGCGCCTCCGAGGTTTTCGGGACCGCGCCGGCCGTGCTGTCAAACCAGACGCGCATCCTCCAAGAGGGGGAGAGCGAGCCGCCGGCTGGACAGCACCGCGAGATGCTGATCCCCGAGAAACTGCGGGCCGAGTGGGGCGACTTCATGTTCTGGGACCAGGCCGCCAAGGCGCCACGGGCCATTACCCGCGACGGCGTGGGTGCAAGATCTCCCGTGGCGAACCCGCTCCTCGAGGGCGCGGTGGAGGTGACCCTCAAGGACGGCAAGACCGTTCGTTGCCGCCCGGTCTTCGACCTGGTCAAGGAATACGCGGCCCACTTCGACCCTCAGACCGTGGAGGAGATGACTTGGGCGCCGGCCACCGCCGTGGAGGCCCTCGCGCGTCACCTCGCCCAGGCCCTCGGCACCACGCTGTTCGCCATCGGCATGGGCCCCAACCAGTTCTTCAACAATGACAACAAGGACCGGGACATCTTCCTCCTGGCTGCCCTCACGGGCAACGTGGGCAAGCTGGCCGGCAACGTCGGTTCTTACGCCGGGAACTACCGCGTGGCCCTCTTCAACGGGGCGCCGCAATACATCAACGAGAACCCCTTCGACCTCGAACTGGATCCGGCGAAGGCGGCCCGGCCGAAGCAGTACTGGCGGGCCGAGTCGGCCCACTACTACAACCACGAAGACCATCCGCTGCGGGTGGGAAAGAAGCTCCTCACCGGCTCGACCCACATCCCGTCGCCGACGAAGTCCCTTTGGTTCGCCAACGCGAACTCGATCCTGGGCAACGTCAAGTGGCACTACAACACCGTGATCAACGTCCTCCCCAAGATCGAGATGATCGCGGTGAACGAGTGGTGGTGGTCCACCTCGTGCGAGTGGGCCGACGTGGTCTTCGCCGTGGACGCCTGGTGCGAGTTGAAGCACCCCGACATGACGGCCTCCGTCACCAACCCGTTCCTCAGCATCTTCCCGCGGACGCCGCTCAAGCGCACCTTCGGGACGATCGGAGACATCGAGGTCCTGGCCACGGTCGGCGAGAAGCTGGCCGATCTCACCAAGGACAAGCGCTTCGCCGATTGTTGGAAGTTCGTCCGGGAGGGCCGAACCGATATCTACCTGCAGCGGATCCTGGATCACTCCAGCAACGCCAAGGGCTATCGGATCCAGGAGCTGGAGGCAAAGGCCTTGCAAGGAATCCCGGCCATCATGATGAGCCGCACGCAGCCGAAGACGGTGGGATACGAGCAGGTGAACGATTCCCGCCCCTGGTACACCAAGAGCGGACGATTGGAGTTCTACCGCGAGGAGGACGAGTTCATCGAGGCTGGCGAGAACCTGCCCGTCCACCGGGAGCCCGTGGACTCAACTTTCTACGAGCCGAACATCATCGTTGCTCCAAAGCACGAAGCCCTGCGCCCAGCCGGCCCCGAATCCTACGGCGTCGCGATCTCCGACCTTTCGGGCGAGACGCGCCAGGGACGGAACGTCGTCAAGACCTGGGCTGAGGCGAAGCAGTCGGTGCACCCCCTGGCCAAGGACGGCTACAAGTTCGTCTTTCATACCCCGAAGTACCGCCACGGCGCCCACACCATGCCCATCGACACCGACATGGTGGCGGTCCTCTTCGGCCCCTTCGGGGATCTCTACCGGCACGACAAACGTTCCCCGTTCGTGGCCGAGGGCTACGTGGACATCCACCCCGCCGACGCCAAGGCGCTGGGCGTCGAGGACGGCGACTACGTCTGGATCGACTCGGACCCGGCCGACCGCCCCTTCCGGGGTTGGCAGAACAACAAGAAGGACTACGAGTTCGCACGCCTGCTCTGCCGGGCCCGCTACTACCCCGGGACACCGCGCGGCGTGACGCGCATGTGGTTCAACATGTACGGGGCGACCCCCGGCTCGCACGAGGGGCAGGCCAAGCGGCCGGACGGCCTGGCCAAGAACCCGCGCACCAACTACCAGGCCATGTTCCGCTCGGGCTCACACCAGTCCGCCACCCGCGGCTGGCTGAAGCCCACCTTGATGACGGATTCGCTGGTGCGGAAGGGGCTCTTCGGCCAAGCCATAGGGAAAGGTTTCCTGCCCGACGTGCACTGTCCCACCGGCGCTCCCCGCGAGTCCATTGTGAAGATCACGAAGGCCGAACCCGGAGGCCTCGAGGGGAAGGGCCTGTGGCGGCCCGCCGCGCTGGGCTTCCGGCCCAGCTACGAGACGGACGAGATGAAGCGATACCTCGCCGGCGGGTTCCTGACCGGCGACTCGACAGGGGACCAAAAGAAGGAGAAGTGACCCATGGCACGTGTCACCAACTGGCAGATCGGGCGGGAGATGTCCTACTGGTATTCCGAGTCCCGTCCCAAGCGGCAGTTCGCGGCCGTCTTCGACATCAACAAGTGCATCGCCTGCCAGACCTGCACCCTGGCTTGTAAGACCACCTGGACGTCGGGCAAGGGACAGGAATACATGCTCTGGAACAACGTGGAGAGCAAACCCTACGGCTTCTACCCCCTGGGCTGGGACCTGAAGCTTTTGAAGGAGCTGGGGCCGCAGGGTTGGGAGGCCGGCGCCTACCAGGGGCGGACCCTCTTCGAGGCGGCGCCGGCGGGCGCCCGCGTCCTCGGTTGGCGACCGGAGGAGATCGACTACGCCCACCCCAACGTGGGCGAGGATGACTGCGCGGGGCAGATCGAGACCGGGGCGCACCTCAGCGTCCCCCACCTGGCGTGGTTTTTCTATCTGGCTCGGATCTGCAACCACTGCACCTACCCGGCCTGCCTGGCCTCGTGTCCTCGTGGGTCGATCTACAAGCGGCCCGAGGACGGTATCGTCCTCGTGGACCAGGGGCGCTGCCGCGGCTACCAGGAGTGCGTCAAGGCTTGCCCGTATAAGAAGGTTTTCTTTAACCCGATGACCGGGACGTCCGAGAAGTGCATCGCCTGCTTCCCCAAGATCGAGCAGGGGCTGCAGCCCCAGTGTTTCCTCAACTGCATCGGCAAGATCCGGATGACGGGCTGGATCTCGCGGCCGGAGAAGGCGCAGGCGGACAACCCCATCGACTATCTGGTTCACGTCAGGAAGGTGGCCCTGCCCCTGTTCCCGCAGTTCGGCCTCGAGCCCAACGTGTACTACATCCCGCCGATCCACGCGCCACGCACGTTCTTGCACCAGATGTTCGGCCCCGGTGTGGATCAGGCGATCAAGACCTACCGCGCCGCAGCCGGCGATCCAGACCTCGCGGGTCTCCTCGGCCTCTTCGGTTGCACCGAGAGCGTGGTCCCGAGGTGGCGACGGCAGGGGGACAACGTGGTGGGCCTGGACGATGCCCGGAAAGAGATCGTCCGCGTGCCGATGCGCGAACCTGTGTACATCTCGCCGGCTTTCGACAGCAAGTACGGCGTCGTGCGGACGAACTGCCCGTAACGGAGGCGCACATGCGAAGCCCGCTTCGAACCGCCTTGCTCCTGATCCTGGCGGCCCTGGTGCTGGCGGCTTGCCAGAAGGCGCCACCGACGTCAACTGCCGAGGTGGTCGTGGTGAACCGTGCGAGCCTGCCTTCCGATCCAACCGCCACCGCGTGGGCCGACGTGCCCGTCCACATCGCGCCCTTGCTCCTTCAGGACATGGTGGAGCCTCGACTTCTCACACCCTCCACGGCCGAGGTGCGGGTGCGCGCCATCACCGACGGGATTCGCCTCGCGCTCCGCCTGGAATGGACTGATTCGACGAAGGATGACTTCCCTGGCCCGGCCCTCTTCAGCGATGCCTGCGCGGTGCAGTTCCCCACCAAGGTGGCCGCGGAGATTCCGGCGCCCCAGATGGGCGAGAAGGGCAAACCGGTGGAGATCACCTTCTGGCGCGCCTCCTGGCAGGCCACCGTGGACGGGCGAGGGGACACCATCAAGGACCTCTATCCCAATGCGGCCGTGGATCATTACCCCTTCCTGGCCCCCTCGTTGGAGAACGGCTCTCCGCCCCAACGCGAGATGGAGGCGCGGTACTCCCCGGCCCGCGCCCTGGGCAACCGCATGTCGGGCCCGCGTGAGCGGCCGGTGGAGGATCTCATCGCCGAGGGCCCCGGCACCGTGACCTCGGCGCGGCCGGCCGGCTCCGATGGGCGTGGCCGTCGGACCAAGGACGGCTGGTCGGTGCTCATCTCTCGCCCCCTGCCTGACGGCCTCGCCCCCGGCAAACGGTCTCAGGTGGCATTTGGCGTGTGGGAGGGTTCGCAGCGAGAGGGTGGATCGCGCAAGATGCGGACGGGTTGGATCCCTATCGTCGTGGAGGCGAAGAAATGAGCGCCATCGCCGCGAGTGAGATCGGCGAGTCCCGCGTCACGGAACTGCTGCGCGAGGCCACCGCGTGGCGTCTGCTCGGTCTCCTCTTGGAGCGGCCACGCGACGGTTGGCGGCAGGAACTGGAGATGCTCGGCCGGGAGGTCGCTGACCCCGAGATCAAGGCTGCCGCCGACGCAGCCCGTGAGGCGGCCAACGAAGGCCTCTACCTCGCCCTAGTCGGCCCCGGTGGTCCCGTATCGCTCCGCGAGGTCACGTACCGGGGGATGGAAGATCCAGGCCGCATCATCGCGGACATCAGCCGGTTCTACGAGGCGTTCGCGTTCCAACCCGAGACGGAAGAGGCCCCGGACCATCTCGCGGTCGAGGCGGGCTTCGTGGGGTACCTGTGCTTGAAAGAGGCGTTCGCACACACCCGTGGGAATGCAGAGGAGGCCGAGATCGCCGCGAAGGCCGCAATTCGCTTCCGCGAGGAACACCTCTCCACGTTGGCCTGGCCCGTCGCCGACCGGCTTGCGGAGGCCGACGCCTGCCACCTCCCCCTCGCCGCCGCCGCCCTCGCCCGCCGCGCCGGCCCCCGTAGGGACGTCACGGCGACAAGAACGCCCCGCCTGCCCTCGTGCGACGAGTGTCTGGAATGTGGCGACGAGTGAGACCCTAATCACCAGCGAGGGGAAACTGGTGCAACAACGTGCGAATGGGTGCAGGTGGGCTTGCTTGGAGCAGGACCTTAGCTGGGCCGTTCCGGATTGACGACGGCGAGTCGCTCCTTTCTGGCGGCAGCTTCGAGGCGTTCGTCGGACACCCAGAACTCCACTTGGCTTCCGAGCTCTCTCTTCAGCCAGAGGGCTGCTGTCAGGTGGATCGCATCGAATCCTCGAAGCGGATGCCGCCGCACCAAGCGCCGAACGTCGGTGAGAGTAGAGGCATCGACGAGAACGTGGTCGTAGGAATGCCATTCACCCTCGAATGCGTCCGTCGCCGCCCGAAAACCCACGGCCGATATCCCTCGTTCCCGGTGCTTTCGCGCCAATGCGGCATGCACCTCGGCATAGGATACCTTGGAGGTGAATACTCGGTCCTCCCTCCCCCAGCCTTCTCGAACCCGCGCCGTGCCTGGTTCTTCATAGTAGCGCTTTACGATCACGCTGGAGTCGGCGTAGATCATCGCCGGTCCTCACTGATCAGGTCGGACGCGAGCCGCCCCCTGCCTTTGACTAGGGGCGGATTGACCAGAAACGGCTTTTCGGCAGGCACCACATGCCCCCCAACCAGAAGCGCCCGCAATCGGTCCTCTCGGCTCGATTGCTTGTCCTGGTCATAGGGCATAAGCACCGCGACCGGCTTTCCCCGATCCGTGACGACAATTCGCTTTCCGCGACGGACACGCCCGAGATGTCGCGTTAGTTCATCCCGCAGTTTCCGGATTCCTATCGCTCCTTGCATAGAGATCCTCCGTGGTCACATTGTCGTGACCATATTATGGATCTCAGCCGCCTTTGTCAATCGCATCGAAAGAACGGGAGGCGTCTTCGCTATCCAGTGTCCCTTGATCGTCGACCCGGCGAGCGACGACTCACCCGCCAGCACATCCGAGGCCGGGTACCAAAACACAGTAAGGAAACAAAAGGAGCAACGCACTATATTCGCGCAACTGACTCGCGAATCCTGCGGGATGACTCGTTTCCGATTGACAGGCATCGCCGAGTCGCCGGATACTCCCTTCGCCACGCACCCGATGCGTGCCGACATTGCTCCGTACTGGTTAACCGGATCGCACCGCAAGGCCGCATCGAATCGTGCTGTGCAGGTTCTGAGGCAGACACGGCGAGGGCGAAGAAACAACAATGCTGAACCAGGCGGAGATCCAAGCCGCGTCCGATCTGATCTGGCAGTGCTGGCGCGAGGGCCGGCGCGTGCCGGCGCTGCCAGCGGAAATCCGGCCTGGCACGCGCGCCGAGGGCTACGCTATCCAGGCGCTGCTGGAGCGACGCAGCGGGCGGCCGCTGATCGGCTGGAAGATCGCCGCCACCAGCGCCGCTGGCCAGCAGCACATCGGCGTGGACGGCCCACTGGCGGGGCGACTGCTGGCCGAGCAGGTGCTGCCGGACGGCGCCACGATCTCACTCGGCGCCAACCTCATGCGCGTGGCCGA
>Ga0209048_10003647_pt1 | contig 14903 bp, 13 predicted proteins | sample FrelakmetCRP12CR_FD_187146 | JGI IMG/M metagenome (GOLD analysis project Ga0209048, IMG submission 187146) | Freshwater lake sediment microbial communities from the University of Notre Dame, USA, for methane emissions studies - CRP12 CR (SPAdes)... | ecosystem: Environmental > Aquatic >... | reverse complement strand
GCCGCGAAGTCGGCCGTCCGCTCGGTGGCGACCACGGCGCGCAGCTCCTGGTCGAGCCAGCCTCGCGCACCGGCTCGTGTCGTGACGCAGACCCGGCCGGCGGCCACCGACTCGATCAGCTTGAGACTCGATCCGCGCAGCTCGGATTGCGGGTTGATGGTCAGTGCGCACGCGTGGAGCAGCGGGCGCACGTCCTCCACGTCCTCAAGCACGCAGACCGACGGCCGCGCGAAACAGGCGTGCTGCGCGGCCCGGCGGCGTGCGCCGCTGCCGCCCACGATGGTGATCGAGACGCCGCTCACCGCGGCCTCGACCGTCGGATAGGCCTGCTCCAGGAATTCGCAGATGCCGCGCCAGTTGTTCGCCACGCGAAACGGTCCGACGAACAGGATCGAGCGCTTGCCGCGCGACGGCGCGTAACTCGTCGGATCCGCGCCATCGAACCCATTGGGGACGAGCCGCGCGGCCCGCCCCCGCAGCAGGTCCTGGTCCTCGCGCGAGCAGACCACCACACGGTCGAAGCGGTCGATGAGCTGCAGTTCGAACCGGTCGGCCTCTATCTGCGCAGCGTCGTCCGGGCACAGCAGGACGTCGTGCAGGTCGAGGATGAACGCTGGGCACGAGGCGGGCGCGATGTCCACCAGGCCGGCGAGCTCCATGTGCTCGACCAGCACGGCCGCCGGCCGGTAGAGATCCAGAATTCTCCGCAGCTCGTCCTTCAATGCGCGATGCGAATGCGTTTCGATGCGCGCGATGCGCTCCGGCGCGACGCGCGGCGGCGCGTCCGGCCGGCCGCGCACGAGGTGCACCGCCGCGAACGGGGCATGATCGACGAGGTGCGGCTCGCCGTACAGATCGAGCTCGTCGCTCAGCAGGATGACCTCGAAGTCCCTGGCGAGCGCGACCGCAAGACGGTGGGTCCGCACCGCCCCGCCGTGGCGGGGCGGGAGCACGACGAAGGGAGAAACGATCACCACGAGCGGGCGCGATCCAGGCCGCCCCACCGGCCGCACGTGCCGCTTCGCCCACATGACGGCGTAATCCATGTCGCGGTACGCGGCGCCGAACGCGCGCCACCGCGCCCGCCAGAGGGCAAGGCATTGCCGCCATGACCCCAGCTCGGAGAGCGTCGCGCGATCGAGGCGCGCGACGCGGGCCAGCGTCGCCTTGAGGCTCTGCGGCGGGAACGGGTTGCGCAGCTGGAACTGGATGCGGTTGCGCTCGAAGATCCGGCCGACCTCGGCGGGCGGGAAGTAGCGCTCCACGGTCGCGCGGTGCTTGTGCCAGGCGATGGAAGCAGGGCAGAAGACGACCTCGTATCCGTCCCGCCAGGCACGCACGCAGAGGTCCACGTCTTCCCAATAGAAGGGATCGAACGGCAGGCTGTCCGGCAGGCGCTGCCGCAGGGAGCCGGCGTGGAACAGCGCCGACCCGGCGCCCGCCCACACGGCGCCGCGCGCCGTCTCGCCGTGGGGCGTGTCGTGGCGCGGCGCGGGCATCGCCCGGTCGATGGACATCGCGGTCCAGCCGGTCTCCTCGCGGCGGCGTTTCGGATCCTGCAGGAAGATCTGCGACGCGACGGCAAATACGTGCGCGCAGCGCCAGGGCAGCAGCGCGCGCAACGCGCCGGGCTCGAGCAGCATGTCGTTGTTGAGCAGATAGATCGCCCCGTGCTTCGCTTCGGCGATGCCGGCGAGAACGGCGCGCGTGAACCCCAGCGGCTCCGTCACATGCAGCCAGCGCACGGCCGGATGGGCGGCGCCGATCGCCGCATAGTCGTCGCGCGTCGAGCCGTTCACGACCACGATGACCTCGGCGGGCTCGGCGAGATCGGCGAAGGCGGCGAACACGTGGCGCAGGCAATCGCCGAGCATGGCCGGCGCGCCGCGCTCGGGGATGACGACGCTGACGCCGGTGCCCCAATCGAGCGGCGGAGGCGGCCGCGAGACGCGCCGCCGCAACGGCGCCCTGAGCAGCACTTCGCTGACGGCCACGGTCAGCGCCAGCGGCAAAGCCCGCGCATGCCGCAGCCGCAACCGGGAGAGCAGGGCGAGAAAACGCCCGGCGCGCATGAAGGAGGACGCTATCCGGGCCGCAGGACGGTCGCGGATCATCGAACGATGTCGTCGATGGCGTCGCAGACGAAATCGATCTGTTCCTGCGTGAGTGCAAGCCCGGACGGGAGGCACAGTCCGCGCGCGGCGATCGCTTCGGCAACGGGGACCGGACCCTGCGCCGCGCCCAGCTTCCGCACCATCGGCTGACTCGCCGAGGACCGGAAGAAGGCGCGCGTATCGACGCCACGTTCGGCCAGCCCGGCGCGGAGCTCCTCGCGCGAACAGGGGAAGCGGTCGTCCAGCAGCACCGCGTACATCCAGTGCACGTTGCCGGCCCACGGCCTCGTGACCGGCAGCCGCAGGCCCTCGATGCCGCGCAGCCTGCGGCCGTACTCGGCGGCCATCCAGCGCTTGCGTTCCAGGAACGCCGCGATGTGCTCGAGCTGGCCCACCCCGCACGCGGCCTGCAGGCTGGTCATCCGGTAGTTGAACCCGAGCTCGTCGTGCAGGAACCGGTGGCCCGGGCGGTGCGCCATGTCGCGCAGCAGCCGCGCCCGCGCCGCCAGGGCGTCGTCATCGGTGACGACCATGCCGCCTTCGCCGGTCGTGACGATCTTGTTGGCGTAGAAGCTGAACGCGGCCAGATGCCCCAGCGACCCGCACAGCTTCCCCTTGTACGTCGCGCCGTGCGCCTCGGCCGCGTCCTCGACGACCCGCAGGCCGTGCGCGTCGGCCAGCGCAAGTATCGGGTCCATGTCCGCGCTGTGCCCGTAGATGTGAACCGGGACGATGGCTCGGGTGTGCCGGGTGATCGCCTTCCCGACGAGGTCCGCGTCGAGCGTGTAGGTATCGGGGTCGCAGTCGACGAAGACCGGCGCCGCGCCCGTGTAGAGGACGGCGCAGACCGTCGCGATCATCGTGAAATCGGGAACGATCACTTCGTCGCCGGGCCCGATGCCGAGCGCCGCCAGCGCGAGGTGCAGCGCGGTGGTGCCGCTGGTCGTGGCGACGGCGTGCCCCACGCCGAGGAAATCGGCGAAGCGCCGCTCGAAGAGTTCGACGGCGGGACCGGCCGACGATATCCAGCCGGAGGCCATGACCTCGGCGACGTACCTCTTCGCCTCCTCCGTGATCAGCGGCTCACCGACGGGAACCAACGTCGCCCCGAGTCTCAGCCGGACGGCAGCACGACGAACCCGGCGGCGGGCTCACAGGCGGCCTCCGTCACGTCGACTGCGGTGACGCGCGCCGCCGGCGGTCCTTGCCTGCACCACGCGACGACGGCCTCCACCGCCGGCGGCTCGCCCTGCACGTGCGCTTCGACGCGCCCGTCGCGGCAGTTGCGCACCCAGCCCGTCACGCCGCAGCCGCGCGCCGCGCCGATCATGGCGTGCCGAAAGCCGACACCCTGCACGCGACCGCGGACCAGCAGCCGCCGCGCGATCATTCGCGGTACCGGATGCGCCGCGCGTACAGCAGCAGGGCGGTCACGGTCTTGGCGTCGGTGATCTCGCCGCGATCGATCGCGTTCAGCATCTCGCCCACGCTCATCATCCCGACTTCGAGGAACTCGCCGTCGTCGAGCCGGGCGCCCACGTGCGAGAGGCCCGTGGCGACATAGACCTCGATCGCTTCGGTCGAATACGAAAGGAGCGGGTGGATGACGCCAAGGCGCGTCCAATCCTCGGCCGCATACCCGGCCTCCTCGATCAGCTCGCGCCGCGCCGTTGCGAGCGCCGGCTCGCCCGGCTCGAGCTTCCCCGCCGGGAACTCGACGAACACGCGACGCAGCGGATAGCGATACTGTCGCTCGATGACGAGCCGGCCGTCGGGCAGCACGGGGACCACCAGCACCGCGCCGGGGTGCACGATGTACTCGCGCGTGGCGAGCTGTCCGTCGGGCAGCCGCACCGTGTCGCGACGCACGTCGAGCAGCTTGCCGGCGAACACCGTTTCGGACGCGACCTGCGTCTCGATCAGATGAAGGTCGCCGGCACGACCGGAGGCGTCAGCGCTCACCGGCGCCCCGCCGGTCCGACCAGCGCATGCGAACGGATTGCCGTCGGCGCCCCCTCGATCGCTGCGCGACGCGCGCTTCGTGCCTTGGCTCTCATTCGAGCCAGTCCTTCGCGACCAGGAACTCCGCGGCGAGGCGCGCTTCCGGCGTGCCCGGCGCCGGCTTCCAGTCGTAGCGCCATTTGACGATCGGCGGCAGCGACATCAGGATCGCCTCGGTGCGGCCGTTCGACTGCAGCCCGAACAGCGTGCCGCGATCCCAGACCAGATTGAACTCGACGTAGCGCCCGCGGCGATAGGCCTGGAAGTCGCGCTCGCGCTCGCCGAACGGGAGGTCCTTGCGCCGCATCAGGATCGGTGCGTAGGCGTCGAGGAAATGGTCGCCGACGCTGCGCGTGAGCGCGAAGCAGCGGTCGTAACCGCCCTCGTTCAGGTCGTCGTAGAAGATGCCGCCCACGCCGCGCGGCTCCTGCCGGTGCCGGAGGTAGAAATAGTCGTCGCACCAGCGCTTGTAGTGCGGGTGCACGCCGGCCCCGAACGGCGCGAGCGCGTCGCGGCACGTGCGATGAAAGTCGATCGCATCCTCTTCGAACCCGTAATAGGGCGTGAGATCCATGCCGCCGCCGAACCACCAGACGTCGGACGCCGCCTCGCCCGGCGCCGCATGGGCGACGAACATCCGGACGTTGAGGTGCACGGTCGGCGCGTACGGGTTGTGCGGGTGCAGGACCAGCGAGACGCCCATCGCTTCCCACGCCCGGCCGGCGATCTCCGCGCGCCCCGCCGACGCGGACGGCGGCAGCTTCGCGCCCATCACGTGGGAAAAATTCACGCCGCCGCGCTCGAGGACGTTGCCTCCCTCGATCAGCCGCGAGATCCCGCCGCCGCCCTCGGGGCGCGTCCACTCGTCGCGGCGGAACGGCCGGCCGTCGATCGCTTCGAGCCGCGCGACGATGCGCGCCTGCAGGTCGACGAAATAGTCGCGGGGGGCGGTGACGTCCACCGGTGGCTCAACCCTTGCGTGCGGCGACCGCGCGGTGCCCGATGTCGCGGCGATAATGCATGCCGTCGAAATGTATCCCGGTGAGCGCGGCATACGCGGCGCGCTGCGCCTGCTTCACCGAGTCGCCGAGGGCCGTCACGCACAGCACGCGCCCGCCGGCGACGACGACGCGGCCGTCCTGCCGCGCCGTTCCGGCGTGGAAGACCTTCACGTCCTGCGCATCGCCGGGCAGGCCCGTGATGGCATCGCCGCGCCGCGGATTCTCGGGGTAGCCGCCGGCGGCGACGACCACGCCCAGCGCCGCCCGCCGATCCCATTCGGCCTCGGCCGTGTCGAGCGTGCCGTTGACCGCGTGGACGAGAAGATCGACGAGGTCGGACTTCAGCCGCATGATGATCGGCTGCGTCTCGGGGTCGCCCAGCCGGCAATTGAACTCGAGCACACGCGGCGTGCCCGCGGCGTCGATCATCACGCCGGCGTAGAGGAAGCCGGTGTAGGGATTGCCCTCGGCGGCCATCGCCGCGACAGCCGGCAGGATGACTTCGCGCATGATCCGCGCGTGCAGCGCGGGCGTGACCACGGGCGCGGGCGAGTAGGCACCCATGCCGCCGGTGTTCGGCCCGCGGTCGTCGTCGGACAGCCGCTTGTGATCCTGCGACGACGCGAGCGGCAGCACGTTCCTGCCGTCCACCATCACGATGAAGCTCGCCTCCTCGCCGTCGAGGAAGTCCTCGATCACCACCCGCGCCCCGGCCGCGCCCAGCGCATCGCCGACGAGCATCGCGTCGATGGCCGCGTGCGCTTCGTCCGCCGTCGCCGCCACGACCACGCCCTTGCCGGCGGCGAGCCCGTCGGCCTTGACGACGATCGGCGCGCCGCGCCCGTCGACGTACCGGTGTGCCGCGGCGGCGTCGGTGAACGTCGCGTAGCCCGCCGTCGGAATGCCGTGCCTCGCCATGAAGGCCTTGGCGAAGTCCTTGGAGCTCTCGAGCTGCGCGGCGTCGCGCGTGGGGCCGAAGATCCTGAGGCCCGCGGCGCGGAAGGCGTCGACCACGCCGGCCGCGAGCGGCGCTTCCGGGCCGACCACCGTCAGCGCGATCCGCTCCTCCTGCGCGAAGGCGACGAGCTCGGCATTCGTCGAGAGCGCGACATTGGCGAGCCCGGGTTCGGCCGCAGTGCCCGCGTTGCCGGGTGCCACGAAGACCTTGGCCACGCGCGGCGACTGGGCGAGCTTCCACGCCAGCGCGTGCTCGCGGCCGCCGCCGCCGATCACGAGGACGTTCATCGCGGCGTGCTCCCCCTGGTGCTGCGGACACGGGGCCGAAGGCCGCCTGACGGCAGCAGGCCGGTCCCGCGGAGCGGATTGCGACGCTGCCGGACGACGCGAGCGCAGCCGCGTTTCATCAATCGAGCCCTATCATGCCGAACACGTACACGACGCTGCCGTGATTGACGCCGCCCAGCGACGGGATGTAGGTGCTGAACACCGTCGCACGGTCGTAGCGCACGGAGACGAGCGGCAGCAGCGCCGGGAACGGCCAACCGTTGAAGAGATCGTTGCGCGCGACCAGCATCGCCGTGTAGCCGAGCCCGCCCTGAACGCCGGAGCGCTGGCCCCAGTACGTCGACCAGCCGTAGCCCAGATTGTATTCGGGCTTGCTGTGCGAGTCGCTGAAGATCAGGCCGTAGACGATTTCGGTGTCGCCGTTCTCGTGCTCGACCGCCCGCCCCAGGCCGCCGCCCCAGGCGTTCGAGTTCTCTTCCTCGCGCTTCTCGCGCGTCCAGGTCCACGGAGTGTGCCACGCGTAACCGGACACCAGCAGCTGGTTGCCGCCGTTCTTGTAGGTGTCGACGACGTGCCGGCAGGCGGTGTTGAGCCACTCCCACAGGTCGCCGCATTCGGCGGCCCGCGCCGGGGCCGCGACACCCATGCCCAGCAGCAGGACCGACAGGGCGAGCCGCGTCCATCGTGTTGTTGGCTGCATGTGAGCGTCAGTGGCGGAAATGGCGGATGCCCGTGAACACCATCGCGATGCCGCGCTCGTCGGCGGCCGCGATGACCTCGTCGTCGCGCACGCTGCCGCCCGGCTGGATCACCGCGGCGGCACCGTTGTCGGCGACGACGTCGAGCCCGTCGCGAAACGGAAAGAACGCGTCGGACGCGACGACGGAACCGGCAAGCCCGAGGCCGGCGCGGCCCGCCTTGATCGCGGCGATCCGCGTCGAGTCGACGCGGCTCATCTGCCCGGCGCCGATGCCGAGGGTGGCCCCGTTGCCGCAATAGACGATCGCATTGGACTTGACGAATTTGGCGACCCGCCAAGCGAACAGCAGGTCGGCGAGTTGCGCCGGCGTGGGCGCCTTCCTGGTGACCACCCGCAGCTCGCCCGGGTCGACGTTGCGGTCGTCGGCGCTCTGCAGCAGCAGCCCGCCGCCGACGCGCTTCCAGTCCCATTGCACGGGGCCCGGCGCGGCGCCCAACGGCAACGCAATCTCCAGCACGCGGACGTTGGCCTTCTTGCCGATCACCGCGAGCGCGTCCGCGGTGTAGCCCGGCGCCAGCAGCACCTCGAGGAACTGCGCCGAGACCGCGTCCAGCGTCGCGGCGTCGACCGGCCGGTTGAACGCGATGATGCCGCCGAACGCGGACACGGGATCGGTCGCCAGCGCCTTGCGATAGGCCTCGAGCGGCGTCGCGGCGATCGCCGCGCCGCAGGGGTTGGCGTGCTTGACGATCACGCAGGCCGCGTGGTCGCCGAGCCCGGCGAAGGTCTTCACGCACTCCCACGCGGCGTCGCTGTCGCCGATGTTGTTGTACGAGAGCTCCTTGCCCTGCAGCTGCCGGTAGGTCGCGATCGTCCCGGGCGCCGGCCGCTCGTCACGATAGAAGGCCGCCTGCTGGTGCGGGTTCTCGCCGTAGCGCAGATCCTGCACCTTCTGCGCCTGCAGGTTGAAGCGGTCGGGGAAGACGGCTGCGGCGCCGTCCGCGCCGCGCGCCGTGAGCCAGTTGGAGATGGCGCCGTCGTAGGACGCGGTGTGCGAGAACGCCTTCGCCGCGAGCGCATAGCGCGTCGGTGCCGACAGCGCGCGGCTGTTCGACCCGAGCTCGGCGAGGACGCTGCCGTAGTCGGCGGGATCGACGACGATGCCGACGTGCTGCCAGTTCTTCGCCGCCGAGCGCACCATCGTCGGCCCGCCGATGTCGATGTTCTCGATGGCGTCGTCGATCGAGCACCCCTCGCGTGCGACCGTCTCGCGGAACGGATAGAGATTGACGACGACGAGGTCGATCGGCGGTATGTCGTGCGCGGCGAGCGCCGCGACGTGCGCCGGCAGGTCGCGGCGCGCGAGGATGCCGCCGTGCACCTTCGGGTGCAGCGTCTTCACGCGGCCGTCGAGCATCTCCGGAAACCCGGTGTAGTCGCCGATCTCGGTGACGGGCAGCCCGGCGCCGGCAAGCGCCTTCGCGGTGCCGCCGGTCGAGAGGAGCCGCACGCCGAGGCGAGCGAGGCCGGTCGCGAATTCTATGAGCCCGGTCTTGTCGGAAACCGAAAGCAGCGCTTGCGTGATGGGGGCGGACATGGGGGCACCTGAAGTGCGTGGTTGCGGTCGAAGGGATGCGGGGACAGTCGATTGGCCCGAGGATCGCGCGCCCCGCCGGGCCGGCAGCGAAGCGGCGCGATCGGTGCGACGGCCGGTCAGCGGATGCCGTATTTCGCGAGCTTGGCGCGCAGCGTGTTGCGGTTCATCCCGAGCATGTCGGCGGCCTGCGTCTGGTTGCCGTTGGCGCGCGTCATCACCGACACGATGACCGCCCGCTCCACGTGCGTGATGACCATGTCGTAGATGCCGTGCGGCGGCTCGCCGTCGAGCTTGCGGAAATACTCGTCGAGCGATTTCTCGACGGTCTTGCCGATTTCGTTGCCACCGTTGATGCGCAGAGTTTTTCTCACGCGGCAAGGGCCTCCCCGCCCTGTAGCGTCAGTCGTGGTGCCGGGCCGGACACCGCGCGGGCATCCACGACCGCCGGCGGCTGCGCGCGGTAGTCGAGGCGCTCGCCGTGGTCGGCAAGGCGGTCGAAAAGGCGGCGGACGGCCGCAAGCTGCGCTTCGGCCGTTTCCGCGGCGTTTATTTCCCGGCGGAAATCACCTCCGCCGGCGAGATTCATCGTGTACCAGCCGAGATGCTTGCGCGCGCTGCGCACGCCTGCGGCTTCGCCGTAGAACGTGTGGTGGTCGTCGAGATGCGCGACGATGACCGCGCGCGCCTCCGCCACCGTCGGCGGCGGCAGGTGCGTGCCGTGATCGAGGAAGTGGCGGATCTCGCGGAATATCCAGGGCCGGCCCTGCGCCGCGCGGCCGATCATCACGGCATCGGCGCCGGTGCGGGCAAGCACGTCCCGCGCGGTCTCCGGGGTGTCGATGTCGCCGTTGGCGATCACCGGAATGCGCACCGCGGCCTTGACCGCGCGGATGGTGTCGTACTCGACCGGGCCGACGAAGGCGCAGGCGCGGGTGCGGCCGTGCACGGCGAGGGCGCGGATGCCGGCGTCCTCGGCGATGCGCGCGATGCGCACGGCATTGCGGCGGCCCGGATCGGGGCCGGTGCGGATCTTGAGCGTTACGGGCACGCTCACCGCGCGGACCACGGCGTCGACGATCGCGGCGACCAGCGCCTCGTTGCCGAGCAGCGCGGATCCGGCAGCCGCGTTGCAGACCTTTTTCGCCGGGCATCCCATGTTGATGTCGATGATCTGCGCGCCCCGGCCGACGTTGTAGCGCGCGGCTTCGGCCATCTGCGCCGGATCCGCGCCCGCGATCTGCACGGCGACCGGCGCGAACTCCCCGGCGTGGTCGGTGCGGCGCAGCGATTTCGCGGTGTCGCGCAGCCTCGGGTTCGACGCGACCATCTCGGAGATCGCGTAGCCCGCGCCCAGCCGCTTGCACAGCTGGCGAAACGGCCGGTCGGTCACTCCCGCCATCGGCGCGACAGCGAGATTGTTCGCGATGTGATAGGGGCCGATGTGCACGATCTATGGACAGGCGAAAAGGGATTGGAGCGCGAGGCGGGGAGCGGATTATACCGGTTCCGCGAACCGCGCGGCGCATCGGCGCAAACGCTTTCGTTGACCTGAATCGTGGTTGCGCGTCGGCGTCTGAAAACGGGGTCAGATACGTAACAATCGGGAATGGCAGCAGGTGTCGCTATCGTTCCCGATTGTTACGTATCTGACCCCGTTTTCAGCGCAAACCGAAGATCACCGCCCGCGTGAACGCGCGCTTCGCGGCGGGCATGGCGTCGAGCAGAGTGAGCGCCAACCCGCGCGGCCAGCGCAGGAACGGCAGGTCGTTGCCGAAGACGCTGACGAGACCGTGGGTGAACGCGATCCCGGCCCAGCGGTCGGCCCGGCGACTGCGCGCGTAGCGGGCGAGCATCGCGGCGTCACCGATCGCCTCGCGTGGCGTGTCCACTACAATCTGCGCGAGCTCGGCAGCGTCGCGCAGCCCGAGGTTGAAACCCTGGCCCGCGACCGGGTGCAGCGCCTGCGCGGCATTGCCGAGCACGACGCAGCGCGTGCCCACGGCGGTCGGCGCGAATTCCAGCGCCAGGACGAACGTCCGCCGGTCGGCCACCCGCGTGAAGCCGTGCGTCCGATGCCCGAAATGCTGCGCGAGCGCCGCGAGAAACGCGGCATCGTCGAGTGCCAACAGCTCCGCGGCACGCGCGGCCGTCGCGGTCCAGACGAGGCCGTAGTGATCGCCTTCGGGCAGCAGGGCGACCGGGCCCTCCGGCGTGAAACGCTCAAACGCGAGGCCGGCGTGCGGCTCCGCGCGCCAGATCCTGGCGATGACCGCGACGTGGCCGTAGTCGTGCCGCTGCCGCGCGACGCCGGCAACCGCGGCACCCGTGCCATCCGCCACCGCCGCGAGCCGCGCCGTGATCGCATCGGCGCCGTCGCCCGCCACGCCGATCGCCGCGTACGCAGGCGTGCCGCCGACCGCGGTGGCCGTGACGCCGTGCCGCACCTCGATCCGGCTCCGCGCGAGCGCCGCATCGAGCGCGGCCTGCAGCGCCCGGTAGCTCACCACATAGCCCAGCGCCGGCAGCTCGTGTTCGGCCGCCGACAGGCGCGTCATCCCGAACCCGCCGGCCTGCGAAATGTCGATGTCGGTGATCGGCGTGACGGCGTCCGGCTGCTCGGCCAGCACGCCCCAGACACCGCGCCGCTCGAGGATCAGGCGCGCACCGTGCGACAGCGCCAGCGAGCGGTCGCCGCGCGTCATCTCGCCCCGGGCCCGGGCGTCGAGCACCACGACCGCGACGTCGCTGTCGGCGAGGCCGAGCGCGAGCGTCGCGCCGACGGGCCCCGCGCCGACGATGACGACGTCAGGCTGCATCAGCTCTCCTTGACCGCGGGTGGGAGGACCACGTCGTTCTCGCGACGGTCGTTGCGTCGTGCCGTGCGCCGGTGACGCGGCCTAGCGCGCGCAGGCCGCTTCGACGTCGGCGACGGTCTTCGGCGTGGCCGCCGTCAGGTTCTCGGTGCCGGCCGCGGTGACCAGCACGTCGTCCTCGATGCGCACGCCGATGTTCCAGAAACGCTCGGGGACGTTGTCGGCCGGCCGGATATACGTGCCGGGCTCGACCGTCAGCACCATGCCCGGCACCAGCTTCTGCGAGGAACCCTTCACCTGATAGAGCCCCGCGTCGTGGACGTCGAGGCCGAGCCAGTGGCCGGCGCGGTGCATGTAGAACTGCTTGTAGCTGCCCGACTCCAGCGCCCCGTCGAGCGTCCCGGCAACGAGGCCGAGGTCGATGTAGCCCTGCGCCAGCACGCGCTCGGCCGCCTTGTGATAGTCGTGGAAGTCGGCGCCCGGCCTGACGGCGTCGATGCACGCCAGCTGCGCCGCCAGCACGAGCTCGTAGACGTCACGCTGCGGCCCCGTGAACCGGCCGTTCACCGGGAACGTCCGCGTGATGTCCGACGCGTAGCTGCCGTATTCGCAGCCGGCGTCGATCAGCAGCAGCTCGCCGTCCTGCAGCTGCCGGTCGTTGCTGCGGTAGTGCAGGACGCAGGCGTTGGGGCCGCCGGCGACGATCGACGCATACGCGACCGCCTGTGCGCCGGAGCGGAGGAATTCGTGCGCCAGCTCGGCCTCGACCTGGTATTCGAACCAGCCGGGGCGAGTCTCCCGCATCGCCCTCACGTGCGCGCCCGACGAAATGGCCGCCGCGCGGCGCATCAGCTCCACTTCGTGCGCGTCCTTGACGAGGCGCATCGCGTCGACCGGCTGCCGCACGTCGACGATCTCGTCCGGGGCGCTGACGCCGGTGCGCGCGCGGCCGCGCACCTCGTTCAGCAGATCCGCGATCATCCGGTCCCACGCGGGGAACAGCCCAATGGGCGTGTAGAGCGCGGGCTGGTCGGAGGCCAAGTCGGCGAGCATCGCCGGCAGCCCGGACACCGGGTGCGCGGCATCGAAGCCGAAGATCTCGCGCGCGGCGTCCGGACCGTAGCGGAAGCCGTCCCAGATCTCGCGCTCCTCGTTCTTCTCGCGGCAGAACAGGATCTGCCGGTCGCCGTCGTCGCCGGCCACCAGCGCGATCACCGCCTCCGGCTCGGCAAACCCGGACAGGTAATACGAGTAGCTGTCGTGACGATACGGATAGTGCGAGTCGCGGTTGCGCAGCGCCTCGGGCGCCGTCGGGACGAGCGCGAGCCCGCCGCCGGTTTGCGCGCGCATCTTCTGCAGCAGCATCGAACGGCGGTCGCGGTAGAGCTGGTGAATGTTCTTCATGGACGATGTCCGGCGAAGGTCCGGATTATAGGCGATCGCGGCGGCGGGCCGCCGGGACGCGCGCATGCGTTACCATCGAACCATGATTCCCGCCCCCCCGGGGCCGCCCGGCGCCCCGGTCGGCTTCGCACTGCACGACGCGAAACGCAGGGTGCGCGAACGCGTCCTGGCGGCGCGCGACGCAATGCCGCCGGCCGAGCGCGCCGCTGCCGGCCGGGCGATCGTCGAGCGGATAATCGGACTGCCCTCGTTCGCTGCGGCGCGCACCGTGCAGATGACGCTCCCGTTCCGCAGCGAATGGGACACGCTCCCGCTCGTTCGCGCCGCGCTCGCCGCCGGCAAGACGGTCGCGCTGCCGCGGGTCGACGCCACGGCGCGGATGCTCGTGCTGCACGTCATCGGCGATCCCGCGGCCGACACCGCTCCCGGCTACCAGGGCATCCCCGAGCCCTGCGCGCACTGCCCGATCGTCGCGCCCGCCGCGATCGACTGGGTGCTGGTGCCCGGCGTGGCGTTCGACGCCGCCGGCGGCCGCCTCGGTTACGGCGGCGGCTTCTACGATCGCCTGGTCCCGCTGTTCTCGCGCGGGATCCCGCGCGTCGCCGGCGCCTTCGCGCTGCAGATCGTGGCCCGCGTGCCCGCCGCCGCGCACGATGTCGACGTCGACGTGATCGTCACCGAGCGGACGACGATCGTGGCATCGGCCGCATGACCGCGACGAAGCCCGTCACGGCGCGCACCGCCGCGGTCGCCCTCGCGATCACGCTCGTCATCCAGGTCTTCACCGCGCTCGCGGTCGCGGCGACCGCCGTGCTCGCGCCGGCGATCGCGCGCGACCTCGCCGTTTCGCCGAAGCTGATCGGCGTCTTCGTCGGCCTGGTCTACGTGGGCAGCGCCACGGCCAGCCTCGCCTCGGGGGGCTTCATCGCCCGCCATGGCCCGATCCGCGTGTCGCAGGTCTGCGTGCTGCTCAGCGCGGCCGGCCTCGCCGCGCTGCCGCTCGCGACCGCAGGCGCCGGAGCCGGATTCGTCCTGATCGCGCTGGCGCCGATCGTCATCGGGCTGGGGTACGGTCCGATCACGCCCGCGTCGTCCCACCTGCTGGTGCGCACCGCGCCGCCGGCCCGCGTCGCGCTCACGTTCTCGCTCAAGCAGACCGGCGTTCCTGCCGGCGTCGCGTTGGCCGGCGCCGGGTTGCCGGGGCTCGCGCTCGCGTTCGGGTGGCGCCCCACGTTCATTGCCGTCGCGGCCGTCGGCATCGTCATCGCCGCCGTCGCGCAGCCGACCCGGTCGCGGCTGGACGCCGACCGCAGCCCCGAGGTGCGGGTGTCGCTCGCCGGCGTGCTGGCGCCGTTGCGGCTGGTGCTGCGCAAGCGCGAGCTGGCCGAGCTTGCGCTCACCGGGTTCACGTATGCCGCCTCGCAGATGTGCGTGCTCAGCTTTCTCGTCGTGTATCTGACCGAGGAAATGGGCCTCGCCCTGGTCGCGGCGGGGTTCGCACTGACTGTCGCGAACGTCGGCGGGATCGCCGGCCGCATTGCCTGGGGCGCCGTCGCCGACCGGTTCATCCGCCCGAGAACGTTGCTGGGCCTCATCGGCATGGCGAGCGGCGGGTGCGGCTACGTCATCGCGGGCTCCGCTGCCGCGTGGCCGACGGCGGCCCTGCTCGCGGTCTGCGCCCTCTACGGGGCGACCGCCATCGGCTGGAACGGCGTCCAGCTCGCGCAGGTTGCCCGCCTTGCCCCGGTCGGGCACGCGGGGGCGGTCACCGGAGCGATCGGCTTCGTCACCTTCGCCGGCGTGGTGATCGGGCCGCCGGCGTTCGCGCTGCTGGCGACGGTCACCGGCAGCTATCGCGCCGGCTTTGTCGCGTTCGGCTCGCTGTCGCTGCTCTGCGGTCTGTGGCTGCTGCGCACGCGGCGCAAGTAGGCACTCACTGCAACCCGGGGGCGGCCCACGGGCACCGCCGCATGCGCGCGCTGACCACCGGCCGCGACAGGCGGGTGCGGCCGGCGACGCTGCGCTGGG
>Ga0209048_10003646_pt1 | contig 14910 bp, 14 predicted proteins | sample FrelakmetCRP12CR_FD_187146 | JGI IMG/M metagenome (GOLD analysis project Ga0209048, IMG submission 187146) | Freshwater lake sediment microbial communities from the University of Notre Dame, USA, for methane emissions studies - CRP12 CR (SPAdes)... | ecosystem: Environmental > Aquatic >... | reverse complement strand
CATCTTTGGTGCCTTTGCCCACGCCGTCGGCCACGCGCAATGCGGCTACGGCGCCAAAAGAAGAAGTCAGGGCCAAAAGGGGGCGCGCTACGGAAGAAAGAGCGTAGCCAATAAAAACAAATAATTTTCTCTTTTTAAGGCGGTCGGATATTATTCCGGAAACAAACCGGAAAATACTGGTTGCTCCCTGAAGCATCCCGTCTATTGAACCGATACCGGCATGATTCACTCCCAGCAAGGTTAGAAAAGCAGGAATAACGGGTGTGATCAGATCCTGCCCAAAACCAGAAGCCAGTGCCACAAAGGCGATGATAATTACATTGCGGGGAATTTTTGGCCTGCTATTTTTCATAGCATTAGTATACATTATTTTTTAAATTTGAGCCAAAAGTTCCCGGCCTGCTTGCTATTTATTGAAAAATAGCGTATAATGGGGGTTGATATTCGCGATTAACATAAAGCAAATATGAGCAAATTCAACAAAGACAACAGACCGGGCGGGGACAGGGGCAGAAATGATTTTGGCGGATCCAAATTCGGCGGCCGTAACAGGGGATTTGGCGGCAGAAATGCGGGCAGGCCCACGATGTATAAAGCTGTATGCGCCAAATGCGGCAAGGAATGTGAAGTTCCTTTCAAGCCCACTGAAGGTAGACCTATCTATTGTAGTGAATGTTTTGGAAAACAGGGAGACAGAAACGCAAACAGGCCTGCGGGCGGCAATTTTTCCCGGCCAGCTTTTGGCGATAAAAAAATGTTTGAGGCGATTTGCGCCAAGTGCGGAAAAAAATGCGAAGTTCCTTTCCAGCCCAGTCCGGGCAAGTCGGTATATTGCAGTGAATGCTTTGGCCAAAGTAAACAATCTGGCGGCGGTTCAAATACCGACGTCATCCTGGAAAAGCTGCGGTTATTGGACAATAAGCTGGATAGTGTGCTAAAATCATTGAATCGCACGGCAGGGGCCGAAATTCCGGCCGAAAAAGCAGCCAAGAAAGCGGAAGACAAAAAACCGGCAAAAGGAGTAAAGAAACAGCCAAAGAGCAAGGTTGCGCCGGCGAAAACAAAAACCGCAGTTAAAAAAACAAAAAAATAGGTCGAAAAATTTAAATAACCATAACGAAATTGCTATGAAGGGTACAATCAAAACGGTTGTGTCTGAAAAGAATTTTGGCTTTATCACTCCTGAAGAGGGGGATAAAGACATTTTCTTTCACGCCTCTTCCCTGAAGGGTGTTGAATTCAGCCAGCTGAAAGCCGGCGATGCCGTCAGCTTTGATGTGGAAGAGTCCGAAAAAGGACCCCGCGCCGCCAATGTTGTCTTGGCTTAAAGAAAAAACTGAGGCCAATACTATTAAATCCACCCTGCGCCCTAAGCGCAGGGTGGATTTATTATACTGACAATGCGGTCCACCCTACTGACAATGTGCCTGTGTTATGTTTACGGAACCGGTAGAATTTGATAATATACAAGCGGAGTTTTGGGAAGTTTAAAATAAACTTAATAATTAAAATTACTTCACTATATGCTAAAAGAATTCAAGCAGTTCTTGCTTCGGGGAAATGTGGTTGACTTGGCCGTCGGCGTTGTCATCGGCGCGGCTTTCGGCACGGTTATTTCCGCTCTGGTGGCAGACATTTTAACTCCGTTTATCGCGGCCATTGCCAAAGTCCCGGATTTCAGCAAACTTTTCTTTACCATAAACAACAGCCAATTCATGTACGGCCATTTCATTAATGCCCTCGTTGCTTTTTTCCTGGTGGCGGCCGCTATTTTTTTCTTTGTCATCAAACCCATGAATATGCTTATTGCCCGCTCCCACAAGGAACCGCCGGCTGATCCGACCACCAAGAAATGCCCGGAATGTATGAGTGAAATACCCATTGGTGCCAAACGCTGTTCCCATTGCGCGCAGATTGTGGCATAAAATTCCGGATTAGACTATAATAAAATCATGGTATATTATTAAATTTTATATATGCATAAAATAGCCATTATTTTTGTGGTTATCTTTGCTTGCGCGCTGGTTCTTTCCGGCTGCGCTCCGCAGACAAACAACGGCATAGCCGTTAAAAACACCCAAAAAACATCCGTTGCCAACGATGTGGGCGGGAATTTATGCGAAGAGTTTGACGCGGATTTTACGTATTCGGTCTTAAACAAACCGATTGCCTATATGAACGCTTCGCCTCTGAACGATCTTACATACTGCCAGTATTATACCGAATACAAAGATGATTATTATAAACTGCCGGGCGGGAAGGTAATGCCGGGCGGACCCTGGATTTCCATGAATGCGGAAAATTTGAGCGTGGAAAACCAAAAAAAGGCCAATGAATTTCTGGGACACAAGATAGAGACCAACGATAAGATAAAAATGGAGAATTTTATGGTAATTCTGGAGGATGGCACCATAAATTCCATCTACCTGGTAATTAATCCCAACCGGTTTGTTTCTTTGGATCTGGGCACTAAAACAGTTATAACCAATGATGAGATGGTTAATTGGGCGGTAAAAGTGGCGGAAAAAATTCAGGGCAAGCTTTCTGTGGAAATCAAAAAGAATCCTTTGGGCAACGAAGTAAAACCCTGGGGAAAGTCGGTAAATTACAAACCCGAAGCCGTGGGCGAAAGCCAAAAACAAGTGGCGGAGAATTTTATAAATTTATTGCGCGATAAAAAATTTGACGAGGCCATCAATATGATGGACGCGAATGCCGAAACCAAAGCCGGATGGAAAACTAATTTCGCCGCCATAAAATCACTGGAGGTAAAAAAGCTGGAGCCGGTATATCCGGAAGAATGGACAGCCGAGCACCAGGCGTTTAAGGCGGATCTGGAAGTGTCCGTGACTGCGGAAGGCGAACACTATGGCTGGAACAACGGTCAGAATACGCGCTGGATTTCATTGCAAAGAAATAACGGCATCTGGCAAATACATGAGCTGGCCAATAATCCATAAAATAATTAGATTTATTAATCTACGCATATGAGAATAAAAAGGATTTTCTTTATTCTGCTGGCGTCGGTGATAATATTGGCGCCTGCGGCCGCCGGAGCGACCACCACGACCACAACCGCCGCCGCAACCGGCCAGCCCGATCTGACGGTTACCCCGGATTATTTGAGCATCAATAAAAAAACCGTGAAGGGCGGGGATACGGTCGGACTGAAAGCGTACATAAAAAATATCGGCACTTACAAAGCCGCGAATTTCAAAGTGCGCTTTTTCTTTAATGGCGAGCAGGTTTACGAAAAAACCTTTGCTGTCATTACTAAAAATGGCAGCGTCACCGCGGTCTACAACATCAGCTTGCCGCAGAACATGAACGGACCTCAGATTTTTAAAGTTGAAGTCGACCCGGATAATACGGTTGCCGAGCTCAATGACAACAATAATACGGCGGAAAAAACCATCAATGTTGAAAAAGCCCAGCGCGATTTATTTATTGAATACATAAAAGCCAATCCGGCGAAGCCCAAAGTGGGGCAGCAGGTTACGTGGACCGTGAAGGTAAGAAATAACGGCAACGCCAAAGCAACCGGCGTGAAGTTAAATTTTTATGCCGACAATACCTCCGCCAACCCGACGAACGTTATCACGATTAACAGCATTTCCGCCAACACCGGCGTGGCAAAAGCCATTAAATGGACTGTGCCGGCCAATATTTCACCGGCCCTGAATTATACCGTGCGGGCGACCGCTGACCCGGACAACCAGATTGACGAAACTAACGAGGCCAACAACACCAAGACCGCCAGTATAAACATCACGGCGCCGGATCTGACGATGACTCTCGGCATTAGCGGTTATACGCATGGAAACATCTATAAAGGCGTCAGACTGGCGCAATGGGGTAAAGTGACCAACGATAATGTGCTGCCGGTTAATAACGTAAAAATCGCCCTGTATTATTATATAGGCACGGACAGTTCCAATCCGATTAAAATTGCGGAAGATAATCTGGGAACTTTAGGAAAAAAAGCGGTGCGTGAAGTCTATCTGCAGGGGGTATTGCCGGACAGTATCGCTTTGGGCGCCACCGTCCATGTCTTGATGAAAGTGGACCAGAATAATGAGGTGGTGGAAACCAATGAAGACAACAATGTGATTGAGGCCACGCGCACCATGACGGAAAAACCGCGCCAGGTGCTGTATCCGTATTTGCGCGTAATGGTAAACGATGAAAACGGCGATCCGAAAAATGGCGTAACAGTAAAATTAACCAACACCGCCACCGGGGCGGTGGAAACAAAGACCACCGGCGCTGATACCTATTACACTTCTCTCGGAAATGTCATATTTGAATCCCGGCCCGACACTGCCAATTATAGCGTGGAAGTGAGCATGGCCGGGTACCGCACAGTCACACAGGCGATTGCCTATAATAAGAATAATGATAACAGCGAGGATAATGTGATAAATCTGGACCAGAAGGCTCTGGTCACTGGAATCGTGACCGGACCCGATGGTTCGCCTTTAAACAGCGTGATTGTGCGTGTGGAAGGCACCGGACTGGAGGCTTACACAGATTCGCAGGGTAAATACGGGTTTTTATTGAATGGCGGATCTTATACCTTCCGCTTCATCAAAGAAGGTTATGCCCGCATAGAAGAGGCCGACATGAATATTACCCCGCTTTCCGCCGTCACGCTCAACAAACAGATGTCTGTGGCCACGGTGGGGTATATTTCCGGCACTGCCACGGACGATGAAGGCAGTCCTCTGCAGAATGTGGATGTCTGGGTAAACGGAAATCTGGTGCGAGTCACCGGTGTGGAAGGCAAATTTGTTTTTACCGCCGGCGCCGGCACTAAAAATTTCAAATTCAAAAAACCGGGATATGTGACCGTGGAATTCAACCAGGCCATCGTGGCCGGCGAGGAATACGACTTCAGCTTTACAATGTACAAACCTTCCACCGACAATCACACCGAACGCGGAGCTACCTTTGTTTCGTGGCATCAGCACGAGGGCACGCCGGCCAACGCTTTCTTTATTCCGGAATATAATGTGGATGTGTGGTGGGGCATGGGCAATATTAAAATGGGATTGGATTACAGCAAAACCGGGGATACTACCAAGGCGACAAAGCTCACCGTGCAAGTGAAGGGAAATAAATGGGAATGCCACAAAGTGGAAGGCGACGCGGAAGTAGAGACTTCGGCCATTGATATCCCCATCACCATCGCGGCGGGCGGATGCAATGACAAATTGACGCAGATAAATGTGAACCGGGTGGAAATTGTCTCAGATAACGAAGTGGTATGGAGCGACGATTCTTCCTGGACAACGGCCGGCGACCCGATGAATGTAACGACCAAAGTGTTTACGCTGAATAATCTGCCGATTGCCTGGAATAATAATTTCAAGGTTAAAGTTTGGGCCCGGGTGCAGAAAAAAGCGGTGATTGGCACGGACGGCGATGGCGCCGGCGCTCTGGTGGGGTACAATCTGGATAAGAAATTAATTACCTGGTATCCGCAAAAGCCGGCTACGACCAAAATTACCACCAGCTGGAGTCAGATCGGCGGCTATTTCCTGGGAATTTTGGATAACCCGGTCAATGCCATTGCCAACTTTACGGATCTATTCACAGCGGAGCAGTTTAACCAGTACACCATGGAAGATCTTCTGCCGCAAGATTACCCCGGGTATATTAATTATTAAAATTAATATTAATAATTAATATCTGCGCAACCCATGACCGGAAAAATAAATTTAAATTCACGCCGTTTTTTGCAGGCGGTGTTATCGGCTATTGTTGTAATGGCTTTTTGGGGCGGGTCGTATTTTATAAACGGCGCCAAACCGGCGGCCCAAAATAATATCGCAGTCGCAGAAGAGGGACAGGTAGTGTATGTGACCGACGGAGATACGATAAAAGTGATGCAGGGTGGCACTAAGCAAACCGTGCGCCTGATTGGCGTCGATACTCCGGAAACCAAAGATCCGCGCAAGCCGGTGCAGTGTTTTGGCCAGGAAGCTTCCAAAAAAACAACGGATTTGCTGCTGGGCAAACATGTGCGCCTGGAATATGATCCGGTGGCGGGCGACAAGGATAAGTACAGCCGGTTATTGCGCTATGTTTTTCTGGATGACGGGACAAACGTAAGCAAGCAGTTGATTTTTGACGGCTTTGCGCACGAGTATACTTATGAGGCGCAGCTGTATAAATACCGCGACGATTTTAAAGCGGCTGAAAAAGATGCCAGGGAAAACAAGCGGGGATTGTGGGCTGACGACGCCTGCAGCGGAGTTGCATATCCAATAAGTAAATAAATTTTATATATTTTATATGTTAAAAAAAATATTGTTAATTTCATTGGTTACTTTTCTGGCGGTTTTGCCGGCGATGGCGCAGACCACGACTGGTGCCTCCGCGAACAGTACGGCGCAGAACCATATTGCGCCTACGGATTTGACTGCAGGATTAAAAAATCAGCTCATTACGGCCGGATTTAAGAATGTGGAGGCGATTCCGGCCACGACTGATAAATTTCTGCCGCCGACTTATTATTTCCGCGTGCAGGCGGTGAATACCGATAAGGCCTGGGGCGATATCGGGAATGTAGTGTCGGTATTTATTACCAATACCGCCGATAATACCTGGCTTTATAACAAAGGCGAAACCGAGGTTATCGATTTCGCCAATAGGATTCAGGTCAGAACTTCCAATCCGGGGCAATATATTGTGGTAACCGGCCCGGACCAAGAAAAAATGGTGTTATTGTCCCACAATCTGAAAGTTTTACAGTAAGCTAGATTTTTAGGGCGGCCAGGGCGCCTTCGGCCACTGCATCGGTAACACGGCGCGGAGCCACGGCATCGCCCACCACCATGATTTTTTTGGCGGATTGCTTCAAAGTTGTCCCCAATTCATTATTCGGTTTTGACCCAAGACAGGCCACAATTGTGTCGGCCTGTATTTTTTTAGTTATTTCTCCTTGCTGAACAACTACCGCCCGCGGTTCAATGCTTAATACCTCAGTTTCTGTAAGAATACTTACATGCATATTAGTTAGCCGTTGCAAAAGAAGATATTTTTCATCGCCGGGCATTTCTACGGCCAGGTTAGGCGACATTTCCACCAGCGTCACCTTATGATTTTTAACAGCCAGAAATTCGGCGGTCTGCAGTCCCAAACATCCGCCCCCGATAATTACTATGTCGCCGACGGCCTGAACTTTATTTTCAAATAGATCGCGCGAGATGACAATGTTTCCTTTTTCAATGCCCGGAATATGCGGTTTGATTGCAAAGGAGCCGGAGGCTAAAATTATAACGTCGAATTTTGATTTTTTTAAAGTGCCGGCATTAATTATTGTTCCCGTATGCACAGTTACTTTTGTTTTGTTAAGATCAGTAATCAGTCTTTGGCGCAATATTTCCCAGCCGGCGCGGTAAGGACTGCGCGCGGCCGGAATCAGCTGGCCGCCAAGTTTTTTTGTCTTTTCATATAATGCCACTTTGTGTCCGCGTCCGGCGGCGACAATGGCTGCGGTTAGTCCTCCCGGCCCGGCGCCGATAACCGCCACTCTTTTCCGGGCGCGCGCTTTTTTGGCAAACATTTCCTCGCGTCCGGTTTTGGGACTGACCGTGCACCACACCTCCTGTCCGGCAAATAATCTGCCGATGCACCCCTGGTTACAGGCGATGCAATTGTTGATATCCGCTAATTTTCCGGCTTTTACTTTGTTGGGCCATTCCGGATCAGCCAGCAGAGTCCTGCCAATCCCAACAAAGTCGGCTTGGCCGGTTTTTACCAATAATTCCGCCAGTTTGGGATTGTGAATTTTTGCCACCGCTATTACCGGGATATTCACTGCTTTTTTTACGGCAGCAGCCAATTCCACCAGCGGGCCTTCGGGCATAGCCATGGGCGGAATCATAATTCCCTGATTGTAAGATGCATAATTCCCGGCTGAAATATGCAGTCCGTCCGCGCCTAATGTTTCCAATTTTTTGGAGATTTTTATGGTATCTTTTATTTTTAATCCTTCCGGCACAAACTCATCGCCGGAAAGGCGGACAAGCACCGGAAAATCAGGACCGACGGCGCGCCGTACCGCATAATAGACTTCCTGTAAAAATTTAAAACGGTTTTCATCACTGCCGCCATATTCGTCGGTCCGCTTGTTGCTGAACGGCGAAAGAAACTGGGTGATAAGATATCCGTGCGCTCCATGTATTTCCACAAAGTCCAGGCCGGCTTTTTTTGCCCGCAAAGCCGCAGCGCCGTATTTGCCGATAATTTTTTTGATTTCGCCAACGGTCAGTGCGTGCGGCATTTCTTGCTCGGTAGGATCCGGAATAGGTGATGGTGCTACCGTCTGCATGCCGGTTATGTGCGACGAAGTCTCTCGGCCGGCATGATATAACTGGATGCCGATAGCCGTTTTATATTTGTGCGCTGTCCGGGCCAGTTTTTTTAAACCGGGGATAACGCTATCTTTGTGAATGCCCAGCTGGTTGGAAAAACCCTTGCCCTCTTCGGAAATATAGCTGGCTTCCAGAATCATAGTGCCCACCCCGCCGGCCGCGATGCTTTCTATGTGCTTCAGATATCTGCTGTTGGAACGGCCGTCTTTTTCCGCGTAATTGCGCACCATGGGCGGCATGACCAGGCGGTTTTTTACCTTTAATTTCCCGAATTTTTTCGTCTTGAACAGATTTACGAATTTAGCCATAATTAGTTGGTTATTTATAACGGCTTTATTATACCATTTTACCTCCAAAAGGATAACAGGCCTGCCGTTTGCCGAATCAGTAAGCCGGTGATATAATAAACCCTGCCAATCTTATTTTCAAACATATAGATTATTGACTATGGAGCTAACATTAATATTGGGCCCGATGAAAAGCGGGAAATCTTTTGAGCTTATCAGTTATTTTGCCCCCCTGAAATACACAGATATTCCCTATGCCTTATATCAGTCGGCCCGTAATCCCAGGGATGAAAATATTACATCGCGCAACGGCGTTATTCTTGAGGCAAAAAAAATCAGCAGTTTACAGGTGGCTTTAGACAGCGATTTGCAGATTGTCGGCATTGACGAGCTGCACATGTTTGAGCCGGAGGAAGTGGCGGTGGTGGATAAACTTTTAAAAAAGGGAGTGAAAATAATCGCCTCCGGGCTTGATACGGATTACCGCGGCAAGATGTTTGCGGTAATTAAGAACATGCTTGAACTTGGGCCGAAAGAAGTCAGATATAAAAGAGCTGTCTGCGATTTGTGCAAAAAACCGAATGCGGTATATTCCCAGGTATTAAACAAAGGGGTGCCCATTGTGGAAGGAATGCCGTCCGTTTTGCCCGATGACGGGACTTATACTTATCTGGCCGTGTGCCGGGATTGTTTTGTAAAGAAAGTTTAATCCCGCAGTTTTTTATGCAGGTCCGCCTTTCCAGGGAAAAAATTAACGATCCGGTCAAGTTTATCCGCCGCTGCGGTTACGGCCAAATGTCGGACCGGCGCGGCGGCGAAAAAAGTTATTCCAAAAGATTCGGCGCTTTGCTTTATCCGCGTTTTCATGTTTATATTAAAGAGAAGCCGGATTCGTTTGTTCTTAACCTGCACCTTGACCAGCGCCAGCCGAGTTATCAGGGTGTAACCGCCCATTCGGGAGAATACGACGGGGATGTGGTGGAAAGGGAAGGCGAACGGATCAGGTCAATGGCGGAAAATTTCATGAACAAATAATATGCGCATAGCCATGATCGGACAAAAAGGAATCCCTTTTTCGCAGGATGCGGGAGGAATTGAGAAGCATGTGGAGGAATTATCGGTGCGACTGGCAAAAATGGGACACGAGGTATTTGTGTATATTCGCCCCCGTTTTTTAGTTGAAGAAAAAAAGGAATATAAGGGAGTGACTCTGATTCCGCTTCCGTCTATTTTTACCAAAAACCTCGATACGATCACCCACACCCTGCTGGCGACCCTGCATGTGCTTTTTAAAAAGGTTGATATTATTCATTATCACGGCGTAGGGCCGTCCACGTTAGCTTGGATACCAAAATTATTCAAGCGCAAAACCAAGGTGATTGTCACATTTCACAGTATAGATAAATTTCATAAAAAATGGGGATGGTTTGCCCGCCATTATCTGGGATGGGGCGAATGGACTGCCTGCCATTACCCGCATAAAACCATAGCCGTTTCCCATTCCATACAGGAGTATTGCCGAGGCCGTTATGGCCGGGAGGCCGTTTATATTCCAAATGGCGTTTCCATACGCTATATTAATGCAGATGACCGTATTAAAAAATTCGGCCTGGAGTCCGAAAATTATATCCTCACCGTGGCGCGTTTGGTCAAACATAAAGGCATCCACCATCTTATTCATGCATATAAGCTTCTGGAAAAGAGATATGGCACCGACCCTGCCAACTGGCCCGGGGGGAAAATCCGCAAGCTGGTAATAGTGGGAGCGCCCAGCTATACGGAGGATTATCTGGAATATTTAAAAAAAATAGCCGAAGGAAATCCCAATATAATTTTTACCGGCATGCAATTGGGCAATGACCTGGCCCAGCTTTTCGCCAACGCCTATTTATACGTTCATCCGTCCGAAGCCGAAGGCTTGTCCACTACCATTTTAGAAGCGATGAGTTACGGCCGGTGTGTGCTGGTTTCAGATATTCCGGAAAATCTGGAAGTGGTTGATCATGGCGGCTATTCGTTTGAATCCAAAAATGTCAGCGATTTATACGAAAAGCTGGTTTATCTGCTTGATTTTTCAGAAACAGTCAAACGGCGCGGTGAGCATGGTTTGGAATTTATTCATGAGAATTTTAACTGGGACGAGATTGCCGGACAGGTGGAGGCGCTGTATAAGAGCATAATTTAAGTTTTTTTCGCGATTTTAGCCATAATCAGGGCCTTGATTACCTCGATTGGATATGATAAAATAAGCTGGCTTTTTAGAGCCGGTTTTTTAGTATCATTATTCGAAGTTAAATTATGTCTTTTTTGACCAAACTATTCGGAGATCCGAATGCGAAAGTGCTGAAGGAAATTCAGCCCATAATTGAAAAAATAAATTCATTTGAGCCGGAAATTTCCAAATTGACCCAGGAGCAGTTGCGCGCGAAAACGGATGAGTTTAAGGCGCGGCTGGGACATGGGGAAACATTGGACGATATCTTGCCGGAAGCGTTCGCGGTCGTGCGCGAAACATCAAAACGCTTAACCAAAATGCGCCATTTTGACGTTCAGCTGATCGGCGGGGTGGTTTTGCACCGCGGCCAGATTTCCGAAATGAGAACCGGCGAAGGAAAAACGCTGGTGGCCACTTTGCCGATGTATTTAAATGCACTGGCCGGCAGGGGCGTGCATCTGGTGACTGTCAACGATTATTTGGCCAAGCGCGACGCCGTGTGGATGGGGCAGATATACGATGCATTGGGACTGAGCGTAGGCGTGGTTCAAAACATGCTGGTCTCTTTCCGCTACAAAAAACAGACGGCGCTGGCCGGGCTGGGCGAGGGCAGTGAAGCCGATAAAGAACGCGATGCCAAGGGCATGTTTAAGGTGGAATCGGAATATCTTGAGCCGTGCACGCGCCAGGAGGCCTATCAGTGCGATATTACTTACGGCACCAACAATGAGTTTGGGTTTGATTATCTGCGCGACAACATGGTCGGCAGCCTGGAACAAATGGCGCAGCGTCCTTTTTATTACGCTATCGTAGACGAAGTAGACTCGATTTTAATCGATGAAGCGCGCACCCCGCTTATTATTTCTGCGCCGGCCGAGGAAGCGGCCGATATGTATTATCAGTTTGCCGATTTAGTGCGACGCCTGCAGGAAAACGAGGATTATAACAAAGATGAAAAGATGCGCTCGGTGTCCCTGACGGAAGCGGGCATTGCCAAAATGGAAAAATGGCTGGGCGTGGAAAATATTTATGCCGAGGGTGGAATACAGATCATACATCATATTGAGCAGGCGCTCCGGGCCCAGACGCTGTTTGCCCTCGACAAAGATTATATTGTGGAAAACGGGGAGGTCCTGATCGTGGATGAATTTACCGGCCGCAAGATGCCGGGCCGCCGCTACAGCGAAGGCCTGCATCAGGCGATTGAGGCAAAAGAACATGTCCAGATTCAGCAGGAAAGCCGCACTATGGCCACGGTCACTTTTCAGAATTATTTCCGTCTTTATGAAAAATTGGCCGGCATGACCGGCACGGCGGTCACCGAAGCGGAAGAATTCGGCAAGATTTATAAATTGGAAGTGGTGGTAGTCCCGCCTAATAAGGAAAGCCGCAGAGTGGACCACCATGACAGAATTTACAAGACCGAAGAGGCTAAATATAAAGCTGTGGCCAAAATGGTGAAAGAGCTTCAGGCCAAAGGGCAGCCGGTTTTAATCGGCACGGTTTCAGTGGAAAAAAACGAGGCTTTGAGCATGTTTTTGCAGATGGACGGCATCCAGCATGAGATTTTAAACGCCAAAAATCACGAAAGAGAAGGAGAAATTATCGCCCAGGCCGGACGCGCCGGACGCGTGACTCTGGCCACGAATATGGCCGGACGCGGCGTGGATATTATTTTAGGCGGCAATCCGCCCGAGGCGGAGGAAGCGGAAAAAGTGCGGGCGGCAGGCGGTCTGTTTGTTATCGGCACGGAAAGGCATGAAAGCCGCCGTATAGACAACCAATTGCGCGGCCGCGCCGGACGCCAGGGGGATATGGGCGAATCGCAATTTTTTCTTTCCACCGATGACGATCTCATGCGCATTTTTGCCGGTGAAAGAATAAAAAAAGTTATGACCACTCTGCGTGTGCCGGAAGACATGCCCATTGAACAGCGTATGATTACGCGCATCATTGAATCCGCCCAGCGTAAAGTGGAAGGCATGCATTTCGATACCCGCAAGCACCTGCTGGAATACGACGATGTGCTGAACCGCCACCGCGAGGTCATTTACGGCAAGAGAAAAAAAGTTTTGGAAACTTTTTCCAAAGAAATCAAGAATGAACTGCCCGAGGGCGAGCAGAGCCTGAGGGATATTATTCTGGAAATGGTGGAGCTGGAAATCGAACAGGTGGTTTCTTTTCATACCAACACCGAAGACAGGAAAGATTGGAACGTGAAAGAGATAGTGGAAACCGTAGTGACTATTTTTCCTTTAAAAGAAAATGAAAAAAATGAAATTATTAATATCGCCTCCGCTTCTCGCAGCGTAAAAACCGACGATATCGGCACCCGCACTGAACTGATAGAATATCTGGTGAAGCTGGCTAAAGAGAAATATGAAGAGCATCTGGTCCGGCAGGCGCCGGACCGGAACATGATGCTGGAAATAGAGAAGCAGGTGCTGTTGCGCGGCATGGATAATTTATGGGTTGATCATCTGGTGGCTGTGGATTATCTGCGCACCGGCATCGGTTTGCGCGGATACGGCCAGCATGATCCGCTGGTGGAATATAAAAAAGAAACATTCCGGATGTTTAACGAGCTTCTGAACCTCATACAAAAAGAAGTTGTTTATCTTATTTATAAAGTCAGTCTGGGAATACAGCTGGCGCCGTCGGTGATGCAGAGGGATAATTTGGTTTTAAAAGGCGCGGAAAAAGAATCGGATGAACACGTGGTCAGAACCGGCAAAGCGAAAAACGAGCAAGGTGAAACCATCGGCCGCAATGATCCCTGCCCATGCGGAAGCGGATTGAAGTATAAAAAATGTCACGGGAAATAATATGTATCATCCGCCGTATAATATTGATGAAATAAAAAAGTATTATCCGGAAAAATCATCGCTGTTATTGAACGACCCGGTTCATATCTGGCGCGCGCAAACCGGCATCGAGCTTATTCACCGGGAACCGACGCGGGAAGAGCAGGTCCGCATCTGGCAGAATTGGAATGAAATGACTGATGAGATGAAAAAAGTCAGCGATAAAAAAAGTATCGAGCTGTTCGGCAAAGACAATACGGCGCACCATGTGGAACTGATGCCGGACTGGGATAAAAAATAATTATACATATATTTGATCGTATGAAATACAACAAACTGGTGCGGGATAAGATTCCCGAATATATAAAAAGCAGGGGAGGCAAGCCAGTGACGCACATTGCCACCAATGAAGAGTATTGGAGAAAATTAAGGGAGAAACTGCAGGAAGAAGTTAATGAATTTCTGGAAGCTGAATCGCCCCAGGAAATCGCCGACATCTATGAAGTTTTGGACGCGATGTGCGACTGGAAGCAGTTTGACAGGAATCATGTCCAGGAAATTAAAAGGACAAAATTTGAGGAACGGGGAGGCTTTCAAAACAGGATTATTTTGGATGAGTCCTAGGTGGATAAAGGACTTGCCAAAAAAATAAAAAGCCAGTAATATTCGTTTTACATTAAACATTATACCTAATAATTCATTTTATGGCTGTAAAACAGCAGCGCAGGAATATTTCTGCCAGCAGTTTAAGGTGGCGCATTGTGGGCATTGCCGCGCTGGCCTTGGTTGGCCTGGTGGTGATTGTGCCTGTCTATGCCAACAAGGGAATCTCCTGGATAAATGACAATGCAAACTTGGGCCTGCCGAAATTTCCGGAAAAAGGTTTTAATTTGGGTTTGGACCTGCAGGGAGGCGCGCATCTGATATATCAGGCGGATACCAGCAAGATTCAGGATAGCGATAAAGCAAGTTCCGTGGAAGGGGTGCGTGATGTTATTGAGCGCCGCGTACGCGGAGGTTTGGGCGTGGCTGAACCGCTGGTGCAGACCACAAAAGTGGGACAGGATTACCGGGTCATGATTGATCTGCCAGGAGTAACTGATGTAAATCAGGCCATAAAAATGATCGGTGAAACCCCGATTCTTGAATTTAAAGAACAAAATAACGAACCGACGCGCCAGCTGACCGCTGCAGAAACCAAACAGATGAACGAATTTAATGCT
>Ga0209048_10003645_pt1 | contig 14910 bp, 15 predicted proteins | sample FrelakmetCRP12CR_FD_187146 | JGI IMG/M metagenome (GOLD analysis project Ga0209048, IMG submission 187146) | Freshwater lake sediment microbial communities from the University of Notre Dame, USA, for methane emissions studies - CRP12 CR (SPAdes)... | ecosystem: Environmental > Aquatic >... | reverse complement strand
CTGTGCATCGGGCCGCTCCGCCTGATCAGCACGTGCGCGCCGCAGCCCGGCCATCCATCGCTTGACCGGACCATAGCTCACAATGCCGATCACACCGCCGAGAAGGAATGCCAGATAAGGTGGTATGCCGGTCATGCCGCCTATTCCTCGCGCCAACCCACGAGCAGCATCGACACAGCCGCCGCATGAAACAGAATCGCGGCAAGTGGAATGAATGCGAGCTGCCAAATGAGCATCGTCGATCCAACCAGCAGCCAACACCCGAGCAAATAGCTGGCTGCCACCGGTTTGGAAAGCGCCCGACCGAAGCGCCACAGAACGGCGGCGACGGCGGCAACCGCGATGACGCCCTTGATCAGGGCCATGGCGCGCAGCAACCGCGCCAAGGCCGGATCAGAGTGGGTAACGCCGCTTGGATTCCCTACGGTTAGGGCGATGCCGATCGAAATCGCGCACCCGGCAATCAATCCCATGCGAAGCAGGCCCGAATCAACCGCGCGCCTTCCGGCATCCGCGAAATTAGCCAGGCCTGAGACCGGCCGGCCGATAATCGACTCCCGGAGTAAGCGCAGCGCGGTCAATGCATATTGAGTCATAACGGTTAGCCCTGGTGTTGCCGCGGCCGATCTTGATAGCGGTTGTGCATCAATTGATCCATTATCCATGAGTGTCAACAAAATATGACATATCTAGTTGACAATTCTTATAGACAGATTTAGCTTAGGATGTAACAAATTAGTGCTCGAGCGTCGAGCAGCCAGGCGCTTGGCTGTGCGCTCGATTGAATCCGAATAACAAAGATCGCTTGGCTTGTGTGTGTCCGGGGGAATATCCAATTGCAGATCCGGCAAAGTTCAAGGCGAGTCAATTTTTCGTCGTATGCGCATTGCAGCGATGATCAACCCCCGTGCGGGTCTCGCACGACAACGACCGTGGTTCCTGCAATCATCTAAGGAGTAAATTCTTATGGCGGACGATCCAAATCGAGTGTGGCCGACCGGCCTGACCATTCCGGAGGCCGAAGAGCTGCACAAGCACGTCATCGACGGTGCGCGACTGTTTTTTGCCATTGCGGTCGTCGCGCACATTCTGGCGTACATCTACTCACCGTGGCTGCATTAACAGGAGCTCGACATGAACCAAGCTAGAATTTGGCTCGTGGTCAAGCCCACCGTTGGCTTGCCCCTGTTTTTGGGCACGGTGCTGGTGTTATCCCTGCTCATCCATTTCGCGGTGCTGAGCCACACCTCGTGGATGGGTGGTTATTGGGAGGGTGGCGCCAAAGCGAAGCATGCGGCGGTTGCAGCGGCTCCGGCACCGAGCCTGGCCTCAAACCAGTAAGAGCGTCGGTGGCTAATCGGCGGGGTCGGGATCGACTGATCACGACCCCCGCCTCTTAGCGAGGGCATCCGCACCGCGATGAACCGCTATAGCGAAAAGATGATGCGCACGTGGGTGGCCTGGGGGCCCCGCGTGCTGCCCTTTGCGGACGCCGCCACGCCCAATCTGCCGCTGTCGCGGCTGCTGCGGCTGTCCCTGTTTCAGGTGTCGGTGGGCATGGCGCTGGTGCTGCTGATCGGCACGCTCAATCGCGTCATGATCGTTGAGCTCGATGTGCCGGCATCGTTGGTAGCGGCCATGATTTCCCTGCCGCTGCTGTTTGCTCCGTTTCGCGCCTTGATCGGCTTTCGCTCCGATACGCACCGCTCGGAGCTCGGGTGGAAACGCGTCCCCTACATTTGGAAGGGCACTCTCATACAATTCGGCGGGCTCGCCATCATGCCGTTCGCGCTGCTGGTGCTCTCGGGCGCCGGGAACGCGAGCCAGGCGCCCCTGTGGGTCGGCCGCGCGGGTGCCGGTTTGGCTTTCCTGTTGGTCGGCGCCGGATTGCACATGACGCAGACCGTGGGCTTGGCCTTGGCGACCGATCTGGCGCCCCCCGAATCCCAGCCGAAGGTCGTCGGCCTGATGTACGTGATGCTGTTGTTGGGCATGATCGCCAGCGCTCTGGTATTCGGCGCCGCCCTTGCCAATTTCTCGCACCTGCGGCTCGTGCGGGTCATTCAAGGATCGGCCGTGGCGACGATGGCGCTGAACGTGGTGGCGCTCTGGAAGCAGGAGGCCCGCCGGCCGCGCCGCAGCGTCACCGAATCGGCGCGCGATCCCACTTTCAAGGAATCGTGGGCGAGTTTTAGCTCCGGAGAACGTTCGATACGGCGGCTGGTTGCAGTCGGCCTCGGCACCATGGGATTCAGCATGGAGGACGTGCTGCTGGAGCCCTATGGCGGGCAAATTCTGCACCTCACCGTCGGCACCACCACAAAACTCACCGCGACGCTCGCAATCGGCGGATTGATCGGGTTCGGTCTGGCATCCCGCGTTCTCAGCCGCGGCGCCGATCCGTTCCGGATGGCGTGCATCGGTGCCCTGGTCGGCGTGCCGGCATTCGTGTCCGTGATCCTCGCGGCTCCGCTCTATTCGCCCTTTCTGTTCGGGCTCGGCACGCTGCTCATCGGCTTCGGCGCCGGACTGTTCGGCCACGGCACCTTGACTGCGACGATGAATAGGGCGCCGGAGAATCAGCGCGGCCTGGCGTTGGGCGCGTGGGGCGCCGTGCAGGCGTCGGCCGCCGGATTGGCGGTCGCACTCAGCGGCGTCATTAGGGACATGGTGAGCGCCTCGGCGGGGCAAAATCCGGCGTTTTCCGCAATCGGCGGTCCGGCCAGCGGCTATATCGCGGTCTATGGCATTGAAGTCGTGCTGCTGCTCATGGCGATCGCGGCCATGATGCCCCTCATTCGGGTTGCACGGCCGCGGATCTATGCCGCCGTGCATGGGGCCATTGGCGACGAATTGGAACCCCGCTGATTCGCGGGACAGGCACCTTCGACTAGGATCAACCTCGGAAGGATCATGGGCCGACTCGCCGTTCTCGAATACCCCGATCCGCGCTTGCGCACCAAGGCACGGCCGGTGAGCGCGTTTGACGAGAGTTTGCAGCGCCTGATCGCAGACATGTTTGAGACGATGTACGCGGCGAGAGGCATTGGCCTCGCCGCATCCCAGGTCGATGTGCACCTGCAGGTGATTACCATCGACATTTCCGAGGACGCGAATTCGCCGCAGGTATTCATCAATCCGATAATCCTGTCGCGGGGAAATATCGGCCTGGTAGAGGAGAGTTGTCTTTCCCTGCCGGGCGTTTTGGTCGATGTCCGACGCGCAACCCAATTGCGGGTGCGCGCCCAGGATACGGCGGGCTCACTCTATGATCGTGACCTCGAAGGCGTGCCGGCCGTGTGCCTACAGCATGAGATGGACCATCTCGACGGCAGGCTCTTTGTCGACCGCTTGTCGCTGTTCAAGCGCCTAAGAATTCGCAGGCGCCTTGGCCTGAGCCGCCGGTCGCATGCGGCCGAAGAACGCAGCCGAGATTTGCAGCGCGCAGCGGCCTCGCCTCACAGCGAGGCCAAGGCCGCTCGCCCTCCGGCCTGAGTGCGCTCGCTGCTATGCAAGCAGCGGGATGTGCAACAACGACGACAACGGCGCGGGATTATCCGATAAGTGAGCCATACCCCTGGATAGGGACGACTCGGAGTCGACGAGCTCGGGTATGCCCAGCACGCCGGATAGGGTTCTGCGGTACATGGGCACCCCAAGACCCCAGAAGTTTGAAAACGGCGCCGCTCCGTGCGAAATTGTCGGCAGATGCAATGCCGAGGATACGGGTGCGTCCTCGTCCCATATCAAGCCGCGGTTTATAACCTCTTTCACACCGGAGTCGACCGGATCCAATCGATCCAGAATCTCAGCGGCGTATTTCCCGGTACCAAACGGCGCTCGCACACTTACCAGCGCAAGACCGCGATGGACGCCCTGCGCGTAGATCTCGGCATCGGCCCTCAGCACGTACCCCGCCATGATCGCGGCCAAGATGTCCGGCAGCGACCCCACTCCGGAAGCGACTAAATTGGTCACCTCATCCGTGAAACCCCAGGCCCTTAGCTTATTGTATGCATGGGTCGCTTGCTGCTCCGTCTCGTACATCCGAACTATTGGGTAATTCACGATGATTCCTCTCTTGTGCTTGATGGCCCTGGATCCCGTTTGACTCGCGCCCAAGGAGGGCTTCGCGCTGCGTTTGCACCGATGCTATCTCCAACTCGTTGCCGTGTGAAGTCGAAAACAAGCGTGTGTTTGCTCACATCTTGGCCGATTCGGATCGAGCTGCCCAACCCTCGTAGCGCCGGACGAACTGCTCTGTCATCTCGAAGTGCGGCAGCGCTCCGGTCGGCAACACCTCGATGGTCCAGTTGGGGCGGTCGGCAACCTGCCGCAGGCCGCGGTAGTCGACGAAATCCCCGCGCACGCCATGCGCGACCCAGATCCGATGTGCGAGCCCTTGGTACAAAGTGCCGCTGTCGCCGCTGAACAGGAAGCCGCTCAGAAAGTGCAGAGGCGCATATTCAGCTCCCTCAACGTGCGTGGTCAGGTAATCGTAGTCGAGCAACCCTTCATCGATGTCCTTCGCGCCCCAGGTGCGGCGCAGGAAATAGCGAATCACCCCGCGGCGCGTGAGCAGCCGGAACAGCCGGCGGCCCACCGCGGGCCGGTTGAATATGGCGAGCAGGCGCGGCGAGCCGCGCGTGCTCTCAGGCGGCCCCTGCCGCAGCGGCAAGCGGTTGAAGCCGGTCGGGCTCACGAAGGCGAGGCTGCGGAAGGCCCCTGGGTCCTCCGCCGCCGCGCGTGCCAGGAACTCGCAGGACAGCGACAGCGCAATCGCGTCCACGGGCAGGGCTCCGTGTTTGCGGCGGATGAGGGCCAGGACCGCGTGAATCGCGTCCGTCATGAGGCGCGGGTTATACATTCGTGCCGAACGGTCCGAGAACCCATAACCCGGAAAATCCGGCGCATAGACAGGGCGCTCCCGGCGGTAATGCTGGTACAGCGGCTTCATTTCGTAGGCCGAAGCCGCTGCGTTGATGCTGTGAAGCAGCAGCAGCGGCCTTGCCGGGACGCGCTCCTCGCCGCCTACATCCTCATACCAGGACAATCGACCGACGCGGGAGTCCTCCACCGCCTGAACCAAACCCGGCAGGGCCGGCGGAGTGACCGACGCAGAGGGCAATACGGCAACGTTCACATCTGGCACCTTTCAACACGACAAGTACGCGACCCCCCGATCATAGTGCTTTACCGGGCCTGCCGAGGTGTCATCTTGCGACGGGCGGCGCGGCGCAACGACAGGTCCCAGACGTGAAAGCCGAGCGCGATCAGCAGCCACAGGGCGACCTGCCGCCATTGCGAGCCGCGCAGCGCGGCGCGCAGCGCCAACAGCAGTGATGCTCCGGCGCCGAAGTTGCCGATGACATCGAGCGGGCGGAACAGAGCGGTTCCACGTTGGCGAACCAGCAGCAATGCGCCCAGCTCGATCAGCATGAAGGCGAGCACGGCATCCACCGCGCGGCCGCTGGAAAAAAAACTACTCATCGGCGAAACCGGGCGCCTTCAACGGCGCCGGCATGGCAGGCGCCTCGCGCCGATCACGCGCGTGCGATTCCCAGCAAATGGGCGAGATCCTTGACAAAGATGCGCGCATGCGTGAATGGCTTCGCTCGGACCAGCTTCTTGTGCATATAGGCCTGCCACGTCAAGCGCTGCACGTCCGGATCGCGGCAGATGTGCACGAAGCGCTCGCGGCGCTTGTCGGTGGAATACCAAAATCGCTGCATGATACCCAGCACCCAGAACACCATCCCGTGGGCCTTCATGAACTGCCGCCGCGCCGCCCGCAGCGCACGCACGTCGCCCGTTGCGAGCAATTGCAGCACGGCCGCGGCGGCAAATCGCCCCCCCGCCATGGCGTAATAGATCCCTTCTCCCGATGCGGGCGCCACCACACCGGCGGCGTCGCCGGCAAGCACCACGTCGCGGCCATTATCCCAGCGCGGCAACGGCTTCATGGGAATGGGTGCGCCCTCGCGGCGAATCGTCTCGACGCCGGAGAGATTCGCGAGCGCTCGCAGTTCAGTCGTTGCGCCGCGCAGCGAAAAGCCCTTGTGGGCGCTGCCCACGCCGACGCTGGCGGTCTCGCCGTGCGGAAATATCCACGCGTAAAAATCCGGGGACAATTGGCCCTGGTAGAACACATCGCAGCGAGTGCCGACATATTGATCGCTCGCGGTTTGCGGCACGCGGATGATCTCGTGATAGGCGGCCACGTAGCGAATCCGATCCGCCCCCGGCACGCATTGCTTGGCGACGGCCGAGCGCGCGCCGTCGGCGCCGATGACGGCCCGCGCGCGCACCTGGTGCTCGGCCGAGTCGCAGCGGTAGTGCACGATTGCCATGCCATCGGCGTCGCGCGTGATCCGCTCGAATGTGCCCAGCCGTAGATCCGCGCCCGCGGATCGAGCCCGCTGGCGCAGCCACTCGTCGAAGGTCTCGCGATTCACCATCCCGACGAAGCCGCCGTCGATGGGCATGTCGACCGCCACTTGCTTCGGTGAAATCATCCGCGCCGACTTGATTTTCGCGACCAGCAGGGAATCGGGAATTTCGAATTCTTCGATCAGTTTGGGCGGTATGGCCCCGCCGCACGGTTTGATGCGCCCGGCTCGATCCAACAGGCACACCGTGCTGCCGTGCCGCGCCAAATCCGTCGCCGCGGTGGCGCCCGAAGGACCGCCGCCCACCACCACCACGTCGAAGGTCTCAATGGAGTCGTTCATGCGATCACCGCCGATGAGGTTGGGGAAGAAATTCGTGTGCCCGAACGGGCCTTGGCCGCCAAACCGGCGGCCGCAAGGAACAAAACAGCCTCGACGCCGAAGACGACGGCAAACGCAGCCGTCGGCGAGCCGAACAGCCAGCGGAACGCATCGACGATGGCGGTGCCGAGGACACCGCCCAAGGCGAAAGCGATGGCCTGGGCCGCGCCCCACAGCCCCATGCGCACGCCGGCGTTGCCGGAATCCCCGTCGTGCGCAAGCTCCATCATCGACCCGATGGCCGACACGGCGAACACGCCGTTCGAGACGCCGAGCGCAAACACCGACACGCGCAGGGGCCAGCCCGGCCCGACCATGCTGGCGAAGCCCAGGGACGAAAGCGCGGCCGCCGACGCGCCGCAACCTCCGACCGTCCATTGGCGAAGCGAGCCGAAACGCCGTCGGCCGCCGCACAACAAGCCGACGCCGATCATTCCGATCAGCGCCGCTCCGTGCCAGGATCCGGACAGTTTGGCCGACTCTCCCAGGGTATAACCAAAGACCAGCCCGCTGAACGGCTCGAGTAGCAGCTCCTGGGCACTGTAGGCCAGCATCGAAACGAACACGAACAAGGTGAAGGCGCGCGTCGGCGGATCGCGCCATACCCGCTGCAGCGCGGCAAAGAACGACCCGCTGGGATCCGCGGCACGCGGCGCGGCCGCCCGTGCGGCCGTCCGGCTCCCTCGCTCGACGTTCCACACCGCCAGCAGCGCGGTCAAGAAGGCAACGGCCGCCGCCACGCAGGTAACGTGAATCAAGCGCTGCGGCGAAAACGGATCCAGAAAGCGGCCCACCACGGCGGAGGTCACGGCGAAGCCGGCAATCATCAATATCCACATGATGGTGGCGGCGGCCGCGCGGCGCCGATCGTCCACCCGTTTTGCCATCAGCACCAGCAGCGATGTGCCGGCGGCCCCCACGCCGATCCCCACCATGGCATAGCCGACGATGGCCAGCACCAGCCCCAGGCCTGCCTGAGTGTGCAGCAGGACGGTTGCGATCGAGCACAGCACCCCGCCGCCGGCAAGCACAGCCATCCCGCCGATGATCCATGGAGTTCGGCGCCCGCCGCGATCCGAACCATATCCAAAACGCGGCCGTACCAGCTGAACCGCGTAGTGCAATGCGACCAATACCCCGGGCAGCAGCGCCGGCAGGGCATACTCGACCACCATCACCCGATTCAACGTCGAGGTCACCAGCACGACCACCGCGCCGAGCGCAGCCTGGACCAAGCCGAGACGAAAAATTCCGGGCCAGCGCAGCGGGGCCTCGTTCACTGCGGCTGCCGTCATGGGGAGATTCCTTTCAGCGCAAAAGCGCTCACCATCATGCCGGTGACGTACAGGACGACGCCGGTGCCGTTGTACCAGGGCGCTCGGCCGCGAGGATCGGCCAGCAGGCGCCGCATCAACAGCAGTTGTGCGCCCAACAAAGCGCCTACGGCCATGGCCTGATAGGCGGCGCCCCAGGCAGTTAGCAAGGCGACCACAGCGAATTGCGGCAGCGCCATGGCGACGCACGCCACCTCGGCCGCATGTTCGGCGCCGAGACGCACCGGCAGCGAGCCGATTCCCCAACGCTTGTCGCCCTCGATGGATTTGAAATCATTCAGGGTCATGATGCCGTGCGCGCCGAGGCTATAAAGCGCCGCGACTGCGATGGTCCTTGCCGGCGGTGTGGTTCCACCGACCATGATCGCCACGCCAGTGACCCACGCAAATCCTTCATAGCAGGCTGCGCACGCCAGGTTTCCCCACCAGCCGTTGCGCTTGAGCCTGACCGGGGGGGCGCTGTAGGCCCAGGCGAGGAGCAACCCCAGGGCCGCCGCGCAGAACACCCACCTGCCCAGCGCGGCGGCACATAGCAGCGCGAGCAAGGTCCAAAGGATGGCAATCCACAGCCCCCAATAGCCCGGCATCCGGCCGGACGGGATCGGACGGCCGGGCTCGTTGACCGCATCGACGTGCCGATCGAACCAATCATTGACCGCTTGACTCGCCGCGCACAGCAGCGGTCCGCACAGCACCACTCCCATCAGAATGACGCCCCAATGTCCACGCCAGCCGATGCCGGAGGAAACGGCGCCGCAGGCGAACGCCCACATGGGGGGAAACCAGGTGATCGGCTTGAGCAGCTCGAGCACCACGGTGGGTGTCGGCATGGCGGGGCTCAATACGGTTTCAGCCGATCGCGACACAGGAGCCTCGCCTATTCGGATTGATCGCTTTCGGCCGAGGCGAGTTCGCCGAGACCGTAGCGGCGCAGCTTCGCATACAAACTTTGGCGGCTGAGACCCAGGATGTCCGCGGCCGAGGCCCGATTGTCGCCGGTGATTTCCAAGGCCGCTTCGATGCACAGCTTCTCGATCATGTCGGTCGACTCGCGCACCAGATCCTTGAGCGGCACCCGGCCCACCAGTTCCGTCAGCTGCTCGACCGAACGCGGCTTGTCGCGGCTGACTTGCCGATCGAAGAACACCCGCTGGCCGACGTCTCGAATGGTGAAGCCGAAGCACGGCTCCTCGCCGTTCACCACCGATACCGCGCAGATCTCCACATCGCTGCTCGAGCCGTATTCGCCGCGCAATTGAGTGGCAAACAGACGCAATGCGCCGTGCTCGCGCAACTGTGCCGTCAGCAGGCTGAAATCCACTCCGGGGCGGCCCAGCCAGCGCTCCAAGGGTTCATTGCGTGCCTGCTCCTCGGTCGCCAGCTGCACCAGATCCAAGAATGCCCGATTCGCGAATAAGATCCGTCCGTCCAAATCGGTGACGACGAAGCCTTCGGGAGCGCTGGCGACGATTTCCAACACTTTCGAATCCTGTGTCGGCGTCATCGAGCCGTGATCGGCCGTAAGCGGCGTCAATCTAATCAAGAAAAAAGACGAACGCTCCTCGCGGAACAACGAGGCCGACGCGCGAAATTCACGGGTTCCATCGGCCAAGCTCACCACGACGTCGTTGGCGCGGCCGGTCGCGTGAACCGCTCCCAACAGGCCTTGCACGGCTTGCGTGCTCGGCTCGTCGAAGCCGTCCGGGAACAGGCGCCCCACCAGCCGGCGTGTGCCCTCGCCGAGCAGTTTTCCAGCCGCCGGGTTGGCCTCGAGCACTTTGCGATTGCTGGCGTCCACGATCAACACGGCCTCGGATGCCACTTGGAACAGCAAACGATGCCGCGCCTCGGCTTGGCGCAGCTTGAGGTACTCGCGCTCCATCGACTGTTGCGCGCTGACCAGTTGTTGCTGCAGATTGGCCATGGACTGCATGCTGCGGCCGAATGCGACCACCTGACCGCCGCGGTTCATTTTTACCGCGGCATACATCACCGGCAGGTTCGCCCCCCCGTCCGCGAAATGATTGATCATCCGCCAACGCGGCATACCCGCCGTGCTCGCATCGCGCAACAGTGCCTCGACCTTGGAGCGACTCTCCACGGTAACCGTATCTATCCAGGCTTTGCCCACCCATCGATCGGTCATGCCGCTCGATAGGACATCGCTGCCGAGCGCGACGTCCAAGATGATACCTTGCTGCGCGTCGGAGACCATCAACGCGACATCGGATGCCACCGTGATCAGCCTACAGGCCGCCTCGCCGTCCAGATCATTCAGCCATTTCTTCGACGCGCTAAATTCCTTCACGAGACATACCCCAACCGACCGCACATTAAATACCCTCTTTCTCAAACAAATGGCCGTCCGCGGCCACGCTCTGCAATTTGTTGCGTTGACATGCGCACATGTGCTCCGCGCGCTGCACGGCCATCGGTCCATCCATGGCGGTAGCGTCCGCACCGATCAAATCGGCAAGCTCCGGCCTTGCGACCAGCAAAGGACCCCCCACCAAAATGCCGACCGAGCGATTGCGCGATGCGTGCCGAACGGCCTGTATGACTCGGGGCAGATCGTCGACCCGCGTTTCGCTGCCTACCGACAAGCCGACCGCCACAAACCAATGCGTGCGGACGAGTTCCAGAAGTTCCTCGGTACTGCCCGAAAATTCGCTCCAAACCTGCCACCCGGCCCTGCGGAGAAATTGCGCGACCAGCGTAATGCCAAACGTGTGCTGATCTCCAGGAACCGGAGTCAACAGGATGTTGCGCTCTATTCTCGGTTCCACACTCTCGATGCGAAACGCCGGGCTGAGTTCCCGCAGCAGTTGGTGCAATCGGCACAAACCGACCGTTACCTGCATGAAGTCGCATTCATCCGCTTCCCACAACAGACCCAACTCGCGGGCGGCGGGAGCCAGCAGGCACAAGCACACCGATTCGAAGGAGGCGCCCCACTGCCGAACGGACTCCACATATGCGGACGCCACGCCAACATCATGCGCCAACAACAGCCGCACCAGTTCCGTGACATCCGCCTCATCGGGCCTCCTGCCCGCCCCAGCATCCGCCGCGGCGGTCGATTGCGCCGCCCGGCGCGCGAGCAGCAGGCGCGGAACTATCTCACCCTCGATGGTACGCAACAGACGGGCCATCCTTGCCTCCGACTGGGCGGACTCGCCCAGCGGGTCGGCCGACATATTGACTTGCTTGATGCCGCCGCTGTCCGCTTTGACCTCGGCGCGGCCGCAATCCCCTCCACTTCCACCGTCTCCGCACGTTCCCCGCTCCGCCGAATATTCCCCTAAGCGCATTGGTTCTAACCTCCAATGAGAACGCGGGTTTTCCCCCGCCTGTTTTTAACGCCCCCTGTTGCCGGGGGTCGCCGTACGTCAACTTCGCCACAATCATTGCTCGCGTCGGATAGGCCACCCGCCGACAGTGTCAACTTCCAGCGCGGCTGTCAAGTTCACTTTACGTATGATTGAGTTGACAGTCGTACGTAACGAGATTAGGGTTACCTCGATGCCGCTCTATACCCATGAGGAACGACTCAGGCGCGACGCCTCGCCTTGGACCTTGGTCCAGGCGGTTCTCGCTCCGATCCAATTCTTGGTGTTCATCGTGAGTGCAGCCCTGGTCATTCGGTTTCTGGTGACCGGCGAAGGCTTCGGTGCGGCAACGATTTCCGTGCTCATCAAGACCCTCGTGCTCTATACGATCATGGTCACTGGCTGCATTTGGGAGCACGACGTCTTTGGCCGGTACCTGTTCGCCCCGGCGTTCTTCTGGGAAGACTTCGTCAGCATGTTCGTACTCGCCCTACACACCGCTTATTTGGGCGCGTTGGCGTTCGGCACGTTGCATGCCCGCTATCAAATGTACATCGCGCTCCTAGCCTATTCCGCCTATTTGCTGAACGCAACGCAGTTCGTGGTAAAACTTCGCAAAGCGCGCCTCGAGGGGCAGACCGGCGGCATGCTCGGCGCTGCGGCCGACGGCCCGGCGCTGTTCATATGAGCTCGGGGTCCTGCAAGAGCGCCGCGGGCGATCCGGTGACCCTACGCGACGGAATTCGCCTGTCCAGCGAGCGCGGTCAGCGGGAGGTGTTCTGCGGCCTGACCGGCATCATCTGGCTCCACCGCAAAATTCAAGATGCGTTCTTCCTGGTCGTGGGTTCGCGCACCTGCGCTCATCTGATTCAGTCGGCCGCCGGCGTCATGATCTTCGCCGAACCGCGCTTCGCCACGGCCATCATCGATGAACGCGACCTCGCCGGGCTTGCGGACGCCAACCTGGAGCTCGACCGGGTGGTCGGTCAACTTCTGGCGCGGCGCCCGGATATCAAACTTCTGTTCCTGGTGGGCTCTTGCCCTTCCGAGGTCATCAAGCTCGATTTGTCCCGGGCGGCGCTGCGGCTGTCAGGCCGTTTCTCGCCTCAGGTGCGGGTGCTCAACTACTCGGGCAGCGGCATCGAGACCACTTTTACGCAGGGCGAAGACGCTTGCCTGGCCTCCCTCGTCCCGAGTCTGCCGCCGCAGCCGCTGCAGGCTGCGGCGAATCTGCTGATCGTGGGCGCCCTGGCCGATATCGTCGAGGATCAGATGCGGCAGCTGTTCGCCGACATGGGAATCGACCCGGTCGACTTCTTTCCTCCGCGCCGCTCGACCGATCTGCCGCGGGTGGGCGTCAACACCCGGTTCCTGTTGGCGCAGCCGTTTCTCGCCGATACTGCGCGCGCGCTCGAGGAGCGAGGCGCGCGCCATATCCCGGCGCCTTTCCCGCTCGGCGCGGAAGGCACGCTCGCCTGGTTGAAGGCGGCCGCGGCAACCTTCCGCATCGAGGACGGGCGGTTCCGCCGCGCAACCCAACCCGCCTATGAGCGCGCGATGCGAACCTTGGTTCGCTACCGGGACCAGTTGGCGGGCAAGAAAGTATTCTTCTTTCCGGATTCGCAGCTGGAAATACCTCTGGCGCGCTTCTTGGCGAACGAAATGTGCATGGAATTGGCCGAGGTCGGCACACCGTTCCTGCACCGTGCCCATCTTGCCGCCGAACTCGAGAATCTACCGGCCGGGACTTCGGTGGTGGAAGGTCAACACGTGGAAAACCAGTTGGACCGCTGTCTGGCGGCGAAGCCGGATCTCGTTGTCTGCGGTTTGGGATTGGCGAATCCCCTGGAGGCACGCGGCCTGACCACAAAGTGGTCGATCGAATTGGTGTTCACCCCGATTCAAGGCTTCAATCAAGCTGCGGACCTCGCCGAGCTGTTCGCCCGGCCCTTGGTTCGCCGCACGCGCCTGGTGGCCTGAGGCATGCAGCTAACCGTGTGGACATATGAAGGACCGCCGCACGTCGGCGCCATGCGCATCGCGACCGCCATGAGGGACGTGCACTACGTACTGCACGCGCCGCAAGGCGACACCTACGCGGATCTGCTGTTCACCATGATCGAACGTCTGCCGCGCCGGCCGCCGGTCACCTACACCACGTTTCAGGCTCGGGACTTGGGCGGAGATACCGCGGGACTGTTCCAACGGGCGGCCGCAGATGCCTATGAGCGCTTCCGGCCCCAGGCCATGCTGGTCGGCGCTTCGTGCACGGCCGAGCTGATTCAAGATGATCCGGGCGGGCTGGCTCGAGCACTGCAGCTGCCCATCCCGATCGTGCCGCTCGATCTGCCCTCCTATCAGAAGAAGGAAAACTGGGGCGCGGCCGAAACCTTTTATCAGCTGGTGAGAACCATGGCGGCGCGCGAGGCGCCGCCGCCCGGCTTCAAACGGCCGCCACGCGAGGCGGATGCGCGGGCGAGCTGCAATATCCTAGGGGCCACAGCACTGGGTTTTCGGCATCGCGACGACGTGCGCGCCGTGACTGAAATCCTCGACCAGCTCGGCGTCGACATCAACGTCATTGCGCCTCTCGGGGCGACGCCCGCGGATCTGGCCCGGCTTGGGGAAGCGGATTTCAACGTGGTTCTCTACCCGGAGATCGCCGCGCAGGCGGCGCAGTGGCTCTGCCGCACCTTCGATCAGCCGACCGTCAAGGCAATTCCCTTAGGGTTGGCGGCGACCCGCGAGTTCATCGCCGAGGTCGCGCGCACCGCGGGCGTCGACCCGTCGCCGGCTCTCCTCGGCACGCCGTCGCATTCGCACTGGTATGCCCATTCGGTGGATTCCACCTACCTCACGGGAAAGCGCGTGTTCGTATTCGGCGACGCGACGCACTCGGTAGCGGCAGCGCGTATCGCGGCCGAAGAGCTGGGATTCACGGTGGTGGGCCTGGGCACCTACAGCCGCGAATTCGCCCGCGACGTGCGCGAGGCTGCGGGCAAGTATGGACTCGAGGCGCTGATCACCGACGACTATCTGCAAGTCGAAGCGCAAGTCGCCGAACTGCAGCCGGAACTGGTGCTCGGTACGCAGATGGAGCGCCACATCGCCAAACGGCTCGGGATTCCCTGTGCGGTGATATCCGCGCCGGTACATGTACAGGATTTTCCCGCACGCTACTCGCCGCAGATGGGATTCGAAGGCGCCAACGTCATCTTCGATACCTGGGTGCATCCCTTGATGATGGGGCTCGAAGAGCACCTGCTCACCATGTTCAGGGGCGATTTCGAATTTCACGACGCCGCGCCGGCATCACACCTCGGATCCGCGGCCGTGCAACCGCAGCCGGCGCCGAGTGCCGCGGGCACCGCGCGAACTGCGTGGGCTCCCGAGGCTGAAAAGGAGCTGGGAAAGATTCCGTTCTTCGTCCGCGGCAAGGCGCGGCGGAACACCGAGCGTTTCGCTGCAGACCGATCC
>Ga0209048_10003644_pt1 | contig 14912 bp, 16 predicted proteins | sample FrelakmetCRP12CR_FD_187146 | JGI IMG/M metagenome (GOLD analysis project Ga0209048, IMG submission 187146) | Freshwater lake sediment microbial communities from the University of Notre Dame, USA, for methane emissions studies - CRP12 CR (SPAdes)... | ecosystem: Environmental > Aquatic >... | reverse complement strand
GCCGCCTCTTTCTTTCCATCCACAAACGATCCAGGAACGCCGCTTGAGACTCACTCTGAACCCGGGTCGTCCAGGCTCATACCTGTATTGGAATTGACTCCGACGCTCATACGCGCGCGGCAACGAAGGCAATGAGCTCGGCCTCCGCGTGCCGGATGTGAGCGGCCAGCAGCTTGCATGCCGCACTCACGTCGCCGTCGCGGCAGAGCCGGACGATCGTCGCATGCTCTCTTTCGGCGCGTGTTCTGCCGCGTCCGGTGAGGGAGAGCTGCAAGCGGGTGTAGCGGTCGGCGTTCTGCAGCAGCGCGGTGACGATGGCGAGCGTGCGCGGCTGGTCGGCCCGCGACATCAGGTGCAGGTGCAGCCTGGTGTTGAGCTCGCCCCAGCGACCCGGGTTCATGGCCCGGATTTCGGCGCGATATTCCGCATTGATCCGGTCGAGCACCGCATAGTCGTCCGCGGTGAGGCGCGGGGCGGACAGCTGCAGCAGCCGGGGTTCGAGCAGGGCGCGCAGCTCGAACAGTTCGTGGATTTCCGCGCGCGACAGCTCGGTGACCTGCGCGCCGCGATGCGGCAGGATGCGCACGAAGCCTTCGCTCTCCAGTTGCACCAGCGCTTCACGGATCGGAATCCGGCTCATCCCGAAGTCCGCCGCGAGTGCGTCCTGCTTGAGCTGCAATCCGTCCGGGAACTCGCCGCCCATGATTCGCCGTCTGATTTCGTCGGCCGCGGCGAGGGCCATGGTTCGATGGCCGAGCGTCGCCGGCTTCGCTGTCATGGCATTTCCGCGCGCCCGCGGGCGCGCCGGCGGATGGCGCGACGACGGGCGCGACACGTGTGCTTGCGCCCGACGCCCGCGTCAGGCGGCGGCCTTCAGTCCGACGTCAGGCAACGTCGGCCGTTGCGCGAGCGCGGCCTTCATGATCGCTTCGATCGCCGCGCGCTCGGCCGCATCGAGCGGCAGGCGCGGCGGGCGCGTCAGGTGCGTCCCGCGGCCCATGATGTGCTCGCAGAGCTTGATGCACTGGACCAGGTCCGGGCGCGCGTCGAGATGCAGGAGCGGCATGAACCAGCGATAGAGGCTCATCGCCTCGGCGTACCGGCCCGAGCGTGCGAGCCGGAACAGCGTCTCGCCTTCGCGCGGAAACGCGTTCGAGAGGCCCGAGACCCAGCCGACGGCGCCGACCATGATGCTTTCGACCACCACGTCGTCGAGGCCGGCGAACAGCGTGAAGCGATCGCCGACCATGTTGTACAGATCGGTGAAGCGCCGGGTGTCGCCCGAGGATTCCTTGAAGCAGACGATCGTGTCGCAATCGGCGAGCGACGCGAGTATCTCCGGCGTGACGTCGTTCTTGTAGATCGGCGGGTTGTTGTAGACCATCACCGGCAGATCGGTTGCCCTGGCGACGCTGCGGAAGTGCGCGGCCGTTTCGCGCGGCTTCGACGAATAGACCAGCGCCGGCATGACCATCACGCCGTCGAGACCGATGCGCGCCGCCTCCCTCACCATGTCGATCGCGAATGCGGACGTGAACTCGGCAATGCCACTGATGACCGGGACGCGGCCGCGCGCGACCGCCTTTCCGGCCTCCATGACCGCTATCTTCTCGGCCTTGGCGAGCGAGCAGTTCTCGCCCACGGTGCCGCAGACGATGAGCCCCGACACGCCATCGCAGATCAGCGCCTCCATGACGCGCGCGGTGGCGTCAATGTCGAGCGAAAGGTCGTCGCGAAACTGCGTGGTGACGGCGGGGAAAACCCCTTCCCATGGAACGCGCTGGCGCATGTCGAGCCTCCTCACCGCCTGGCAAAGAACAGGCTTGATTAATCATTGTATATTATATATTGTTGCAAGCGCGACTCCTTTGGCAAGCAGCCGGACCCATCGGCCGCGACGGGGAGCGCGGCAGCGCGGGGCTCCGGCCACGCACCCGCTTCATGCTTCACTTCACAGGGGGTCACCCATGATTCGCCGTACGGGACTGTTCTTTGCCATGCTGCTCGGCATGGCCGTCGTCGTGCCGGCGCAGGCCGACAAGCTCGACGACATCATCGCGTCGGGCAAGTTGCGTTGCGCAGTCGTGCTCGACTTCCCGCCGATGGGGTCGCGCGATGCAAGCAACAACCCGATCGGCTACGATGTCGACACCTGCAACGACCTCGCCGCGGCGCTCGGCGTGAAGCCCGAATATGTCGAGACGCCGTTTCCCGACCGCATTCCGGCGCTGACCTCGGGCCGCGCGGACGTCGGCGTCGCGTCGACGTCGGACACGCTGAAGCGGGCGCAGACCATCGGCTTCTCGATTCCCTATTTCGCGTTCAAGATGGTCGTGCTGACGAAGAAGGGCCTGGGCATCAGCACCTACGCCAGCCTGAAGGGGCGCAAGACGGGATCGGTTTCCGGCACGTTCGAGGCGATTGCGCTGGAAAAGGATGTCAAGAAATGGAACGATCCGAAGGGCTCGTTCCGCGCCTACCAGACGCAGGCCGACGTGTTCCTGGCGCTGGCCCAGGGCCAGATTGAAGCGACCGTTGTGACGTCCACGGTCGCGTCGGCGACGGTGAAGAGCGGCAAGTTCAAGGATCTTGAGATCGGCAAGGATGCGCCGTACGATATCGACTACGTCGGACTGATCGCGCTGCGCCAGGAATACGGCCTCCTCAACTACCTCAACCTGTTCGTGAACCTGCAGGTGCGCACGGGCCGGGCCCAGGAGCTCTACGACAAATGGATCGGCGGCACCTTGCCCGACCTGACGGTCAAGGGCGTCTATCGCTGAACTGACGCGGGACGGCGCCGCAGGCGCCGCCGCCGGTGGTATGAGGGCCTGCGGCCCGGGGACCATGCAGGTGCCATGAACTACACGTTCCACTGGTACCAGGCCTTCCAAGCGCTGCCAGAATTGCTCCGGGGCGCGCTGGTCACCATCGAAGTCGCCGTTCTTTCGATGGCGATCGGCATCGCCTGTGGCGTCCTGCTGGCGCTCGGTCGCAACTCGAAGAACGCGCTGCTGTACGGAGCGTCGACGGCGTGGGTCGAGGGCGCGCGCAACACGCCCGCGCTGTTCCAGATCTACATGGCCTATTTCGGCCTCGGCTCGCTCGGCATCTTCGTCGATTCCTTTCCAGCGCTCCTGATCGGAATCTCGTTCAACAATGCCGGCTATCTCGCCGAGACCTTCCGCGGCGGGCTGCGCGCGGTGCCTGGCACGCAGATGCGCGCTGCGCGCTCGCTCGGAATGGGCGCGCCGATGGCGTTTCGCCTGGTCGTCCTCCCGCAACTGTTCCGCACGGTCTTTCATCCAACCATGAATCAAATGGTGTGGGCCATCCTGATGACCTCGCTCGGCGTTATCGTAGGCGTCAACACCGACCTCGCGGGCGTCACGCAGGAGCTCAACGTGCGCACTTTCCGCACCTTCGAGTATTTCGCGCTGGCGGGGGCGATCTACTACCTGATCACGAAGCTGATCACGATTTCCGCCCGATTGGCCGCCACGCGGCTGTTCCGGTATTGAGGCGGACCCATGAGCGGCTCGGATTTCGGACTCCAGGAATTCATGTTGATGCTCGAGGGCGCGAGCGTGACCCTGAAGCTCACCTTCTATGCCGTACTCGGAGGCACGCTGATGGGGCTCGGCTTCGGGCTGGTGCGCGCAGTGGCGCCATGGTGGATCAACTGGCCGCTGGGCGCGATTCTGGACGTCTTCCGTTCGGTCCCGCTGTTGATCCAGCTGGTGCTAGTGAACTCGTTCAAGTCGATCCTCGCCGTGAACGCGTCGGCCTTCGTGGTGAGCTGCGTGGTACTCGCTCTCTACACCTCATCCTACTGTTCGGAGATCGTGCGGGCCGGTGTGCTGGCCGTACCGCAGACCACGCGACGCGCGGCGCGTTCGCTCGGCCTCACCTACTGGCAGGACTTGCGCGAAATCGTGTTCCCCATCGCGCTGCGCGTTTCGTTGCCGTCCTGGATCGGCCTCACGCTCGGCGTGATGAAGGACACCGCGCTCGTCTGGTGGATCGGCGTCGTCGAACTCTTGCGCACGTCGCAGGTGATCATCACCCGCATCCAGGAACCGCTGCTGGTGCTCTGCGTCTGCGGCCTGATCTATTTCGCCATGAGCTATCCGATCTCGCGCCTGGGGGCCCGGCTCGAAGCAAGATGGAGGGACCTTGATTGAGATAGACAACGTCCGCAAGTCCTTCGGGCTGCTTGAGGTACTGAAGGGCGTCTCGATGACGGTCGCCAAGGGCGAGGTCGTTTCCGTCATCGGTGGCTCGGGGTCGGGCAAGTCGACGCTGCTGATGTGCGTGAACGGGCTGGAGCCGATCCAGGGCGGCCGCATCCTCGTCGATGGCACCGAAGTGCACGCGCGCACGACCGACCTCAACCTCCTGCGGCGCAAGATCGGCATCGTCTTCCAGCAGCTAAACGCATTCCCCCACCTGACCGTGCTAGAAAACGTGATGCTTGCCCCGCGCAAGGTCCTGGGCAAGAGCGGCGAGGAAGCGGAAGCCATCGCAGTGCGGCAGCTCAAGCACGTCGGCCTGGGCGAGAAGCTCGACGTCTACCCTTCCAAGCTCTCTGGCGGCCAGCAGCAGCGCGTTGCCATCGCCCGCGCGCTCGCCATGTCACCCGACTACATGCTGCTGGACGAAGTGACCTCCGCGCTCGACCCGCAGCTCGTCGGCGAGGTGCTCGACACGCTGCGGATGCTATCCAGCGAAGGGATGACGATGATCGTCGTCACGCACGAGATTTCGTTCGCGCGCGAGGTGTCGGATCGCGTCGCGTTCTTCAAGTCCGGACTGATCCACGAGATCGGGCCGCCCGAGCAGGTGATCGGCAATCCGCGCGAGCCGGAAACCGCGCAGTTCATGAAATCGGTGTTGTCGAACACCGCGAGAAAGGCCCCCCTGTGAAGATCACCGCGATCAAGGCCTGGCAGGTCGACCTGCCGCTGAAGGAGGGCCGCTACAGCTGGTCGAATGGCAATTTCGTCGAAGTCTTCGACGCCACCGTCGTTGCGGTCGAGACCGACGCCGGCATCACCGGCTACGCCGAGTGCTGCCCGCTCGGCTCCGCGTATCTGCCGGCGTATGCCGCAGGCGTGCGCGCCGGCCTCGCCGAGATCGGCGGCAAGCTCATCGGCCTCGATCCGCGCGATCTCGGCGTGCTCAACCGGCGCATGGACGCCGTCCTGCGCGGCCACGCATACGTGAAGGCGCCCGTCGACGTCGCCTGCTGGGACATTCTCGGCAAAGTCGCCGGCCTGCCGGCGTACAAGCTTCTGGGCGGCAGCGAGCAGGCGGACATCGCGCTCTATCGCGCCATTTCGCAGCTGCCGCCGGAAGAGATGGCGCGCAACATCGCCGGTTACCGGAAGGAGGGCTACCACAAGTTTCAGCTGAAGGTGGGCGCGGACGCGAACGACGACATCGCGCGCATACGCGCGTGCCGGAAAATACTCGAGTCGGGCGACGTCCTCGTCGCCGACGCCAACACGGGTTGGACGATGCACGAGGCGGCGCGCGTCGTGGCGGCCGTGCGCGACGTCGACGTCTACATCGAGCAGCCCTGCCCGTCGTACGACGAATGCCTGTCGATCAGGCGGCGGACCGGCCTGCCTTTCGTGCTCGACGAGGTGATCACCGGCACCGACGTCCTGGTGCGCGGGCTCGGGGACAACGCGATGGACGTGATCAACCTCAAGATCTCCAAGGTCGGCGGACTTACCAAGGCCCGGCTGATGCGCGATCTGTGCGTCGCCGCGGGAATCCCGATGACGATCGAGGATACGTGGGGCGGCGACATCGTGACCGCGGCGATCGCCCACTTGGCGCGCTCGACGCCCGCCGAGTTCTGCTTCTCGGCGACGGATTTCAACAGCTACGGCACGGTCACCATCGCCGACGGCGCGCCGCAGCGCGTCGACGGCAGGATGACCGCGCCAGACCGCCCGGGCCTCGGCATCGAACCCCGGTTCGACGTCCTGGGCGATCCGGTCGTGGTCATCGGCGCGCGCTGAGCTTCGCCCCGGAGACCGTCCCATTCGCACGTCAAAGCTGGTGCACGTCGTGAGCTGCCACGCCGAAGGCGAGGTCGGCGACGTCATCGTCGGCGGCGTCGTGCCGCCTCCCGGCGACACGCTGTGGCAGCAGGCGCGCCACATCGCGCAGGACGAAACGCTGCGCAACTTCGTGCTCAACGAGCCGCGCGGCGGCGTGTTTCGCCACGTCAACCTGCTGGTGCCGCCAATGGACCCGCGGGCACGGATGGGCTGGATCATTATGGAACCGGTGGACACGCCGCCGATGTCGGGCTCGAACTCCATCTGCGTCGCAACGGTCCTGCTCGACACCGGAATCGTCCCCATGGTCGAGCCCGAGACGCGATTCGCGCTCGAAGCGCCAGGCGGCGTCGTCGAGATCGTTGCCCAATGCCGCCAGGGAAAGGCCCTGCGCATCACCGTCCGCAACGTCGCGTCGTACGCCGATCGGCTCGACGCCAAACTGGAAGTGGCGGGAATCGGCACGCTCACGGTCGATACCGCGTATGGCGGCGACAGCTTCGTGCTCGTCGACGCGCACGCGCTGGGCTTCTCGCTCGCGCCGGACGAGGCGAGGGAGCTCGCGGAAACCGGATTGCGCATCACCCGGGCGGCGGACGAGCAGCTCGGGTTCCGTCATCCCGAGCTGCCCGAATGGAACCACATCTCGTTCTGCCAGTTCACCGGGCCGGTCACGCGCGAAGACGGCGTTGCGGCCGGCAAGAACGCAGTGGCCATCCGCCCCGGCAAGATCGACCGCTCGCCCTGCGGCACCGGCTGCTCGGCGCGGCTCGCGGTGCTGTACGCGAAGCGCGTGCTGCAGATCGGTGATCGATTCGTCGGCCGCTCGATCATCGACTCCGAGTTCCACTGCCGCATCGAGGCGGAGGCGCGCGTCGGCGAGAAGACGGGCATTGTGCCTTCGCTCTCGGGGCGCGCGTGGATCACCGGGACGCATGTGCACATGCTCGATCCGGACGACCCGTGGCCCGGCGGCTACCGGCTCTCCGACACCTGGCCGACGCCTGCGGCTTGAATTTCTGGAGATTCACCGGACACGTCATGGCAACACAAACGATCGAAGTCATCGATTCGCATACCGGGGGCGAGCCAACGCGCGTGGTCGTTGCCGGAGGTCCGGACCTCGGGACCGGGTCACTCGCGCAGCGCCGCGAGCGCTTCCGCAGCGAATTCGACCGCTTCCGTTCCGCGGCCGTCAACGAGCCGCGCGGTTCGGATGTCATCGTCGGGGCGCTGCTGGTGGCGCCAGAAGATGTCTCGTGTGCGGCCGGCGTCATTTTCTTCAACAACGTCGGGTATCTCGGCATGTGCGGGCACGGCACGATCGGCGTCGTCGCGACGCTCGCGCATCTGGGAAGGATCGGCGCCGGCAGTTACCGACTCGAGACGCCGGTCGGCACCGTGACCGCCGTGCTGCATCCCGACGGCGACGTTTCGCTGGTCAACGTGCCGAGCTGGCGGGCGGCCGAAGCGGTGGCCGTGGACGTGCCTGGAATCGGCCGTGTCGTCGGCGATGTCGCATGGGGCGGCAACTGGTTTTTCCTGATTGCCGAGCACGGACAGGAGCTGTCGCTCGCCAACGAGGAGGTGCTGACCGATTACTGCTGGCGCGTTCGCGTCGCGCTCAATGCGCAGGGCTTTGCGGATGTGGATCACATCGAGCTGTTCGGTTCGCCTAACGCACCTGAGGCGGACTCGCGCAGCTTCGTCCTGTGCCCGGGCAAGGCCTACGACCGCTCGCCCTGCGGCACCGGCACCAGCGCGAAACTGGCCTGCCTCGCTGCCGACGGCAAGCTGGCCGAAGGCGAGCCGTGGCGCCAGGAGAGCATCATCGGCAGTACGTTCACCGGTGCGTTTCGCTGGCTCGATCATGCGACGGGGAGGATCGAACCGACGATCAGCGGGCGTGCGTTCGTCAACGCCGAAGCGAAGCTGCTGCTGAACGACGCGGATCCGTTCTCGTACGGCATCCGGTAGCGGCCGGCCCTTCACGATCATGTCCTTCGTCGCTCGCAGTCTCAGGCGGCCGGACCCAAGGCACGACCTGCCGGCAGACCGCTGATGGACAAGCGCATCGTCATCGTCGGCGCCGGCGTCATCGGCCTGGCCACGGCGTACTACTGCGCGCACCGCGGCTGGCGCGTGACCGTCGTCGACCGCGGGGCAGCGAGCCGCGACGGCTGCTCGTTCCGGAACGCCGGGATGCTGGTGACCAGCCATTTCGTGCCGCTGGCCGCACCGGGCATGGTGGCGCAGGCCCTCAGGTGGATGTGGAATCCCGCGTCGCCGTTCTACGTCAAGCCGCGCCTGTCGTGGGACCTCATCGACTGGGGGATGAAATTTTGGCGTGCGGCCACGCCGGAGCACGTGCGCCACGCCGCGCCGCTGTTGCGCGATCTGAGCGTTGTCAGCCATCGCTGCTTCGAGGAGCTTGCGGCGCTGCCGGGCAGCGATTTCGGCCTCGTCAGAAAAGGGCTGCTGATGCTGTGCCGAACGCAGCACGCACTGGACGAGGAAGGCCGCATCGCGGAGATGGGCCGCGCGCTCGGCATCGCGGCGGAAGTTCTCGACGCGGCGCAGGTGGCGGCGCTCGATCCGGCCGTGCGCATGGAGATCGCGGGCGCGGTGTACTTTCCGCAGGACGCCCACGTCACCCCCGACCGCTTCGTGGCGCAGTTGCAGGATCGCCTCGGGGTGGAAGGCGTCGAGTTCGTCTGGAACACCGAGGTCGCGGGCTGGCGCGTGGAGCGCGTGCGACAGATCCGCGCCGTCTCGACGCGCGGCGGCGACGAGATCGAGGCGGACGAATTCGTTCTGTGCGGCGGCGCGTGGTCGCCGACGCTGGCGCGCGAGCTCGGAATGCGGTTGCCGATGCAGGCCGGCAAGGGCTATAGCCTCACGCTGGCCAAGCCGCGTCGATTGCCGGCCATCTGCGCCATCCTCACCGAAGCGCGCGTGGCGGTCACGCCGATGGGGGGCGCGCTGCGCTTTGCCGGAACGATGGAGATCGCCGGCCTCGACGAGGACATCAAGCCGCTGCGGGTGCGCAGCATCGTTGCCGCCGCGACGAAATACTATCCCGAGTTCGAGCCGTCCGACTTCGACGACGTCGCGCCGTGGCGGGGATTGCGCCCGTGCTCGCCGGACGGCATGCCGTACATCGGGCGCACCGCGAAGTATGCGAATCTCGCCGTCGCGACCGGCCATGCGATGATGGGCATGAGCCTCGCTCCGGTCACCGGGAAGCTTATCGCCGACATGCTGGCAGGCGAGGTTCCGCAATTCGATATGGCGCAGCTCTCGCCGGATCGTTACGCCGGGCGGTGACGCGCCGTTCGAGTGGGGCGCTTACTCGCTTGCGCATCCGCCGTCGTCAAAGCACCCCGTAGTATCCAAATATTCGATCGACACTGCTCACGCCGCTTCACGATAGTAGAAGTTGAGCGTTCCACCGAGCCGCGTGTGGCGATAGATTGCGCCGTCATTTGCGGCCACAACCGCGGACGCATGGATCAATCGGTTTTCAAGACCCTGGTGGTTGCGTTCTCGGTGATAGTGATCCATATATTCGGCTACGGCGCGACGTAACGACGCTTGCCCAATGAAGATCATCCGATTCAGGCATTCGTCTTTGATCGAGCGTACGAATCGCTCGGCGTAGGCGTCCAGCTTCGGCGATCTTGGCGGCAGGCGGATGACCTTAGTTCCGTTGTCCCGAATCAGCCGTCGAAATTGTGCCGAGTACTTCGTATCACGATCGATAATCAGATACTGCTTGCAATGCAGTGCGCCCGCCTGCCAATCCGTTAAGTTGCGTCCAACCTGCAGCATCCAAGCTTCATCAGGTCGCGTCGTGATTCCCGTATGGTCAAAATATTCGTCGCGCCGTCTTCACGCCATTCACGCCGCCTCTCGATCGTAGTACCGCAGAAGTCCGCCCAGCCTCTCGCGACATTGGACTGTGCTCCGCAATAATAGGCATTGCGGGCGATCCGCCGGCTTCACGACACCGACTGCGCGCCCGCCGGGGCTGCTGCAAGCGAATATTCGTGATGCAACCGCGAGCCTCTTGAAAAGTTGCTGCGTGAATCGGTCGGTGGCAACTTAGCCGCGCTGGTGGAAAGACTTAAGAGCCGAGACAGCCTGTCGCTGCTTGATTTCGCGAAGCGCTGCCGCGAGGGAAAGGACGCATTAATCAGCGCCTACAGCCTTCCGCCGGCCGCAGCCGAACGCTTGGCTCAAGCGGCTCCTGACGTGTTCATGAAGCTGGAAGAGTTGGAGTTGCCGGCAACAACGACGGTGCAACTCAACACGTCGTCAGAAGGCGAGCCCGAAACGTGGCAGACGATCGAAGCACTTTCGACGGGTCAGAAGGCGACTGCAGTACTGCTGCTGTTGCTTGAGGCCGTTGTTAACGCGCTCGTCCATCGCGACTACCTGCTGTCGAGTACCGACATCGAACTTACGATATTTGACGACCGGATGGAGATTGTCTCGCCCGGTCGTCTGCCAAACGGCATCACGCCGGCGCGAATGCTTACGGGCTGCCGCGCGACGCGCAATCAACTAATCAAAGACGTGATGCGCGACTACCGCTACCTTGAAAACTCCGGCATGGGCATTCCACGCAAGATCGTAAAATCTATGCGCGAGCACAACGGCACTGAGCCGGTCCTCATCGAGGATGGCGAGCGATTCAACCTGCGGCTGCTGCGGTAGTTGCCGTGGTGCGGCGGCAGAGCGTGCCTCTTGCGCGCGGTCGTTTCGCCCGTCGAATGTTCTCCGGCGCCAGAAGGAAGTGTCTCGCTATGGCTGACTCATAAGACGCCAAACGGTCCGCTACTGCACCTTGGCCAGTCACCATTGGTCGAAGGCGGCGGACCGTATGAGTAGACCCGCTCACAGCCTCCGAACGGGCAAATCTGGCAAACTACGTATTACCACTTGCCTGCCCAAAAATTGCCAGTACGGCTGACCACTACTGCCAACGGCGTTGCCGGCAGTTGCCAGTCAGTTGACCACTGCCGGATGTGCCCGCCGTCGCGGCAAGTGGATAACGCGCCGGTTGTGTCCGCCAAAGACGGGTTGCCGCCGTTGCCAACGGCGCGTCGAACTGGAGCTTTCGACCCGTTGCTGTCGTCCACGGTTCTCCGAACTGGTCATAGAAATCGATTAATACCGCCGTTCAAATCGCGGCAGCGAGGCACCTCAACATCCCCAAATTGGATGCCTACAACCGAGTGCAAGGAGCGTCCCCGCCCAGGGGCCGCCGAAGTGGGACGCCACCGGCGGAGCACGACCCGGCCGCTGATACGCTGCTCCAGTCCGCCCCGACCTTCGAGTTCGACCAGCGCATCGCCTGGGAGCCACCATCGTCGCCGCGCGCCTGGGTGCGATGCCGGGTGGGTCATGCCCGCTGCCGCCCCGCGCGCGGATCTTGCAGCGGTCATCCAAGTCGAAGACGCAAGGGCCAATCCATCGCCCGACCTTCTGGCGAAACTGGCCAAGGGGGCCGCGTCGGCCGCGCACGGGTATCGTCGCGCCCTACAATGCAATGGCGTCCTCGACCCCTGTCCGTTCCGAGGAGCCCCATGCCGTCGCATCACGCACTGACCCGCAATGAGATCTATGTGGCGCTGGCCCTGCTCGCCGGCGCCGCCATTTGGCTGTTCAAGCCCGTTGTGGCCCAGCCTGCGGACTACTTCCCGTTTGCTGATCAACGGACCTAGTTCGCAATGCCGAGTGCAGCCGACGTCCCTTAGAACCAGTTGAAATGGGCCCTTGGTTGTGAGACATTGAAGTAGAGGTTGGCACTCTTGGTTGACGGTGACGGACTGAAGCTTCCCTGACCTTGCGACAAGGTACGCGATCCAGGAGGACCCATGACATTTCGCAGTCGTACCCAAAAATTGCTTTCCATCCTGCTCCCGGTAGGGCTGCTTGGTGTTTCGGCCGCCTTGGCTGCGGCGCACGCGAAGCCGTTGCCAGCGACCGATGACACATCTTCCCGAGACAGCGCAGGGACGGGAGTGGCCGCCCGCCTGCAGGCCATTCGTAGCAGCGTGAGCATGCTCGACGGTGAGACTGACGACGACACAAATAGCGACCCCAAGATGCTCTTGGCGCAGTGGGGCAATTTCGTAGGCCCGGGCTGGCGTAACGCCGGCTGGGCCAACGGCCCCTGGCGCAATGGCGGCTGGCGCAATGGCCCCTGGCGCAATGGCGGCTGGGCGCCTTGGGGCAACGGTGGCTGGCACAATTTCTGGCGCAACTGGTGAGTTCAGGGGAAGAGCGTCGGAGCGATTGCGCGTCGGCATCGGCACGTGCGCCTGTCCCGCGCGTTGAAACGGTTGTCCTCCAACCGACGCCGTTCTGCAATATCAATTGCAGCTACTGCTACCTGCCAATGCGGGATGACAAGACGGTAATCAAGGGAGGAACCATTGCCGTACTGTTTGAAAAAATCTTCGCTTCGGGGTGGACTGGTCCCCAGTTGACCGTCATCTGGCATGCGGGGGAACCGCTGGTTCTGCCCGTCGCTTTCTATCAAGCGGCATTCGAGACCATCGAGGCTGTGCGCCCGACCTCGCTCCAGCTTCGACACGCCATTCAGACAAATGGCATGCTGATCACGCCGCAATGGTGCGATTTTCTCAAGCAGTGGCAGGTTGATGTGGGGGTCAGTATCGACGGGCCCCAGCGCCTCCATGATGCCCATCGCGTGTCGCGCTCGGGCCGCGGCACGTTTGATCGAACCGTCGCCGGCATTCGTCTCTTGCGTCACGAAAACGTGCCATTCCACGTGATCTCCGTGCTTTCAAAAGACAGCATGGATGCGCCCGAAGAAATGCTGGAATTCTATCTTGCTGAGGGGATCGAAGATATTTGCTTCAACGTCGAGGAATCCGAGGGCGACCATGTGTCGGGACTTCTCGCCGCCGGAGATCCGCAGAGTCGGTTCCGCAGCTTCCTGGAACGGTTCTGGACTTTGTCGCGCCAGAGCCCGCGGATTCGCTTCATCCGTGAAATCGACGATATGCTGCCGCGGATTTTTCGTCCGGACGGTACCCATCTGGAAAATTCCCAAGTCGAGCCGTTCGGCATGGTGAATGTCGACTGCCATGGCAACGTCTCCACCTTTTCGCCCGAACTTTTGGGCTACAAGAACGCTGACTATAATGACTTCATCGTCGGAAACATCAATGAGCATTCTCTCGATGACATGAGACGGAACGCGGCGATGGCGGCGATGAGCCGCGATATTGCCGCAGGCGTCGAGGCGTGTCGGCAGGAATGCGAGTACTTTTCGGTGTGCGGCGGCGGGTCGCCGGTAAACAAGCTGGCCGAGAACGGTACCTTCCGCAGCAGCCGCACGTCGTTTTGCAGCCTCGTCCAGATGGTGCCAGCGGACCTTATTCTTAGCGCGCTGGCTCGTCTGGAGAACGGGATGGACGATGGTACGGAGCCCGCTTCAGCGCGCGACGCTCTCGCAGGGTTCGTCAACACGAGGAGCCAGAGTGCGCCGCCTGCCAGCGACCGGCTTCAGAGTTCAGGGATTGCACGTTTCGAATTCAGTGTGCCGGACAGCGAAAGACATCCGATTCCAGGGAGAATACGATGAGTAAACGAGCCAGCGCCACAGCCACGGCCCTTCTGGTTGCATGCCTGGGCGCAGGGCTTGGAGGTACTGCGCTCGCGCAGACAAACACCGGCAACGCGCGCACGCAACAGGGCTACGAAAGCGCCCAACCAAATGCAAAGGGCGCCCCCCAATTCCCGGAGCAATCGCCGAGCGTCGGCGAGGAAGCCCCCCCCGCGCACCGCGCACCGGTCCTGATTGTGACCGGTGTGGAGGTGCTGCGCAGCAACCTTGGGCCACAGCTCGACATCGTTCGAGTGCACGGCCTGACCAGCACTGATGGATGGGAAAGCCCTGAATTGGTGCCACTCACCAGGGGCACGCCCCCGGACCACATACTCGATTTGCTTTTGGTGGCAGTGGCGCCGCCCGAGGCCATGGAGCCTACCGGCTTTTCGCCGGTCGATGCGATTCTTGTCCTGGACGCCGACCAGCCCTACCGGGGTATTCGCGTCCACGGCGCAACAAATAGCGTTTCGTTGGCCAAGTTGCCTGGCTCTGCAGAGACGGTGCCCGCGCGAGACGACTGTTCCAAGTGTGTTGGCAAGTACTTCGTTGCGAAGGGTGCCCCTATACCCTCCGGAAAAACCGCCGCTGAAGTCGTGAAAGAGACCGATCTACCCGCGACGCTGCGCGTCATCAAGGCGTCTGAAGGCATTGGCAAACTGGACACCGATCCGAATCGATTGAACCTACTTCTCGACGACGAGGGCAGGATCGAAATGGCCGTCTGGGACTAGGCGCAGTCGTTGGCGTGTTGCGGGAATCGTAGTGGGTTGCCCGGGCAGATCGTGCAACCATGATTGCCCGCCCACGACGCGAGCATGGCCGAGCGAGATGCTATGAAGCTGACCGTGGGCAGTTGCAGGACGTAGCCGCCCAGAGACTGCCGCCCTTTGGGTCTCGCCGCCATAAAGCTGCCGTTCGCCAACGGCAGGACCCGACCTATTTTGTTGAAAAACGCGACGTTTGACTGAAGCGGTATTGCCGTTCGCCTTCGACGGCCAGAGATTTACTGATTGAGGGCGCGGTTTGTCGGTCGGCGAAGTGGTTCTTCGCCCGTTCAGGTCGCTATTGGCATGGTTTCTGGTGCTGCCGGGCACAGCCCGTATGGTCAAAATATTCGTCGTGCCGTCTTCACGCCACTCACGCCGCCTCTCGGTCGTAGTACCGCAGAAGTCCGCCCAGCCTCTCGCGAC
>Ga0209048_10003643_pt1 | contig 14912 bp, 13 predicted proteins | sample FrelakmetCRP12CR_FD_187146 | JGI IMG/M metagenome (GOLD analysis project Ga0209048, IMG submission 187146) | Freshwater lake sediment microbial communities from the University of Notre Dame, USA, for methane emissions studies - CRP12 CR (SPAdes)... | ecosystem: Environmental > Aquatic >... | reverse complement strand
CGCTATGTGCGCACTTCCCGCCTGCTGCATCAGCTCGAAAGGTCCCGCCTGGATGGCTCTTATGCCAACCTGTTGCGTTCTCTGGCCAGGGTGGATGTGCTTATCTTCGACGACTGGATGCGAGACCCCATCTCGGTTGCCAGTGCCCAGGACCTCTTGGAAGTTTTCGACGATCGTTTCAACCGGTCTTCCACCATCATTGCTAGCCAGGTGCCTGTCGCCGAGTGGCATGCCCGTTTCCCGGATCCGACCCTGGCAGATGCGATCCTGGATCGCCTGATCCATAACGCTTATCGCCTGACCTTACTGGGTGAATCCCAGAGAAAGTTGAGGGCAATTCGGACTATGCCGATCACTTGATGTACAATTCTTGAACCGGTGCTTTTTCTCCCCCACTGATCGCCATGCACCGAAATGAGTGATCGTTTTCACCGAATTGTGCATACTTATTGCAGCACATTAACGATCACACGGAGATGCCAATGACAGAATCCCCTAAGTATTCGGTAATAAGGAAACAAAAGGAAATTGAAATTCGCCAGTATTCAGGTCACATCCAGGCTGAAGTGGGTGTTGTCGCAAAGGACTATAAATCAGCCATTGAAAAAGGATTTAATGTTCTGTCTGGATATATTTTTGGTAATAATGTCTCCAAACAGAAAATCGAGATGACCACTCCTGTACAAGCCTCTCAATCCCAAAGAATTGCCATGACAACGCCAGTTACCGTAACCGGCCATGACAGCTTTACAGTTGCTTTCATCATGCCCTCAGAATACACACTGGAAACCCTGCCGCTACCAAAGGATAAAAGTATCCATTTTACGCCAACCCCGGTACATCAAATGGCAGCGATCCGGTTTTCTGGTTATTTCCAGAAGGAAAATATCCACAAATACAAGCAGCGCCTTAACCTATGGCTGGAGGAACAAGGATTGGAAACAGAAGGCGATTTTATTGTTGCTGGTTACAATCCACCCTGGATACCCGGGTTTCTTGCTCGAAATGAAGTCCTGATTAAGATCAAATCCGGGAAGAAAAAAAAACATCAGTGACGTTGTTCTTTACGATGTTATTTCTTAGATAGTTCAAATCCAAAAAAGGAGAGATTCCAATGACAGAAGAACGAACATATGTAGGATTGCGCCGTTTTAATTTGGTGATGGGTTTTCTTCACCTGGCGCAGGGCATCTTTATGATCGCTATCAGCAACGCTACTACCTTTCCCATCTATACAAACTTTTTACGCTTTGACACACAAAAGCTAGCATTAGTCCCCAATCCACAACTGGTCTACCACCTACGCTTCGGGCCAGCGGTGGCGGTCTTCCTGCTGCTTTCCGCGCTGGCTCACTTTGCCCTGTCCACCTTCGGGTACAAGTGGTATGTAACCAAGCTGAAGAGTGGGATGAACCCGGCACGATTTTATGAATATGCACTGAGCTCTTCTTTGATGATCGTACTGATCGGCATGCTGGTGGGTGTATCGGACCTGGGGGCATTGATCTTGATGTTTGGAATCAACGCCATGATGAACCTGTTCGGCATCATGATGGAACTGCACAACCAGACCACCAAGAAAACAGACTGGACTGCCTACATATTTGGCTGCCTGGCTGGGATCTTCCCATGGATCGTCATCTTTCTGTACTTTTATGGCTCGCTGGGCTCCTCCAGCGCCAAACCTCCGGCGTTCGTATATGCTATCGTCCCGACCATCTTTGTGTTCTTCAGTATCTTTGCCGTCAACATGGTCTTACAGTATAAAAAGGTTGGCCCATGGAAGGACTATCTCTTTGGCGAGCGCATGTATATCCTTCTAAGCTTGCTCGCCAAGACTGCCCTGGCTTGGCAGATTTGGATTGGTACTCTCCGGCCATGAACCTCTTCTGTAGATCAATCACAAAATCAGATATTCAGGTGGCGGGTCGCCACAGAAACCATATATATCCGTCAAAATGAAAAACAATGCGAGTGTGATAATTATCCAATAAGTAAGTCATGTGTTTGAGTAACAGAACGGTTCAGAAACTACTGATTTGTAAGGAATAATCAGACGTAATATTCGACTTCCTCCATGGCCATGGAGGAAGTCGATTCATTCAATAAGTATAAAATGATCTATGGCTCAGAAAGACAATGAATCAATACTCTATTTCTACCCAGTGATTACCCTGGGCACTTTTTAGAATTGCCTCATTCACTACAATAGCTCTGTGACCATCTTCAAAGGTAGGAAAGTCAGGAATCGCTTTGTAGTCACCCTTGCTGATATATCCATAGAATGCTTTCTGAAGCTGCTTGAATGTATCCGGGTACCCTTCCGCATGTCCACCTGGGAAGGAAGCTGACCAACGCACCCCCTCACTCATTAAGGAGGGATCTTTGATGATGGTCTGGTTGGGGACAAGCCGGTTACCGATCATCAGGAGGTTCGGATCCTCTGAATCCCACATCAAGGAACTCTGGGAACCATTGATTTCAAAGAACAACCGATTTTTCCTCCCGCTGGATACCTGGGAGACCGACATGACCCCGTGCGCGCCATTCGAGAACTTCAGCAGTACGGAGGCGTAGTCTTCTGTCCGGATGACTTTTTCTTCGTACTTTGCATCGACTTCGAGTTTTCCGCCAAAGGTGTCAATTTTCTTCACTGGCTTTTTCCGAACCGGGAGAAAGGTAGCAAAATCGGAATAAACAGTGCTAACTCGGGATCCCATTATGAAAGTCACCAAATCGATCCAATGGGATCCGATATCGGCAATGGCTCGCAGCTTTCCCCCCAATTCGGGTTCAAGACGCCAGTTCCAGTCGGTGTCCAAAAGCAACCAGTCCTGAAGATAGCTTCCCTGGGCAATGAATATTTTATCTCCTAACCGGCCTGCGCGGATGAGTTCTCGGGCTTCTTGGGTTAGGGGGTAGAAACGCAGGTTGAAATTGACTGCATTGGCCAAGCCTTTCTTTTTTGCCAGGACAACCAGTTCTGAAGATTGTTTCGAGTTCATCGCCAACGGTTTCTCACAGAGAACCTGTTTTCCGGCTTCCAGGGCAGCTTTCACCTGTTCATAATGAAGGTAATTCGGCGATGCTATATGAACCACATTTATCTCCGGGTCTGAAATGAGTTCCTTCCAATCCCCGTATGCCTTGGGGATGTTAAGCGATTGGGTAACTTTATCGGCTAATACTTGATTTGACTCAGCCAATGCGACTACTTCAAAACCTTGCCTTCGGATCGCTTCAATGTGAACTGGACCGATGAATCCTGCTCCTATCACACCTATCTTGAAATTCATTCTCATTCAGTATCTCCTCTACTCATGTACGATGGGTATACATTTCTTCGAATTTTCACCGAGCTCTGAAGGGTCGGTAAAAAATACTGGACTTGAGGGATTATTCAACATTTCCTAGTTATTTTAGATTATAAATGGAACCTGCACTTGTGAAACGACCACCTGATTTTTCAAAAGAAGATGACAATTCAAAGAACTACTACTTGCATTTTGCAAATCTCTCCCTATAATATTATTAACTCTATGTAAGTATTACTAACTCCAAGTTATTATCTTATTTGATAATCATCATGCGGACAACTCGGACCATTACTGCAAATGAGATGCGTGGGATCAATCGATCCGCGGTGTTAGACATGATCCGGAGGGAAGGACCCATGTCCCGCACCCAGATCGCAAAAGAGTTGAACATTAGTCTGCCAACGGTAATCCGAATCTCCGATGAATTAATTTCTGAAACATTAGTCAAACCGACGGGTACAAAGGAATGGAGTGGGGGAAGAAGAAGATCCTTGCTCGAGTTTAACGCGCATGAACACCTGACCATCGGTGTAGATCTGGGAGGAACCAAGCTTTACGGGGCGGTAGCGGATATGGCGGGCAACATCCTGACGGAAAGCCTGATTCAGCGGCACAAAACCTCTGGTTCAGAAAGTTACAGCATTGTTGTGAAATTGATCGAATCCTTGCTCGTTTTCGCCAAAGAACAAAAAGGGCGCAAGGTTCGCGGGATAGGGGTGGGTGCACCCGGGATCACTTTTTATGAGGAAGGGGTGGTGCAATGGGCGCCCAGTCTGGATTGGCGCGATTTTCCTCTCCGGGAAAAATTGCATCAACATTTCCATTTGCCTGTGATCTTAGATAATGATGTAAACCTCTCTGCCCTGGGTGAAATGTGGTTTGGGGCGGGGCAGAATGTAAAGAATCTGGTCTTGATCACGATAGGAACAGGTATTGGTGCGGGGATCGTTATTGATGGTGCCGTTTATCGGGGTTCCCATTTGACAGCGGGTGAAATCGGGTACTTGATACCGGATCTAAGTCATCTTGGAAAACCGCGAATTGGATTTGGCGCTTTGGAGTCTTTGGCTTCTGGAACAGGAATTGCTGAACGCGCGCAACAAGTCAAAAAGAAAGTTCGATCGGGAGAGGATAATTCAGGAATCACATCGGAAGATGTGTTTGATGCTTATCGCCGCGGAGAAAGTTGGTCCAGACCGGTGGTCAAAGAAACGATTCGATATCTCGCACAGGCCATTGCCGCCATCAGTGTATGCCTGGATCCGGATATTATTGTTCTAAGTGGGGGAGTATCTCATTCTGCGGATCTTTTGATCAACCCGATCCTGGATCTGATCAAAGACGTCATCCCCATCCAGCCCGAAATCGTTGTTTCCACCCTGGGGCACAAGGCTGCTGTGATGGGAGCCATCATTAACCTACTGCATAATACATCCGATTTTTATGTTGTGCATAAATTGACCTGAGGAAAACGGAGAATTTCATGGAAACACTTGGCATTCAAGGTGGCGAACCCACAAAAAAATCAGTATGGCCCGAATGGCCTCAATATGACCAGGCTGAAAAACAGGCGCTGATGGATGTTCTGGAGAGCCGGGTTTGGTGGCGCACCCCCGGGACCCGCACCCTTCAATTTGAGCAGGACTTTGCTGCCTACCATCAGGCCAAGCATGGTGTCGCAGTAACCAATGGAACCGCGGCGATTGAAGTGGCTTTGGCAGCCCTCGAAATTGGACCCGGCGATGAAGTGATCGTCCCGGATTTCACTTTTGTTGCGACCGCCAGTGCCGTGCTTTTCACCGGTGCCATGCCGGTCATGGTGGATGTGGATCCAGAGACCTACTGCATTGACCCGGATTTGGTGAAAGGGGCAATCACTCCCCATACAAAAGCAGTGATCGCTGTCCATATGGGAGGCCATCCGGCAGACCTGGACGCGTTGAAAGAGATCTGTTATCAGAATAAACTGTTCCTGGTGGAAGACAGCGCTCACGCGCACGGCTCGGAATGGAAGGGTCATAAGATCGGGTCCATCGGAGACATTGGGACTTTCAGCTTCCAATCCAGCAAACTCATGACAGCCGGTGAGGGGGGGATGATCATCACCAATTCGGAGGAACTGGAGCGCAGGATCCGCTCCATCCATGATTGCGGACGCCTCCCCGGTGAATGGTTCTATTCCCATTTCATGTACGGTTCCAATTACCGTCTTTCAGAATGGCAGGGCGCGGTACTCAGCCAGCAGTTGAAACGATTGGATGCGCAGGCTGCCATCCGTACCCGCAATACGAACTACCTGGATGAGATGCTTCCTACGATCGAAGGGCTGACTCCTCAAAAAGAGGATCCGCGCTGCACCCGCAACGGCCACTATGCGTATATTTTTCATTATTCCCCCCATTCATTCTCCGGATTGCCGATAGCCAAATTCATCGAAGCCTTGAACAAAGAAGGGATCCCCACGCAGGCGAGTTACCCTCCCATCCATGAACTTGCCATGTTCCAGAATGGCGCTTTCCGCTCACGGCTTTCAGGGGATCAAAGGAATCAGGAATTTCCCTTCTTGAAAAGCAGGTATCCAGCCACCGCCAAAGGTGCCTGGGAAACCGTTTGGCTGCCCAACCCCGTTTTGTTGGGGACTGGGAAGGACATGGAATTAATCGTAGAAGCGATTCAAAAAATTCAAAGGAATGCGAAGCACATTGTTCCGTGAGCTTGGGAGGAATCATGAATAAACTGGTTTTGGCGGTCATTCCTCATGCCGATGATGCAGCTGCCATGTGCGGTGGGACCCTTGCCAGGTTCTCCGAGGAAGGCTGGAAAGTGGTCATCGCGCGGGTGACCAACGACGACAAAGACACGATGAGATTACCCTCACGCGAAAGAACAGAGCAGGTCAACACAGAACAATTTCACAAGGCAGCCAGAATATTGGGGGCCAGCGAGACCCTCGACCTGGGTTTCGTAACGGATGTGTTGGCGGATACCCCCCTTGTCCAAATCAGGGAGCGAATCATTTACCTTTTTCGAAAGTATCGCCCTTTCGCTGTGTTCAGCTTCGATCCTTATGCGCCTTTTGAACCCAACCAGGATCACATCCGGGTGGCTCAGGCGGTCGAAGAAGCGTATTGGGTATCCAATTTTCATCTCCATCATCCTGAACATCTGAAAGAGGGCCTGGAACCGCACGCGGTTTGCGAACGCTGGTACTATGCCCGCGTGCCATTTCATCCAAACCACGCCGTAGATATCACAACCACCATGGAACGAAAGATCGATGCCCTCTGTGCTCACGAGGAGATGCTGCGCAATACCTTGCACCAGATGCAGTTGCAGCTTAAAACCTGGGGGCGGTATGTCCCTGTCATCGACCAGGGGATCGAAGGCGATTTCAAACCCCTGCTGGCTGATTTATTGCGCTCAGAAGGCCTGGAAACTGCCAGGGCGTTTGGATTGCCGGAAGGGCGGATGGCTGAGGTATTTCGTGTCAACCGCTTTGGAGCCTACGAAGGTTTGATGCAATCTCAAAGTGAGGCGTTACCAGGCGAACCAAAAGAGGCGTTCACCCGGGCTTGCTTTGACCCGGAAAAAGCGGAACCTTTAGTGAATTGAGAGCCTGTCAAAAAAGGAGAAAAAGATGGCTGAAAAAGCAGTTTCAAAAGGATTCTTCGTGCGGGATGCCACCGGTTTGGTGCGTGAACTTTCCTGGTTCGACACCTTTCTGGCTGGCTTCGGCATCCTGAATGTCGGCTTGGGGCTTGTGCAGGCCTTTGCCTATGCGCCTTTCGTTTTTCCGGGAGGGAACATTCCCATAGCCTTCATCATAGCCATCCCGGGCGCATTCTTCCTGGGGTTGCTCAATGCGCTCTTCACTGCGGCCATGCCGCGCTCGGGCGGGGATTATGTCTGGGTCAGCCGGTCCATCAATCCCCTGTGGGGCTTTGCGGTGAACTTTTTCGCCACCTTCAGCGTGATCGCAGCAGCAGCTGTGAACATCTGGTATTTTGATTCCATCTTCCTGGCCCCTGCCTTGCATTCCATTGGCTTGAAGGGGGCAGCCAGTTGGATCATCACAAACCCAGCCGCCACCCTCATCCTGGCGATTCCTGCGCTGATCATCCTGGTCGTTATTTTTTCTTCGGGGCTGCAAGCTGTTCGCAAGGCCATGCTTGGATTGTTTATTGTCAGCGCGGTTGGGACCCTTTTCTGGCTGGGGATCATGCTCTTCAGCAACAACGCTGCCTTTGTCAATGGTTTCAACGGGATCATGGGAGCCCATGCTTATCAGGGATTGATCGACGCAGCCAAAACTGCTGGTTTTGGGACGAGTGCTGCCACTGGGGGGCGCAATACCTTCTACGCCATCGTATACGCCTTCCAGATGTACAGCGGTTTTCAAATGATCGGATATTTTGCCGGGGAGATCAAACGGGTCAACAAATCGGCCATGCAGGCGATCATGACCTCCCTGGGAATTGGCGCCGTGATGTTTGTGGGCGGAGCATTCCTCATCCTCAAATACTTTGGAAAGGATTTTGTCAGTGCCATCTCGTTCCTGAACAATACATCCCCTGCCAGTACCGGGTTACCGCTGGGGAACTACCTTTCCAGCATGGTGATCTTCATGACCTCCAATCCCATCCTGCGTGCCGTGGTATCCATCGGCTTCATGGCAACCATCCTGTGGATCCTGCTCCCGCAAATGCTGATCATCACCCGCAACATGTTCGCCTGGTCTTTTGACCGGTTGATGCCGCAGTGGCTGGCAAAAGTAAATGACCGGACTCATTCGCCCGTGAATGCCACCATCACGGCAGCAGTTTTGATCCTGATCATGCTGGTCATCACCCTGACCACCTCTTTCTGGGCCTACCTGGTCAATTTGGCTGGCGTAGGTGCGGTCGTCGGGATTGTGGTTTCCATTGCTGCCATCATCTTTCCCTACCGCCGCAGGGACATCTTTGAAAAAGCCCCCTCCATTGTCCAGAAAAAGCTTTTGGGCCTACCCCTGCTGGTCTGGTCAGGGATCTTTACCCTGCTGACGCAGGGAGTCGTTGGTTTCATCTGCTTTACGGTGCCATCCATCGGTGGCGCGGTGAGCTGGGTGTCGTTATTGTCCAGCTTGAGCGTGTTCATCGTGGCCTTCCCCCTGTATGCCATCATTTATGCCATCATCAAGAAACGTGGCATGGATCCTTCCTTGGCCTACAAGGAACTGCCGCCAGAATAGTTTTACGTAGAAGGAGGGGTAGATTCGACCGTACCCCTCCGGAATAAAATGAGGTGAATTTTGCCAGGGATCCATATCTTTTTTGCGACCGATATTCACGGTTCGGAAACCTGCTTTCGAAAATTCCTGAACGCCGGGATTGCCTACAAAGCGGACGTGTTGATCATGGGTGGGGACATGACCGGAAAACTGATCGTCCCCCTGGTCGCTGGGGCAAAGGGTACATTTCATTTTGAGTGGCTTGGAGCAGCACATGAAGTTATGGAATCCGAACTGGCGGACTACGAAAAGCAGATCCGGATGGCGGGTGGATACCCCTATCGCACCACCCCGGAAGAAAAGCAGTTGCTTGAAAAAGATCCCCAGGCGCTTAAGCGCGTTTTTGCCAAGGTCATGACAGCTTCGGTTGCCCAATGGCTGACTCTCGCAGAAGAGCGATTGAAAAAGAATCGGATTGAATGCTACATCACCCCGGGGAACGATGACATCCTCCAGGTGGATGAAGCCTTTCAATCTTCGGGCTGGGTGAAAAACCCAGAGGGGCAGATAGCGCAGTTAAAGGATGAATATGAGATGATAGCCACGGGGTATTCCAATCTCACCCCTTGGAATTCCCCCCGGGAAATGGAGGAAGATCAGCTGAAGGAACGCATCGAAGCCATGGTGCAAAAGGTCAAAGATCCGAAAAAGGCGATCTTCAATTTCCATTGTCCCCCCTTTGATAGCGGGTTGGATACTGCACCCAGAATTGACAGGACGTTAAAACCTGTGACCGGGATCACCGGAGTGGAAATGACCGCCGTTGGCAGTACGGCGGTCTCAGATTCCATTAAAAGATATCAACCGCTTTTGGGTTTGCACGGGCATGTGCATGAATCCCGGGCAGCGATCAAAATTGGAAGCACTTTGTGTGTGAATCCAGGCAGTGAATACAGTGAAGGGATCCTGCGTGGCTGTCTGATCTGGTTGGAAAAGAAAAAAGTGCGTGATTACCTGTTAACCTGTGGATAAACCATGATCGAAAAAGATCCTAAGAAGGAAGTTGAACGGATCATCTTCTCGGCGCAGAAAGTCGGCATATCCTTGCGTGTGCTCGGTGGACTGGCTGTTTGTCTCACATCCCCTTCTGCCACTCTGCACAAGCAATTGAAACGAAAGTATGCCGATGTTGACCTGGTGGGATTGGGACAGGACGAGCGGCGATTGACGGCCCTTTTTATTGAATTGGGTTACGAACCCAACCAGCGCTTCAATGCGCTGCATGGGAAAACCCGAATGATCTTTACGAATCCCCAGGACGATTCCCACATAGACGTTTTTCTGGATCAGTTTCAAATGTGCCATACACTCGATCTCCGCCACCGATTGTTGGGTGGTTATCTTTCGCTGCCACTGGCGGACCTGTTGATCACCAAGCTTCAGATCATTCAGCTGAATGAGAAAGACTTGAAGGACGTCCTGGCCATCCTTCTCGATCACGAATTGGGAGCGGAGAAGACTGACACGATCGATCTTCGCTATCTTTCTGGTTTGACCAGCCAGAGTTGGGGTTTATATACGACCCTGGGTGATAACCTGCAGAAGGTGCGCGAAAAATCGATTGATTTATTGACCAGTGCCCTGGCAGATCGGATCAAGGTCCGGATCGACAATATCCTTTCAGAAATGGAAAAAGAACCCAAATCCCTGGCTTGGAAATTGCGCGCCAGAATTGGACGGAAAATGGAGTGGTATGACCTGCCGGATGAGGTCGACCGATAGACCTGGAATGAGATCGCATCTTATTTATCCATTGGGTAGGGAAAAATGACAACAAAAGCGTTGGAAGTATACGAATGGAATCAAGCTGGATATAAACCCCTGGTCTGCAGCCACGATTGGATGGTCGCCCTTTTAAACTTCGAAGAAAACATGGAAGCGAAAAATGCAACCCAGATTGAACATCATGTCGACACGGATGAAGTTTTTATTCTCCTGAAAGGGAAGGCTGCCTTCTATCTTGTGGCTGATCAAGCTCCCTTGGAAGTTATCGAAATGAAAGCCGGATTGGTTTACAACGTGCCCAGGGGGGTCTGGCACAACCTCCTGGCCACGAAGGAAGCCGTTTTTGCCATCATTGAAAATCGGGGAACGGATAAAGAAGATACCGAGATTCGCTCGATGACGGATGCAGAACGAAAAACCTTATTTGCCCATTTACCCGTGTGGGCAAAATAGATCCTGAAGGAACCTGGAATGTCAAAGATCTGGAATCTGCCCAAAGTCGAACTCCTCCCTCTTTCGGAGGTAAAGGAAAACCGCGATGCAGCCCTGCTTTACAGCGGCCCGGCCTGGAACATCATCAAACCCAAATTGAACATCCCGGTGATCTGGGAGGCGGAGATCAAAGGGGCAACACGGGTTGAATGGGAATCAGCCTTGAAAGAATTGAAAGGGGAAGTGATCTATGCCGTGGGGGGAGGGTTGCCTTCAGATGCAGCCAAATTTATGGGCTTGAAGAGGGACCTGCCGGTTGTCAGTGTCCCCACGGCTCTTTCTGTGGATGCCTTCTTCACCTGGGCTTCCGGGATCCGGGAGGGAGGCTGTGTCCACTATCTTGAAACCAAGATCCCGGATTCTGTGCTGGTCGATCTGGAAGTGATCGCTTCCGCTCCCCGATCGATCCGGGCTGCAGGCATCTGCGATGTCCTTTCCATTGCAACGGGAAGTTGGGACTGGACCTATGCGGAAAAAAGGGGAAAAAATTCTGCAGAAATGCGCTACCTCCCCTGGGTTGCCGGGATGGCTCAGGATATCCTCCAGGCTGCGATCGATTGCGCAAAAGCTGCCGGGATGGGAGACAGCACAGGATTGAAAACCCTTCTTGATTGCCTGATGCTGGAGGTTCAACTCTGCAACCAGGTCGGTCATGCAAGGCCCGAGGAAGGCAGTGAGCATTATTTTGCCTATTCTGTGGAAAACCGGATGGGACCTGGCTGGCCGCACGCTGACCTGCTGGGACCAGGAATCCTGTTGATGATGTCCTTGCAGGGGCAGGAGATCTCAAAGGTGAAAAAGGCGCTCCATGAAACCAATATCCCCTTGTTGCGAATTCCAATTGATTCAATTGAAACAACGCTTCTGACCCTGGCGGATTATTGTCAAAAACAAAACCTGCCCTTTGGGAGAGCGCATGAATTGAAGGCTGGGGATATTCAAGAAATATCCATTGAAAGCCTATTAAAGTGATCATCAAATTCCGAAGGCACCGAAGGAGGTGGCAACAAGAGCATTCTTCGAACTGTCGTATGTCAACCGACCTGACAAATGGGTGTTCAGGCGTCTGAAGCATTCATTTAAAAAATCAAACTGATAAAAAGAATCCAACCTGATGGTGAAATAATGGTCTGTTGCACCTGCTCAGAAAAGTGTTTTGCCCTTCCTGCCGATAAATTTTCCATGAAGATCAAGGAAGGTAGCGTATTTCCCGCGGTTGAAAAAGGAGTGATGGATCATGTCGGGTCAAGATGATTTTAGAACGGTTGCCCAGCAATATCTTACCGGTGGAGTATCCTCAAGTTTTCGAATAAACCCCTATACAGGGCAGCCGATGTACCTCAGTCGCGCAGATGGTCCTTATATTTATGACCTTGAAGGTCGGCAATACGTGGACTTTTTTATGGGCCATGGAGCTTGTTCACTGGGACACAACCGTCCAGAGATTCGATCCGCGATACAAGAAGCGATGAAACTGGGCTTTTTTGCTGAGTTTGATCATCCCTTGACGGTTGAGCTCGCGAAAAAGATCGTGGAGCACATCCCCTGCGCGGAACAAGTAAGGTACGTAAATTCAGGCAGTGAGGGTACGCTACTCGCCATGCGCCTGGCACGGGGTTATACAGGGCGCGATAAGATCGTGCGCATTGACGGTCACTTTCACGGTGGACATGATTACGCATTGGCGAACAATCTTGCTTCGAAGATAGACCGGGAAAACCCGGGGAATCGAATTTCAAAAATCGGCAACCTTTCTGCGGGCATTCCTCAAATCATCCGCGAAACATTGTATGTGATCCCCTGGAATCACGCGGAAGTATTTGAAAAACTTGCCCGGGAAAAGGGGGATGAGATTGCTGCGATCCTCATGAACCCCATCGATTTCAACAATGGCTGCATTGGTACCACGACCGATTATTTACAGGCGATCAGGGATACCTGCGACCGCTATGGTATTTTGTTTATCATGGATGAAATTCTTTCCGGGTTCAGAACAGGCATCTCTTGTGGACAGGGATATTACGGAGTCACCCCCGATCTGTGCCTCTTGGGTAAAGCCCTAACCAACGGAGTGCCCTTGGCTGCGATAGCGGGCAAAGAAAAGATCATGGCCAAAATGATGGATCCGGAAGACCCTGTCATCGCAGGGGGAACATTTTCTGGGAATCTGTTGGGGTGTGCCGCTGGCCTGGCTGCGATACGAATCATGGAACAACCCGATTTCTTTGAGGATTGGCTGGCTCGTGTGGAAAAATTTACAGGTACCCTTCAGGCAAACTTCCATGAGATCGGTTTCCCTGCTCACGTGCAATCCATCGGTTGCAATTTCTTCATCTATACCGGGACGAATTTACCTGTGACGAATTACCATGATTTCGACCGGCTTAACCCTGCCTTAGGAAAAGCGCTGTTCCGCAATTGCATAGAAAAGAACCTATATTTTCATACGGACTTCACGGTCTCAGCCATGCATGATGAAAGCACACTTGCTCAAGCGGCCGGGATCATTCGGACAGCGGCCCAGCAAGCGATGGCAGAGGTTTTGTGATCCTCAGGCAAAATGAAAATCGCCAATTTCAACCAACTGCTAAACGAAGCAGTAACTTAACTAAAAGGAGATGAAAAGGAGCTTATTCTAGAAATGGTGAAAAAATCACCAAAGTATCTGGTTTCTGGACCAAAAATATACCAAAGGAGCAGAGAAATGAAAAAGAAACTTTCGTTGGGGAGAACCATCTTGTTCAGTTCAGCATCCATCAGTACCAACATCATGGCGATTACGGTTTCCACATGGTTGATGTTCACCTATGCCCCTCCGCCGGATTCGGGCCGACCAACTCTGGTACCCATCGCGATCATCGGTGTGCTGATGGCGATCGGCAGCATCTTCAATGCAGTCATCGATCCTTTCCTGGGCCATTGGAGTGATACACGGCGGGGCAGGCTGGGACGGCGTCGGCCTTTCATTATGGTGTTCCTGCCTCTTTCCGCTTTTTTCCTGGTTTTGATCTGGACTCCGCCGAACAGCACCGCGACGTTATTGAACACTTTCTATTTTTTGATGATCACTTTGCTGTTTTATTTTGCGCAAAGTGCCTGGCAGATCCCCTATGATGCAGCTTTGCCGGAAATGGCAGCAGAGCCCAAGGACCGTGTGACCCTGTCCACCTGGAAGAGTGTTTTTGCCTTGGTCGGCGTCCTGGTTGGGGCACTGGCTTCCGGAATGTTATATAACTCCAAGCTTGGACCGGTTGGAATGGGCATTGTGGTTGGAATTGCGGCTTTGATCGGTGGCGCTCTGACCCTTCTCGGACTAAGGGAGAAAAAGGCGGACTATGGCGAAGTCATGGATGTCTGGAAAGGGATTCGCGCAACCTTTAAGAACAGGCAATTCACCCGCTTGTTTCTTGCCACAGTATTTGTCCAGGCAGCTTATGGAATGCTTGTGGTGAATCTGCCATACTTTGTCACGACCGTGCTCGGGAAACCTTCCAGCTTTGTGTCCATCATTATGGGCATCGTGATCCTTGTGATGGCAGGCGCCACATTCGCCTGGAGTGCATTTGGCAAAAGGTTCCCGCTTCGAAAATTATGGCGCATCGCCACTACTGCGATTGCCATTATTTATGCGATCTGTTTCTTGATCGGTGCCTTTAAAGGCACCCTTTCCCTTGTTTTGACTTTTGTTCTCTTTGCGCTTATTGGGATAGCCTTGGCAGGAAGTAATATGTTCCCGTACGCCATGATGGGTTCCGTTGCAGATTTTGATGAGCTGAAAACGAACAGCCGCCGGGAAGCCGCCTATTATGGAGCATTTTCGCTGGCGGTGGAAGGCGGGCCAGCGATCGCCACATTGTTCCTGCCCATCCTTTATACGACCTTTGGTTACACGGTGGCCAATCCTTTGGGAGTGCGCCTTGCATTCCTGCTGATCGGAGTGCTGGCGGGTTTGGGAGTGCTCTTCTTCCGGAAGTATCGCCTGGGGGACACGCCGGAAGCAGTAAAGGAGTTTGCTGAAAGTGAGGAAAAGGCATGAGACGGGATGTAAAAGACATCCCGCTCCTGGCTGGAACCGCGCGGGGGGATATCACCCCGCGCGAACCCATCAG
>Ga0209048_10003642_pt1 | contig 14913 bp, 12 predicted proteins | sample FrelakmetCRP12CR_FD_187146 | JGI IMG/M metagenome (GOLD analysis project Ga0209048, IMG submission 187146) | Freshwater lake sediment microbial communities from the University of Notre Dame, USA, for methane emissions studies - CRP12 CR (SPAdes)... | ecosystem: Environmental > Aquatic >... | reverse complement strand
CTGCTGGACGAGTGGCAGGCGGTGCCGGGAGTCCTGGGCGCCGTGACGTTCCGACCCCGGTATGTCCCCCATGCGGAGGTGGCCCTGTACTTCGCCGCAGCGGACGTGGCCGTCTATAATTATTCCGACGTCACCGACAGCGGCTCGCTGCGCATCGCGTGCAACCTCGGCACCCCGGTGGTGGCAACCGCAGTGGGCGCCTTTCGGCAGTTCCTGCAGGATGGCCTCACCGGCCGACTGGTACCACCCCACTCCTCGGCGGCAGTGGCGGCGGCCGTGTGCGATCTCCTGGGCGACCGAGAGGCGGCCTTACGCATGGCCCAGGCCGCCCGCGCGCTGTCCGCGTCCCAATGGTCGTGGCAGGACAGCGCCCTGCGGACGATCTCGCTGTATGAAACCATCACGAGACACCGATGAGTGACCTCTCGACCGCCGCGATTCCGCGCCCGGACACCCACCCTAGCGTTCACGAGGCCATCCTCGCCTGGTTTCCGCCCGGTGGCGCCGCTCGGATCCTCGATGCCGGAGCCGGAGAGGGGGCGCTGAGCGATGCCCTGTGCCGCCGGGGGTACCAGGTTGTGGCCTGCGAGATCAGCCCATCGCGCTTTCGAGCATCCGGCGTGCCGTGCATCCGGGCGGACCTTAACGCTCGCCTCCCGTTCGCCGACGCCTCCTTTGACGGTGTCGTGTCCGCCGAGGTACTGGAACACCTCGAAAACCCCCATCGCCTCGCGCGAGAATGCGCCCGCATCCTCCGCCCTGGCGGGGTCTTCGTCCTGACCACTCCGAACATCCTCAGCGTGTACTCTCGCCTCCACTTTCTGCTGCTGGGGACGTGCGACTCCTTCGATACGCTGTCGGGGAGCCGCGAGACGGCGTTCCATGGCACCAGAGGGCACATCAACCCCGTGGGATACCCCGAGCTCCGGTATCTTGTCACACGCGCCGGTCTCCGGATCACGGATGTGACGACGAATCGGGACATCCGGGTGGCGCTTCGGGACACGACGGGGTGGGCACGATGGGTTCGGCCGGCACTGGCGGTGGTCGCGTCGGCAGCGCGCCTGGCAACCCGACTCACACGGCGAACGGACCGCGTGGCCCTCCAACTGCTGTCGCCGGCACTCCTGTATGGGGAGAATCTCATCGTTCGAGGAGCCCGGCCTTCCCGGGAGGACGGCGAACATGCCTGAGCCAGGCGGTATCTCCGTTGTCATCATCACCCGGAATGAGGCCCACCGGATTCGGCGATGCCTGGAGAGTGTCCGCTGGGCCGGCGAGATCATCGTCGTGGACCAGCACAGCACGGACGGCACTCCGGCTATCTGCCGGGAATATGGTGCCGCGGTCATTTCGCGAACGATGACCCGCGGGTTCGGAGACCAGAAGAACTTCGCCATCAGCCATGCCGCCCAGCCGTGGATCCTGAGCCTCGATGCCGACGAGGTGGTGACCCCGGACCTTCGCGACTCCATCGTCAGTGCCGCGGCCGGGTCCTCGCGTCACGCGGGCTACCGCATGGCTCGCCTCACCAACTACCTCGGCCGTTTTATCCATCACTGCGGCTGGTACCCCAACCCAGTCCTGCGGCTGTTCCGCACGGGGGCCGGACGATTCACCGACGCGTTCGTGCACGAAGAGGTGGTAGTGGACGGCTCTGTCGGTAAACTGTCCGGCGACCTTCTCCACTACAGCTACGACTCCCTGGCCGAACACATCCGAAAGATGAACCTGTATACCGCCTACGATGCGCGGATGTTGGCTCGACGAGGCGTTCGGTTGACGTCGTGGGGGGTCCCCTGGTACTTCGTCGCCAAACCCGTGACCGTCTTCCTCCGGAAGTACGTTGTGCAGATGGGGTTTCGAGAAGGAAGACACGGTCTGATCCTGTCCGCCATGGCGGCGATCGTTACCTTCTGCAACTACGCCAAGCTTTGGGAGTTGACTCGCACGGGGCCGGTGGCCTCTCCGGATGGCGACGAAGCGCACGGTCCGATCGAGGAACGATCCGATGGCACAACCACCTGAGAGCCCGGCGGGCCGCAGGACGGGGATGGAGGCGGGCGTTCTCGCCGCACTCCTCCTGTTCGCGTTCGTCCTTCGGCGATGGGTGGCCGCGGCCATTCCCGTCATCGAAACCGACGGGGTCCAGTACGTCCGTATCGCCGAACAGTTTCGCGCATCCGGCATTCCCTGGGACCCGCTCTTCCACCCCCTGTATTCGGTGGCGATCGCTTTGACGACCCCCCTCGCCGCCGATCCGGAGGCGGCCGGCCGACTCGTGTCCACTATCTTCGGCACCGCATTGATCCTTCCCGCCTACGCGCTGGCCAGGGCCATCCTGGGGCCGGCCTCCGCTCTGATCACCGCGGGACTGCTGTCCATCCACCCCGCCCTCGTCCTCAGTGGGGCGTCGGTTCTCGCTGAGGCGATCTACACCTTCTGGCTCACCCTGGCGGTATGGATCGGTCATCGAGCCTTCACCGCTGAACGTCCCTGGACGCTCCCGGCCGCCGGGATTGCGCTGGGACTGGCCTACCTCGTTCGCCCCGAGGCGTTCCTGTACCTCCTCGGACTCCTGGGATGGGCGGTCCACCGCGGGATTCGCGCGCCCAAGGAACCGCAGTTTCTGCGGCCCGTGATATTCACCGGTCTGGGATTCATCGCCTGTGCCGTTCCGTACTGGGTCTACCTGCGCCACACGCTGGGGCGCTGGACGCTCACCGGCAAGGTGCTCCACAACCTGATCCAGGACACCGGCCGCTTGCCCGCATCGGACCACACCGACCTTGGATATCTGGCGGATCATGCGATCCCCATCGCCTGGCGCCTGGTGGAGAACACGATCCTTCTGGCGAAGTACGTCCTCCCGGAACTCTTTCCCGGCGTGCTGGCCTTGTTGCTGCTCCCGGGGGTCCTGGCGGTCGCGAGGCGGTCCGGATGGTGGGGTCGAGAGGGCTTCTTGCTTCTGGCCAGCGTGCCGCCGCTGGCCACCCTGGCTTTCCACGTGGAAGCGCGCGTCTTCCTCCCCGTGCTTCCCTTTCTACTACCCCTCGTCGCTGCCGGGATCCTTGCCGCGGCGCATTGGGCGGGGCGGACACAGGATAACACCCGCTGGCTGGCGACAACACTGACGGTCGTGGTCCTGGCCACACTGCCCTTCACCCTGCGTCCACTCCTGCGGCCAGACTCGGATCTGGTCGTCTATCGTCGGGCAGCCCTATGGCTCGCCGACAGGGTCTCCGCGGATGCTCCGCTCCTCGACCGCAAGCCGTTTCTGGGCTTCTATGGTGGCCGGCGCGTCGTCCCCCTTCCGGATATCCCACCGATCGAACTGCTGGCGCTGGCGCGCCGCAGCGGGGCGACCATCGTCGTTCTCGACGACCGGTGGCTGGCGGATCGCCCAAAGCTCTGGCCCTTGGTGTACGCCCCGCCTCCGGACGGTTTCCGCATCCTGCGGGACTTTGACGGACTCGGGACCAGACGGCTTCGGTTGCTGGAGGTAATACCGGATGCCTGAACCGGTTCGGCTACTCCTTGTCGCCAATTTCGCCGACCGCGTGGGCGGCGGCGAGGAGAGCCTGCTGGCGCTCGCCCGCGGCCTGAATCGGGAGCGCTTCCACCCGCACGCAGTCGTCCCGGCCGACGGGGATGTCGCCGACGCCCTTCGCGCCCTGGGGATCCCGGTCACCATCCTCGCGCTGCCGCCGCTCCGGCCGTGGAGCCTGCGCGCCGTCTGGCGCTCCCTCCGCGCACTCCGATCCCTTCTGGTCGCTGCCGACGTCCGCCTCGTGCACACGCACGGGAGTCGCGGGACGCTCTACGCCGGCCTGGCAGCCCGCCGTCCCCGCGTGCCGGTGATCTGGCACGTACGGATCGCCGATCGGGACCCGTGGCTGGACGGGCTCCTCCTCCGGTTGTCGACGCGCGTCATCGCCATCTCCAAGGCCGTGAAATCCCGGTTCGACGGCCGATGCCAGGCCGAGAAGGTCCGCGTCGTGTACAACGGCGTGGATCCGGTGTATTGGGCGCCTCCCGAGTCTCGCGCGCGGACGGGTGCGCCCCCGACGGTTCTGTGCGTGGGCCGACTGTCCCCGGAGAAGGGGCAGGCCACGCTCCTTCAGGCGGTGCCCCTGGTCCGGCGCCAGGTCCCGTCGGCCCGCTTCCTCTTCGTCGGAGCCGACGTGGCGGGCGAAGCCGAACGCCTCCGGGGCGTCGCCGAGATTCTCGGGGTGCGAGACGCCGTGGAGTTTCGACGCTGGATGCCGGATCCGCGGCCGGCCTTCGGGGAGGCGGACCTCATCGCGCTTCCTTCGCGGTCAGAGGGGTTTGGCCGTGTTCTGGTTGAGGCCGCCCTCCTGGCGATCCCGGCTGTCGCCAGTCGCGTCGGAGGGATCCCCGAAGTGGTGGCGGACGGCCAGACGGGTCTTCTCGTCCCTCCGGACGACCCCGCCGCGCTGGCCCACGCCCTGACCACGCTCTTGCGCGACCCCGATCTTCGACACGCCATGGGCCAGGCGGCGCGCGAGCATGCCCTGGCCCGCTTCACCATCCGCCAGCACGTGGGCGGCGTCGAGAGGGTGTACGCGGAACTCCTGGACCACTGAGCGGCGGATCATGGATCTGATCGAAGTTCCGGCAGGCCACATGGCGCGTCACCCCTGGGAGTTGGCCAGAGCCGCCTGCCTGCTGCGGCTGATCTTGACGCTCATCTCTGGCGTATCGGATACTCCCGCCCGGCCTGGGGGCACCGGGCGCCCGCCTGCAGGGGGCAGGCCGGCGCGACTCCGACAGGCTCGTGGGGCGGCCGACGATCCGATCGCGGTGCGCCTTCTAGGAGCAACTTCCTGTCACATCTCTTTTCACCCATGTCTAGCCGGTCACTCTTTTGTACGATGCTGCTGCCGGCTTTTTGCCTCGCGCGGGCCGGAATCTTCGGAAAAGATCGCGTGGCATTGTCATACTCCTGGCGGGTGCTTATCGCTGCTGATGCGGCACCGGGTCGTCCCGTCGGCGAAGCCGGCGGAGGACGGTGCCGTGGCTGCGTGAGCAGGCCGGTCTATTGCGGACGGATTGGATTGGCGTCGCGGAGATCGGGCAGATCAAGCCGGTCGAGCGTCTGGACGACGTCTTCGTCATTGAATGAGTAGGGGACATTCGCCCGATCGCCGTTTTGGGCGGGGAAACCCATGAGTCCGACCGTGCCGTGCGGGAGGTGCTCCATGAGGTGCGGCGGGGCCGCGGCGGAAATCGGCGCGCATGGCGATCCGCGATCGGCGCGGCACTGGCCCACGAGAACGCCGACGGTGGACTCGGAAACGATGTAATCGGGGTAAAGCAGCAGGTGGAGACGCCGCGGATGCAAAAGACGGTGTTCCGGTCACCGTCGCTGCGGCCCTGAACCGCGCACTCGCCAATGTCATAAGATGAGCAGGCCCATAAACATTCCGGTCACCCGTTATGAGTCAATCATGGGAAACGTCCCCACGATGCTCACTCCTGGTCGCGCTTGCCTCATCTCCGAACCCGCACCTGGATGTCACCAGGTATGAGGGCCGTCTCTTTATCTCCTCATAGATCTTTGCCATGTATTCCCCAACAATACCCAGGCTGATCATAATGAAACTCCCGATGATCAACACGCTGCAAACGATGGTTGTATAACCCGAACGGGCCTTCCCCTGGAACCACGACAGCAGCGCGTCTCCCGCGATAATAACCCCCAAAATCAGGGTGAAGAGGCCCAGGACGCTGATGATGCGGAGTGGCGCACTCGTAAACGAGACGAGGGCGGTCGTCGCCAGATCAAACAACGACGGCATGGACCACTTCCCCTTACCGTCGTTCCGCACCTCCACCGAAAAGGGGATCTCGGTCTGCCGGAATCCTATCCACCTCGTTAACCCCCGGTAGAACCGTTGGGTCTCAGGCAACTGCCCAACAACCGCATTGACCGCAATACGGTCAAGCAGCTTAAAGTCCGATGCGTGCTGAACACTGATGCCGCCCAGAAGACCCACCAGATAGTTGAATGCCATTGCCCGCCAGCGGACCAGAGCGCAGTCATTTAGGCGGTCACGCTTTACGCCATGGACCACCTGAAAACCTTCTTTCCATTTGGCAAGCAGCTCCGGAATGAGTTTAGGAGGATGTTGAAGGTCCGCATCCATCGTGATAACAGCATCGCCGTTCGACGCCTTGAGCCCAGCGAGTAGCGCGGCTTCTTTGCCGAAGTTTCGGCTGAACTGTATACCCTTCAAATCCTTATGGCTCGTCTCCAGCTCCACGACCTTTTCAAACGTCCCGTCCCGGCTGCCGTCATCTACAATGATCAGTTCATATACGATGTCACAACCATCCAAAACACGCTCAATTTCATTGATCGTGCGCTCGATGCCCGTCGCCTCATTATGGGCAGGAATAACCACACTTACCAATTCGCTGCACCGCTCACTTAGCTGGGACATAGATCAGCGAGACCCGTTTTTCATGAGGTCTTCAGATCGGCACCTGATTCACGGCGCGTGCACTTTTTCATGCAAGTCCGCGTACCGGATTACCTGAATTCCGAATGAGTCGCAAAGGTCGCGGACCTCGCGGCTCCTTAAAAGATCCAGTTCCTGTCGCCAGTGATGGTAGGAACGCAGGCGTAGGTCTCTGATTTCCATGGGATCGAAATAGCCCGGATGACACATCAGTTCATAAACCTGTCCTCTCCGCAATACGGGCAATTGCTTCTTCAAATAGGACAAGGTAAGTTTCCCGCTTTCGTTCATCCCCAGCAGTCTTGGAGTTTCCCCGGGTATCCGGGCACGGTTCACGCGATGCAGGATATGCAATGCCGTATTTCTGACCACGCCTTCAAGTTTCCTCCAGACATTCCATTCCGGTTCCGGGTAACGGAGATATGGGATCTTATACTCTTCAGCTAGTTGCAGAACCGCCGTGAAAAGAGGTGGCAGCACGTGGAGATGCTCATGGGAGTTCAGAAAGCGAATTTCGATGCTCGCAACCCTGCAGCGCCGGATTTGAGCCCGCCACTCCCCCAGGACGTCCTCCACCGGTAGCCGGCGCGTCAGTATCCCGAGCGCAACAGTATATTTTCCCGGAAACTCGCCCTGCCATCTAGCCAGATGACGCCTCATTGACTCAGTGAGCGGCTCGCCATGCGTCAGGTTTAGGTGCACACCCACGTCAAGGTAGGGCGCATCCTTCAGCCATTGAACGTGCTCATCAAAATTACTGCTGTTTGCAAGCACTCCAGTCGCAGTAATCAAGCCGTCCTTTCCACCATCAAGAATGCCACGGCTTACACTTGAGAAATAACCATAATCGTCAGCGTTAACGATCAGATAAGCGGGTTCGTTCACTTTGGTACCGCGCCTTCATCAATAACCACGGGACCGAAACGGACAACTCGTGGCCGTTCGTTCTTTTCTGTGATGGGGTTGGCTCTTCACAGCCATCGTGTCGAGTGTCGTTAATCTGCGATGCCATGCGACAAATACGTGTTTTGCGATTCGAGCGCTTTCTTGACGGCTCGCATCGGGGCAACCCTACAGCACCGTTATCGACGTCAGCCTCCTCAGGCCAATCCAAAGTGGCGTCAAGTACATAAACAATACGCACCACATGGCGCCCGAGAGGATAGTCCGTTGTCCAACGGCCCCCCTGAATCTTTCTCCTCCAGGCGGTAGAACCAAACCCACGATCAGTGGCAGCCCGGAAACCTGTCGTCGAGGCATCAGCAGCACGCCCACGGCAACCATACAAGGGAGCAAGAGCATAGACATGTGCGGGCTATTTGTCTGTGGGCCGAACGCAAGGGCGATGACGATCAACCCGGCCTATTTAAGTGCGACCACACCCGGCAAACTGTCTCTTGTCGCCACGTGACTGCCGCGGTGTCGCAGCAAGGGTATCCCCGCGACGCGATAAATTCCCCATACGGCAAGGCAAAAAAGCACGGCCACGAGACACACCACCGCTATACTGCTCGCCGTATGTCCACCGGCGCCAAAATAGCGGGCGGCGAAAGCAGGAATCGAAACGCCGAACCCGGGTCCATACACCTTCGCGGAACCCGCCGCGGCAGCATGCTCCGCGGAGAGATTGGCTAGGCCGTCTACCGCCTTTCCCAGGTACTCGACGTTCCGGTCCCACCCTACGAGGATTGCGGGCAGTAGCGCCCACAAAACGGAACCCGCGACCGTCGCCGCTGTGCCGACCTGAGCCGCATCGCGCTGCTCCCGGGCCCGAGATTGCCGCACACTTTGACGTGTGTAGCACGGCCACTTCGGCACTGTCAACGGCGAAGCGTCCTTTGTTGTTACCGGGCCGCCTCGTGGTGCTGCGAAATTCCCCCGGACCTCCCGCCGCCCCGCCAGGTCACCCGAGAGAATCCACGCCCGTCTCCGGCGTGGGATACGTCGAAATGGTTTCTTCCCCGCTCCCTGTTGCCTGCGCGCCAGGTGGACACTGCGACCACCTCCATCGGGGTGGGTCGGATGGGCGGCGGGCCGTGTCTGCAGGTGCGCGAACTCGGCTCTTTCCATTTCTTCACGTCTCAATTCCTGGTAAGATGCGCCCAAGTGCTTTTCTCAACGCTCGGTTGCCACGGATCGAGAGAAGGCATCCGGGCGTGGCGGTTCTCGGAGAGACATCCGACAACCAGAGGCGTGCTTATGATCCTGAGGAACGATTTCGCGCTCAACCGATGGCTTGCTTCGCGCGGTCTGAGGCTCCCGGGGTTATCAATATGTCGAACAGCCAGGAAAAAACCTGTCTCGTGATTCCCTGCCATGACGAGGCGGCGCGGCTCGACATGGGCCGGTTTCTTTCGAGCCCCGAGTCTTATCTGCTACTGTTCGTCAATGACGGCTCCACCGACCGCACCGCCGAGGTGGTGCGGCAGCACCTGGGCGGGCGGATTCATCTGCTGGACCTGCCGCATAACCGGGGCAAGGCCGAGGCGGTCAGGGCCGGCATGTTGCACGCCGTGCGTACTCCGCCCCTGAGTGATGCCGCCTGGTTCGGGTACTGGGATGCGGACCTGGCGACGCCGCTGTCGGAGGTCCAGTGGCTCCTGCAATTCTCGCGGCAGATTGACGACCGGGCCGATTCCATCTGGGGAAGCCGAGTGTATCGGCTCGGCAGCGTCATCGAGCGGAAGCTGATTCGCCATCTGGCGAATCGATGTTTTGCGACGATGGCAGGCCTGTTACTGAACACCCGGAGCTACGACTCTCAATGCGGGGCGAAACTGTTCAGGCGCGAGGTCGTCGCCGCCGCGTTCGGCGCTCCGTTTGTGTCTCGGTGGCTCTTCGACATCGAGCTCATGTTCCGACTCCGGGATGCGACCGTGGTAGAGTGTCCGCTCCGGCAATGGCGGGACGTCCCCGGCAAGCGCTCCAGGTTCGCCATGCTCGCGCTCAGGGGCGTCCCGGACTTGCTCCGAATACGGGCACGATATGGCAGGTTGAAATGAGCAGCGCGCAAGCGGGCCCGGGGATCGGACGGACCACTCGCCGCGAGGCGCATGCGGCACCACGCGTGCGTCTGGCCATAGACTGCCGGGAATTCGTGCCCGGCCGGGTCACCGGCATCGGTCGCTTCCTGGGGGGGATCCTGGAGGAGATCGTCCAGAACCGCCCGCGGGTCGCGACCATCGCCCTGGCAGACCAGACCACGATGATCCCCGTCGCCGCTCCACAGGTGTCCGTGCATCGCCTCCCAAGGCGGCCGGGGCTGTACCTCGATCAAGTGCTCCTCCCGCGCACGCTGCGCGAGATCCAGGCGACGGTGTTCTTCTCCCCGTACTACAAGGCCCCGCTTGGGGCTCCGTGCCCCACGGTCGTGACCATCCATGACCTGATCCCAGTCACCTTTCCAGCGTACACGCGAGGCTGGCGGCGAGGCTTCGCCCTCGCATTCCGCCTCTGGGCAACCCTCCTCGGCCGTCGAGCCACCGCCGTCATCACCGATTCGGAATACAGCAAGAGTGAGATCGCACGTCGGCTCGGGATTCCCGCCTCCCGAATCCATGTGATGCCCATCGGCGTCGGAGGCGAGTTCCGCCCCGACCATCACGCCGAGGACATTCGGAACACCATGTTCCGATACGGCATTGGGGGCCCGTATCTCCTCGCCGTCGGCAACTTCCTCCCGCACAAGAACCTGTCGCGTTTGGTCGAGGCCCACACCACGCTGCCGACGGCCGAGCGCGAGCGCGTTTCGCTGGTCCTGGCCGGTTCCCCCGCAGGGCACGGACCGGCGCATTCGCTGGACCGGCGGACACTCGCCCACGACGGGGTGATCATGCCGGGCTTCATCGCGCCGGAGGATCTTCCTCGGCTCTATGCGGGCGCCACCGCGCTGGTGTGCCCTTCGCTGGTGGAAGGATTCGGTCTGCCCGTCCTGGAGGCCATGGCATGCGGCACCCCCGTGGTGTGCGCCCGTGCGGGTGCCTTGCCCGAGGTCGCCGGCGACGCGGCGCTCTACTTCGACCCCATGATTGTCGCCGACATGGCCGCGGCCCTGCGTCGCATCGCGGCCGATGAGACCCTTCGGCGCACCTTGCGCGTGCTGGGGTTGTCCCGGGCCCGCGACTTCGACCCCCGCAAGACGACCGCCCGTCTGGTGGATTTGCTGGAGACCATCGCCGTCGAAAGCGGAGCGTCCTGACCCATGTGCGGAATCGCGGGGTATGTGGGGACAGCAGCGCCGGGAGTGCTCTCTGAGATGCTCCGGACGCTCCGCCACCGGGGCCCGGACGACACCGGCCTGCACGAAGAGCCCTCCACGGGACTCGGCATGACCCGCCTGGCCATCATCGATCTGGCGGGCGGGCGGCAGCCGATGACGAACGAGGACGGCTCCCTCTGGATCGTCTTCAACGGGGAGATCTACAACCACCAGGAACTGCAACGCGACCTGGAAGCCCGCGGGCATCGGTTCCGGAGCAGGAGCGATACCGAGGCGATTCTCCACCTGTACGAGGACGCCGGCGAGCGGTGCGTGGAGCGACTGCGCGGCATGTTCGCCTTCGCCATCTGGGATGCGGCCCGCGCCACGCTCTTCCTGGCGCGCGACCGGCTGGGGAAGAAGCCGCTCTACTATCGGCACCAGGATGGACTGTTCCTCTTCGCGTCCGAGGTCAAGGCCCTGCTCTGCCACCCGGCGGTATCCCGTCAGGTGAACCTGGACGCCTTCCATCACTATCTCGCGTTCGGATACACGCCCGCCGAGGACTCCATCTTCGCGGGGATCCGCAAGCTGCCGCCCGCCCATACCGCCATGCTCCGCCGGGGCGACCTGACCGTGCGAGGCTATTGGCGCCTGCCCGTCGGGCAGGCGGTGCCGCGCCTTCCCCAGACCGAGACGGTCGCCCGGGTCCGCCACGCGCTCCAGGAGGCCGTGACGGACCGCCTGGAAAGCGACGTCCCCTTGGGCGTCTTCCTGAGCGGCGGCGTGGATTCCAGCGCGGTCGTCGCCTGCATGCGGGAGGCCACCGGCCAGCGGATCGCCACCTTCTCCATCGGGTTCGGCGCCTCCGCCGCCTCCTTCGACGAACGCCCGTACGCCCGCTTGGTAGCGCAGCGCTTTGCGACCGATCACACCGAGGAGATCCTGGAGCCCAAGGTGGCCGATCTCCTCCCCACGCTGGTCGATCACTTCGACGAGCCATTCGCCGATTCCTCGGCCATCCCGACCTTCGCCGTGGCCCAGGCCACCGCCCGCCATGTCAAGGTGGCGCTCTCCGGGATCGGGGGCGACGAGACCTTCGGCGGCTACCCGCGGTACCTGGGCGTCCGGCTCTCCGAGTTCTACGGCCGCCTGCCGTCTCCCCTTCGCGCGATCGCGGGGAAGGCGCTGGTTGGCTCGGTGGCGGAAAGCGAGAACAGCCGCAACTGGGCCGACTGGATCCGCCGCTTCGTGACCGGCGCCGAGCGGCCCATGCCGGACCGCTACATCGGCTGGACGCGCTTTTTCAGCGACGAGGAGCTGGCGCGCCTAGCGACGCCCGCCCTGCAGGCCGCCTGGAACGCCCCCGTGGATTCCCGGCAGCGGGCCGCCTTCGCCCACCGAATTCCGGGGGACGACGTGGACGGCGCCTGCCGGATCGATCTCGGCACCTATCTTCCCGACGACCTGCTCGTCTTGGCCGATCGAATGAGCATGGCCCACTCCCTGGAGCTCCGGGCGCCGTTCTGCGATCACCGGCTCGTCGAGGAGAGCCTGCGGATCCCCTCCCGGACCAAGATCCCAGGCGCGCGCATCAAGGGTCTGCTCAAGGCCGCCTTCGCCGACGTGCTGCCCCCGGAGGTGCTCTCGCACCGCAAGCAGGGCTTCATGGTCCCGCTGGGCCGCTGGCTCCGGACCGATCTGCGAGGCCTCCTGGAGGATCTCCTGTCGGCGGAGCGCGTGCGGAGTCGCGGCCTGTTCGTGCCCGAGACGGTGGAGCGCCTCACGCGAGAGCACCTGAGCGGGGCCCGCACCCACAGCGATCGACTGTGGACCCTGATGATGGCCGAGATGTGGATGCGGCAGCGGCTGGATTCCGGCGGCATCTTCACCCTGGGACGGGCATGAGCCGCCCTCTTGGCATCCTGCAGGTGTCCGACGTCTCCCCGCTCACCATCCGGGGTGGCGCCGAGCGGGTCTTGTGGGAGCAGGCCTGGCGCCTGGTCAGACACGGGCACCAGGTGCGTATCGTCAGCCGGGCGGCGTCCGATTCCGAGACGGGCTCCACGGAACGCCAGGGCGTTTCGATCGCCGGCTACCCGTGCCGGCGCGGATCCTCCTCGCTGGAGTTCTTGGTAAACTCCATCCGGGGAGCCCGCCGCGCCGTCACCGCCGCCCTCGAGGCGGCGCCCGCCGACATCATGCACCTGCACCAGCCATTCTCAGCGTACGGCGCCCTCGGGGCCCGCGGCGTGAACGCTCTCCCGCGCCTCTACACCTTCCTCTCGCCGGCCCCGCTGGAATATCGTTCGCGGCAGGGGATGACGACCCACCATCGTCCCGGGTTCGCGGCCCGGGCCGCCCAGACGCTCTTGTGGGCGATCGAACGATCCTGTCTCCGCCGCGTGACCCGCATCCACGTCCTGAGCGACTTCTCGGCGGATCAACTCTGGCGACTCTACGGGATCTCATCCGACCGGATCGTCAGGATCCCCGGCGGCGCCGACCTCGACCGCTTCGTGCCCGCGGCGGACAGGAACGCGGTCCGGCGGGAACTCGGGCTTCCCGAAGGAATCCCCGTGCTCCTCACCATCCGGAACCTCGAGGCGCGAATGGGGCTCGACGCGCTGATCGAGGCGATGGCGATCCTGCGCCGTGCCGCGCCCGACGCCCTGCTCGTGATCGGCGGCGCCGGCTCCCTGCGCACCACGCTGGAGTCGCTGGTCGCATCCCGGCAACTCCAAGGGCAGGTGCGGTTTCCGGGGTACATCCCGGACGCGGAGCTTCCGCGGTACTACCAAGCGGCCGACGCGTTTGTCCTGCCCACCCGGGAGCTCGAAGGCTTCGGCCTGATCACCGTCGAGGCGCTGGCGTCCGGGACGCCGGTTCTGGCGACCGCCATCGGGGCAACCCCGGAGATCTTGCGTCCCCTGGATCCCTCCCTTTTGTTCCGCGCCGCCACACCCGAGGCCATGGCCGAACGGCTCCAGGCGTTTCTCGAGAACCTGACCCGGGACCGGAGCGCCGCCGCAATCGTGCGGACGGCCTGCCGCCGGTATGCCGAGGCCGAGTACGGCTGGGACCGATCGGTCAGTCGCCTGGAGGACACGCTCTCGGAACTCGTCGGCCCTCGCCCCTCTGCGTCCACGCCCGCAGAGCCCTGCCCCGCCTGTGGTGACACCTTCGCGAGAACTCGCCTCGCGCATGGGGGGTCCGCCTATCTTCAGTGCCCCCGATGCCACACCGGCAGGATCGCCACCGTCCCGACCAAGACGATCCTCCGGACTCGCTACCAGGTCGAGTACCCGGCGAACTTCCCGCCCCGGCACATCGTCGCGCCCCGGGCGGAAATGTTTGCCTCCATCCTGGATCGCCTTGCCTCCCCCGGGAGGGAAACCCGGTTCTTGGACATCGGCTGCGGGGGCGGCCACTTGCTGGCATCGGCGTTCCGTCGCGGGTGGCGCGCCGCCGGCACCGACGTCTCCCATGGGGCCTGCGTGACCGTGAGGACGCTGGGGTGCCCCGCCGCGCAGGCGGATGCCGCCGCGCTGCCCTTTCGCGACGCGTGCGCGGATGCCGTGTGTCTCGTCAATGTTCTGGATCACACCCTCGATCCTTTGAACACGCTCCAAGAGGCCTTTCGGGTGCTGGTTCCCGGCGGACGCGTGGCGATCCGCGTCCCCAACGCCGCGTTTCATCGCCCGTGGATCCGTCTGTTGACGGCGCTTGGCCCGCTCGTCCGGTGGCGCGGGTGGGATCGATACCCGATCTTGCACCTGTTCCCCTTTTCCGCCGACGGTCTGCGCCGGATCGTCCAGCGGGCCGGCTTCCGCATCGACGTCGTACAAAACTCCGTGCTGGCGGCGGAACACCCGGGCGAGCGCGAACAGGGGACACGAGCACGCATGCTGCACGGCATGTTCCGGTTGATCGCCACCCAAGCTCGGATCCTGGAAACCCTGTCCCGCGGGCGAGTCCTGACCGGACCGTCCATCGAACTGCATGCCGAGCGACCCCGCGAAGATTCCGGAGGCCAGCGGTGATCCACGTCCTGCACATCATCACGCGGCTGGACGTGGGCGGCTCTGCCGAGAACACGGTGATCTCGGCCACGCGGATGCCCAAGGCGGAGTTCGCCTCCAGCGTGATCTCCGGGCGGACGGTGGACCCGCCGCCCCGCCTCGCCGAGACGCTACGCGACGCCGGGGTCCCCTTCTTCGAGGTGCCCCA
>Ga0209048_10003641_pt1 | contig 14917 bp, 17 predicted proteins | sample FrelakmetCRP12CR_FD_187146 | JGI IMG/M metagenome (GOLD analysis project Ga0209048, IMG submission 187146) | Freshwater lake sediment microbial communities from the University of Notre Dame, USA, for methane emissions studies - CRP12 CR (SPAdes)... | ecosystem: Environmental > Aquatic >... | reverse complement strand
CGGGCGAAGTCGAGCACGCCTTCCTTGTTAGAGACGCTGAGCAGGGCACGACGGACGGGTGTCATCACGATCTCGGGTCCTTAGTCGGCGAAATCCGCCGCACCGCGCCGCCGGCGGGTGCCGCAGAGGATTGCGCTGCCTCGCTGATTGATCCCGGCGACGGGCTCAGCCGGCGATGCCGTAAACCTTGAGTTTCTTGCGCAACGTGCCGCGATTGATGCCGAGGATGTCGGCAGCGCGGCTCTGGTTGCCCGCGGCGTAGTCGAGTACGGCGCGGAAAAGCGGCTCCTCGACCTCGCGCATCACCAGGTCGTAGAGGTGCCCCGGCTTGTGGCCGTTGAGCGTCGCAAAATAGCTGTCGAGGGCCTGCTCAGTCATCGACCGCAGCGGCACGCCGCGCCCGTTGGCGGGTGCTGGCCTCGGTTCGCGACGGGTTCGTGTCTTCTTGCGCGGCGCCATGGGGCACCCTTGTCCTCAGCTCGAGTCCCTTGCCACCGGTCACGCGGCGACGGCACATCCGGACAGCGCGTCGAAGTAATCGCGCACCATCGCCAACTGCGCCTCCGCCGTGGCCACCTGCAAAACGGATCGCCGGAACGTCTCGCCTTGCGGGCGCCCCGAGCAATACCACCCAATGTGTTTGCGCGCGATTCTGGCTCCCGGTTCTTCGCCGTAGAAGCCGTACAAATCGCGCAAGTGAGCGAGCATGATATCACGCACCTCGACCGGCGCAGGCTCCCGCGCGCGGCCGTGGGCGAGCAGCTCCTCGATCTCACGGAAGATCCAGGGACGCCCCTGCGCCGCGCGACCGATCATCACGCCATCGACGCCGGTCTCGCGCAGCACCCGGGCCGCTTTCTCGGGCGAGTCGATGTCGCCGTTGGCGATGACCGGTATGCGCACCGCCTGCTTGACGGCGGCGACACTCTCGTACTCGGCGCTGCCCGCGAAGCGGCAGGCGCGCGTCCGTCCATGCACGGCAAGCGCTTGAATCCCGGACTCTTCGGCAATGCGTGCGACGCGCACGGCGTTGCGCGACGCGGCATCCCAGCCGGTCCGGATCTTGAGCGTCACCGGCACCTCGACGGCCGCGACCGTCGCCTGCAGGATGCGGGCCACCAGCGCTTCGTCGCGCAGCAGCGCCGAGCCCGCCTCCTGGTTGCAGACTCGCCGGGCAGGACAGCCCATGTTGATGTCGATGATCTGCGCGCCCGCCTCGGCGTTGCGCCGTGCGGCCTCGGCCATCGAGTCCGGGTCGCCGCCGGCGATCTGCACCACGCGCGGCTCGGCCTCCCCCGCATGCTCGCGGCGGCGACGCGACTCGCGGGTCTGCCACAGGCGCGGGTCGGCGGAGAGCATCTCGCCGGCGGCCAACGCGGCATCCAGCCGGCGGCACAGGCGGCGGAACGGCAGGTCGGTGATGCCCGCCATCGGCGCGAGCAGGGCCCGTCCGGTCAGCCGAAACCGTCCGATCTGAATCATCGCGCGCCTCAGCCCGGACCCTGCGCGCAGCGCAGCAGCTTGGGCGATTCCCGCAGGCAGACGTCGATGCGGTAGCCAACGCCGTCCACGCCGGGGTCGGCGATCTCCAGGCTCCCCTCCGCGCTCGCGCCGGAGGGCAGGAGACGCGAGGCCATCGCCGGATCCTTCAGGTACTCGCGCGGCTCGAAGTCCCGGATCGCCACGGCGGCGCCGAAGCGATCCTCGATCTCGAGGCGCAGCAGCGGCAGCGGCTGGGCGAAGTCGGCTCGGTTTGTAATGCTCGCCCGCAGGGTCAGCTCGCCGGGTGTCGCGTTCGTGTCACTGCCCCCCCACTGGCGCAGTGCATAGCCGCGCGGGTCCCAGTTCGGGGCGAGCGGGAGCCCCAAGCGCTCGTACAGGGTGGCGAGTGGCGGCCCGAGCTGCGGGTGGCGGACCAGTTCCTGCCGGTAGTGGTGGGTGAGCTGTACCACCAGCGCGAGCGCCAGCACCAGGCTGCCGAGCGTCCAGGCCAGCGTCCGTCGCGGGGACGGCGCGAGTTCCTCCAGCAGCACGGCGCCCATGTCCGGCTCCGCGGCGGCGCCTTCGGGTTCGAGGATTTCGGCGCCCGAGGCGCCGGGCCGCTCGGCCGCAAGCGCGGCCACCGCGGCGGGCGCCACGTGCGCAGTCTCGACGGCGGTGGCCGCGGGCGGTGGCGAGGCGGCCGCCTGCGCCTCAACCTCAGCAGCGCGAGCCCACGGCTTCTCGTCGAAGGCCGTCGCTTCGGGAACACGAGTCAGCGCCTCGAAGCGATCGGTGGAATCGAGATCGTGTTTCCCGGCCGCGGCCTGGGCCGCGACCGTCTCCTCGTAGACACTCCCGAGTCCAGCGAGGTGCTCGATGTGGATGCGTTCCCCTTCGAGCGTGATGTCCTCGTGCCGCCCGGACTCGTCGACTACGAGCACCGGCGGCTCGGCGTCCTGACCGGTGATCTCCGCCGCGCCGGCCGTGGCCGGACCGAACTGCCCCTCCCAGTCCCGCAAGTCGATGAACACCTTCTCGAGGTCGTCGGCGGAGAAGTGATACTCGGAAGGGGGCACCTTGCCCTCTGCAGCGAGGGGGTCCATCGGCACCACGGCGGCCAGCGGCGCGGCGGGCTCGTGTCGTCCCGGCGGCGGGATCGAATCGCTAAGTCGGGCGAGCGCATCGAACGCACTTCCGCAGCGGCCGCAACGGACCGTGCCGTGCGCGAGGCGCAAGGCGTCCGCCGTCACGCGGAAACGCGTCAGGCAATCAGGGCACTGCGAATACATCGTGCGTCGTCTTTATAATGGTTCGCTCGCGCGCCGGCGTCCCCTCAGCAGTCCCCAGCCGTCGCGCGTCGCGTGCAGGCCGATATCAAACCACGCTCCGTACGCGGCCGCCACTACGTCGACCTGATCGAGCAGCAATCCGCTCAGGGCGAGCTGACCACCGGGCCGAACCAGGCGGGCCAGGGTGGGTGCGAGCTCGACGAGCGGGCCGGCGAGGATGTTGGCGACGAGGACGTCGGCCCCAAGACCGCCACCTTCCGGCTCCGCGGTGGTCTGGACTCGGTCCACCATGCCGTTGCGCGCGGCGTTCTCGCGCGTGGCCAGGAGCGCCTGGGGGTCGATGTCCATCGCGACCACGCGCTCGGCGCCGAGCTTGAGCGCGGCGACCCCTAAAATCCCGGAACCGCAGCCATAGTCGATCACGCGGGCGTGGGCGAGCTCGCCGCCATCGGCGAGCTCATCGAGCCACTCCAGGCACATCGCCGTGGTCGGATGAGCGCCCGTGCCGAAGGCAAGGCCGGGATCGAGCTCGACGCGCACGGCCTGCGGATCCCCGGCCGGCAGGCCGCCGGGGCAGACCCACAGCCGGCGCCCGAACCGCATCGGGTGGAAGTCCTTCAGCCACTCGCGCTCCCAGGCGCGGTCGGCGATGGACTCGAAGTTCGCCGGGGAGGGATCGCCCAGCCCCGAGTCGCGCAAGGCCGCCGCGAGGTGGTCGCGGTCCGCGCTCGCCGCGAACAGCGCGCGCACCTTCACCGTCGGCCAGAGCGGCGTCTGGCCCGGCGCCGGCTCGAGCACCGGATCGTCGGCCGCATCGAGCAGGGTCACGGCCACGGCGCCGAGTTCGAACAGCGCGTCCTCGACGGGCTGCGGATCGCGCCGGCCGATGTCGAGCGTGAGCTGGAGGAAAGGCATCGCCTGACCTACGCGATCGCGCGGGTCGTCACTTGAGTCCGAGCCGCCGCTCCAGGTAGTGGATGTCCGTCCCGCCGGCGCGGAACGCCGCGTGCTGGAAGATCTCCTGGTGCAGCGGCACGTTCGTCTTGATGCCCTCGACTACGATCTCGTTCAGGGCGTTGCGCATCCGCGCGATCGCCGTGTCGCGATCCTCGCCGTGCGCGATCACCTTCGCGATCAAGGAATCGTAGTACGGCGGGACCTGGTAGCCCGTGTAGAGGTGGCTGTCGACGCGGATGCCCGGGCCGCCCGGCGAGTGCCAGAGCTTCACGGGACCCGGCGACGGCGTGAACTTCTTTGGGTCCTCGGCGTTGATGCGGCACTCGATGGCGTGGCCGCGGATCTCCACGTCGTCCTGCGTCCAGGGCAGGCGCTCGCCCGCCGCGAGGCGCAGCTGTGCCTTAACCAGGTCGATGCCCGTGATCAGCTCGGTGACCGGGTGCTCGACCTGGATGCGGGTGTTCATCTCGATGAAGAAGAACTCGCCGTCCTGGTACAGGAACTCGAGCGTGCCGGCGCTGCGGTAGCCGATCTCGGCGCAGGCCGCCGCGACCTGGTCGCTCATCGACTTGCGCTGCTTGACGCTCAAGCCCGGGGCCGGCGCTTCCTCGACGACCTTCTGGTGGCGGCGCTGCATCGAGCAGTCGCGCTCTCCCAGGCAGATCACGTTGCCGTACTGGTCGGCCAGCACCTGGAACTCGATGTGCCGCGGCCGCTCAAGGAATTTCTCCATGTAGACCTGTTCGTTGCCGAAGGCCGCAAGCGCCTCGGCCCGCGTCACGCCGACCGAGTGCAGCAGGGTGGCGTCGCTGTGCACGACCCGCATGCCGCGCCCGCCGCCGCCGCCCGAGGCCTTGATAATCACCGGGTAGCCGATCTCGCGGGCGACGCGGAACAGGTCCTCGGGCTCCGTGCCGAGCGGGCCGTCGGAGCCCGGCACGCAGGGAACGCCCGCCGCCTTCATGGTCTTGATGGCGGAGACCTTGTCGCCCATCAAGCGGATGGTCTCGGGACGCGGTCCGATGAAGGTGAAGCCGCTCTTCTCGACCCGTTCGGCGAAGTCGGCATTCTCCGAGAGAAAGCCGTAGCCCGGGTGGATCGCCACCGAGTCGGTGACCTCCGCGGCGCTGATGATCGCCGGCATGTTGAGGTAGCTGTCGCGCGAGGGCGGAGGGCCGATGCACACCGTCTCGTCGGCGAGCAGCACGTGCTTCAGGTTGCGGTCCGCCGTGGAATGCACCGCGACCGTCTTGATGCCGAGTTCGCGGCAGGCGCGCAGGATGCGCAGCGCGATCTCGCCACGGTTGGCGATGACGACCTTGTCGAGCATCGCTCGCCTACTCGATGACGAAGAGGGCCTGGCCGAACTCGACCGGGTCGCCGTTCTTGACCAGCACCGCGACGACCTTGCCGGCCTTGTCGCACTCGATCTGGTTCATCATCTTCATCGCCTCGATGATGCAGAGCACGTCGCCCTGCTTCACCTCCGAGCCGACCTCGACGAACGGCTTCGCCCCCGGCGCCGGCGCCGCGTAGAACGTGCCGACCATGGGCGCCGTCACTGTGTCTTCGGGCGCGGGGCGGGCGGCGGTCGCGGGAGCGGCGACAGCGGCGGCCGCAGGCGCGGGGGCTGTCGCCGGGGCAGGGTAGGCCATCGGCGCCGGGTACGCGTGCAGGGTGCCGGTGGGGTACCGGCTGATGCGCACGGACTCTTCGCCCTCCTTGATCTCGATCTCGGCCACGCCCGTCTCATCAAGCAGTTCGATGAGCTTCTTGACCTTGCGGATATCCATGCGGTGAATCCCCCCGATGCAGTCGAACTTTGAGGGCGGCGAGCTCAGGCGCGCTGCCGCGCGGCCGCCGCCAGGTGCGCGCAGGCCGCGCGCAGCGCGAGCTCGTAGCCGATGGCGCCGAGGCCGGTGATCGTGCCCACGGCGATGTCGGAGAAATAGGAGTGGTGGCGGAACGGCTCGCGCGCGTAGACGTTGCTCAGGTGGACCTCGATGAACGGGATCTTCACGCCCAGGAGCGCATCGCGCAGCGCCACGCTCGTGTGCGTGAACCCGGCCGGATTGATCAAGATGAAGCTCACCGCCTCGACCGCCGCCTGGTGAATGCGGGCAATCAGTTCGGACTCGGCATTGCTCTGGAATGCCGTCAGCCGGTGCCCGGACTCGGTTGCCTGCCGAGCCAGCCGTTCCTGCACCTGCTCGAGCGTGACCTGGCCATAGATGCCCGGCTCGCGGCTCCCGAGCAGGTTCAGGTTCGGTCCATTCAACAACAGGATGTGCGCCATCCGGCCCGGTTCCCGGCCCCTAGGAAGTTCGGAGTGTAGCGTGAAATGTCGCCAAATGGCGACATTATCGCCGCCATTTCCGGAAAGATCGCTCTCAAATCGTGGCGTTACCCGCTCGATTTGGCGTGCGGCAGGGCGGCGAGCCCTTTCTCCACGGTCGAACGGGCCTGCTCGAGCGTCTTGGTTCCGGCGTTGACCGCCTGAACCTCGCCCAAGATGAGGTCGGCCTCCGGTTGGGTCAACTCACCCAAGTGGGCGAGCACGATACGCCCCTGGGCGTCGGCGAAGACCGTGAATGGGAACCCCACGGCCTCGACACCGAAGGCGGTAGCGGCATCCAAGCCTTCCTGCTCCCCGATCAGCACCGGGTAGTCGATCTTCATCTCGTCGGCATACGGCAGCACCTTGTCGCGGAAGTCGACGGCAATGCCCACGACCTGGAAGCCCTCGCTGGAGCGCTCGTGCTGAAGCCGCAGCAGCAGCGGGATCTCCTTGCGGCAGGGCGCGCACCACGTCGCCCAGAAGTTCACGATCAGGGACTTGCCAGGCCAGTCCTGCGTGAGCGAGCGCATCCGCCCCTCGCGGTCGGCGAGCGTGACCGCGGGCACGGTGGCGGCGAGCTTGCGGGCGGGCACGGAGCCTGGGACCGGCTCTTCGCTCGCCGCCGGCGGCGCGCTGCGATGGAGGTAGGCGTAGCTGCCCGCGCCGGCCGCGAGCGCGGCCGCCACCACCAGGGCCGTCGTGCGCGCGCCCGTCACGCCGCGGGCCCGCCGAACGCCTGCACCAGGTGCGCGCGGAACTCGGCCGGCGGCTTGAACCCGACCACCCGGTACTGCGGCCGCTCGGCACCGTCGGCGCCGAAGAACACGATCGTCGGCGGGCCCAAGATGCCGAAGCGCTTGAGCAGCGCCTGGTCCTCGGCGTCGTTCGCGGTCACGTCCGCCTGCAGCAGCACGGCGCGCGCGAGTTCGGCGCGAACTGCAGGGTCCGTGAATGTGAGCTTCTCCATCTCCTTGCAGGACACGCACCAGTCCGCATAGAAGTCGAGCATCACCGGGCGCCCCGCCGCCCGTGCCGCGGCTACTTCGCGGTCAAGGTCGGCCGTGCGCTTGATGCGCCTGAAGCCCGCGCCCGGCTCGGCCACGGCGGCCGTCCCTTCCCGCCCGCCGCGGCCGAGGCCGGCGAGGGGCTGCAACGGGTCGGTCCGGCCGGCAAGCGCCCCGATCAGCATGGTCACGCCGTAGATCAGCACCAGCGCGCCGAGTCCGCGGCGGAGGGTTGTGAGGCCGCCACGCGCCGCGCCGCCGCCGGGCGCCAGCAGGCCGTAGCCGGTGAGGAAGGCGAGCGCCGCCCACAGCGCGAGCGTGAGCGGGCCGGGCAGCAGCCGGCCGAGCATCCACACGGCGACGCCGAGCATCATCACGCCGAATACCGCCTTCACCTTGTCCATCCACGGCCCCGCCTTGGGCAGGAGCTGTCCCGCCGAGGCGCCCACCAGCAGCAGGGGCGCGCCCATGCCCAGGCTCAGCGCGAACAGCGCCGCGCCGCCCCGCACGACATCACCGCTCTGGCCGATGACCGCAAGCGCTGCGACCAGCGGCGGGGCGACGCAGGCGGTGACGATCAGCGAGGAGAGGGCGCCCATGATCGCCGTGCCGAGCAGGGTGCCCTGCTTCTGCCGGTTGCTGAGGCTCGCGAGCCGCGACTGCAGGGCGGCGGGCATCTGCAGCGTGAACACGCCGAACATGCCGAGCGCGAGCCAGACAAACAGTCCCGCAAAGCCGACGATGATCCACGGCTTCTGGAAGAACGCCTGCGCCTGCTGGCCCGCGGCGGCGAAGGCCGCACCGGCCACCGTGTAGGTGAGCGCCATGCCGAGCACGTAGGCGACGGACAGCGAGAACGCCCGCCCTCGCGACACCGGCTGGCCGCCGCCCGCGCCCACGATGATCCCTGAGAGGATCGGCACCATCGGCAGCACGCAGGGCGTGAGCGCGAGCAGCAGCCCCATGCCGAAGAACGTCGCCAGCACGCCGAGCAGGTTGCCGTGGCGGATCTTCTCGGCGAGTACGTCCTGCTCGCTCTTCACACCGTGGTCGCCCGCCTCGGCATTAGCGAACCGCGAGAAGCTGACGTTCACCTTCTTGCGGACCGGCGGGTAGCAGAGGCCGGCATCCGCGCAGCCCTGGTAGCTCACCTCGACCGGGATCTCCTGCAGTCCGGCGGGTGCGCTCACGGCGACGTCGGCGACGAGCTCGCCACGGTAGATGACCTGGTCGCCGAAGTACTCGTCGTGCTTCGACTCGCCGGCCGGCATCCGCGGTGCCCCGAGTTGCACGTCCGGTACCAGCGCGGTGAGCGTCACCTTGTCGCGGTAGAGGTAGTAAGCCTCCGCAATCTCCCAGCGCAGCGTGATCCGGTCGGGAGCGGTGCGCCGCGCCGAGAACACGAAGGCCTGGTCGACCGGCAGGAAATCGCCCTCCATGGGCCCGCTCGCGCGGCGGCCGAGGAGGCGGCGCAGGTCGAGGCCGCCGCCCTTCTTGGGCGCGGTGCCGGCGGCAGGCGCGGCCGCCGTCGGACCGGCCGCGCCCCCGGGCCAGTGCACGCTCGTGCTCCAGTTCTGCGGCGGGTAGCACAGGCCCGCGTCCGCGCAGCCCTGCAGCTTCAGGTGCAGCTCGAAGTCGCGCGGCGGCCCGTCGAAGTGCACTGCCATGCCGATCTTGGTCGCGCCGCGGTAGATCACCTGACTGCCGAAGTACTGGTCCTCATGATCCTCGCCCACCGGCAGGCTGGGCGGGCCGAGCGTGACGCCGGGTGTGGCCGACTCGAAGTGCAGCCGGTCGCGGTAGAGGTAGTAGCCGCTCGCGATGTCGTAGCGCACGACCAGGCCGTCCTCGGCGACCGAGGTCGTGAAGCGGTAGGCGTCGCGCGCCGGCAGGAAGTCCTGTTCGGCGCGGGCGGGCGCCCCCGCGAGGCCTAAGAGCCACAGGCACGAGAGCGTTCGGGCGAAAGTCCGGGGGGCGATTCGCATGTCGGGAGCCGGTTCCGGGTCAGGGCAGCGAGGACGCGGACACCCCGTCGGGGGTGGCCAGCCATTGCAGGTAGGGATGATGCCCGTCGGCGACCGGCAGCGCGACCACCTCCGGCACCTCATAAGGGTGGCGGGCGACGATCGCCTCGTTGAGCGCCGCAAACTTGGATTCCACTGCCTTGATCACCATTAACACCTCGTCCTCGGCGTGCACCGCGCCCTTCCAGCGGTAGATTGACCGCACGCGGGGAAGGATGTTCACGCAGGCCGTGAGGCCCTGCTCGACCAGCGACCGGGCCAGTTCCTCAGCCACCTCGATGCTGGGGCAGGTGCTCAGGACGACCAGAAACTCTTGTTTCATCATTGAGTTATGTCACTTTAAAGGGGGCGCCAGGTTGGGGCCGGGCCGTGCCGAATCCGCACCGGGGTCGCTCACAGGGGCTTGAAATCCGGAAATCGTCCCCTATCATTGGCACTCACCTCGGGTGAGTGCTAACACCACCCGAATCCCACAATTTCACACAGACCAACGGAGTTTGCAGCAATGGCTGACAAATTGAAGATCCGGCCGCTTCACGATCGCGTGATCATCCAGCGCCTCGATGCCGAGACGAAGTCCCCCGGTGGCATCGTCATTCCGGACAGCGCGGCCGAGAAGCCGATCCGCGGCAAGGTGCTCGCGGTCGGCAAGGGCAAGATCCTCGAGAACGGCACCGTCCGCCCGCTCGACGTCAAAGTCGGCGACCACATCCTCTTCGGCAAGTACAGCGGCACCGAAGTGAAGGTGGATGGCGAGGAGCTCCTCGTCATGCGCGAAGAAGACGTAATGGCGGTCATCGAGAAGTAATTCGGAGAACACAGACATGGCAGCAAAAGACGTTCGTTTCAGCGATGACGCCCGTACGCGGATGCTCCGCGGCGTCAACATCCTCGCCAACGCGGTGAAGGTCACGCTCGGCCCCAAGGGCCGCAACGCAGTCCTCGAGAAGAGCTTCGGCGCCCCCACCGTCACCAAGGACGGCGTGTCGGTCGCGAAGGAAATCGAGCTCAAGGACAAGTTCGAGAACATGGGCGCGCAGATGGTGAAGGAAGTCGCTTCCAACACCTCCGATGAGGCCGGTGACGGCACGACCACCGCCACGGTGCTCGCCCAGGCGATCGTCCGCGAGGGCCTGAAGGCCGTCGCCGCCGGTGCCAACCCGATGGACATCAAGCGCGGCATCGACAAGGCCGTCATCACGGCCACCGAGGAGCTGAAGAAGCTCTCGAAGCCGTGCAAGGACCCGAAGGCGATCGCGCAGGTCGGCACCATCTCCGCGAACAGCGACGAGTCGATCGGCAAGACCATTGCGGACGCGATGGAGAAGGTCGGCAAGGAAGGCGTGATCACGGTCGAGGAAGGCTCGGGCCTGCAGAACGAGCTCGACGTCGTCGAGGGCATGCAGTTCGATCGCGGCTACCTCTCGCCGTACTTCATCAACAACCAGGCTAACCAGACGGCCGAGCTCGAGAACCCGTACATCCTCCTGTACGACAAGAAGATCTCGAACGTCCGCGAGATGCTCCCGCTCCTCGAGGGCATCGCCAAGGCGGGGCGTCCGCTGCTGGTCGTCGCCGAGGACGTCGAGGGCGAGGCGCTGGCCACCCTCGTGGTCAACACCATCCGCGGCATCGTCAAGGTCGCGGGCGTCAAGGCCCCGGGCTTCGGTGACCGTCGCAAGGCCATGCTGCAGGACATCGCGGTCCTGACCGGCGGCACGGTGATCGCCGAGGAAGTCGGCCTCACGCTCGAGAAGGCGAGCCTGAACGACATGGGCCAGGCCAAGAAGATCGTGGTGGAGAAGGAAAACACCACCATCATCGACGGCCACGGCAAGCCGGGCGACATCAAGGCGCGCATCGCGCAGATCAAGCAGCAGATCGAGGAAGCCACCTCCGACTACGACAAGGAGAAGCTCCAGGAGCGGATGGCCAAGCTCTCCGGCGGCGTGGCCGTGATCAAGGTCGGCGCCGCGACCGAGATCGAGATGAAGGAGAAGAAGGCCCGGGTGGAGGACGCGCTGCACGCTACCCGTGCGGCCGTCGAGGAAGGCGTGGTCCCGGGCGGCGGTGTCGCGCTCGTCCGCGCGCAGAAGGCGCTCGAGAAGCTGGCGGGTTCCAACGAGGACCAGGCCATCGGCATCAAGATCCTCTCCCGCGCGATCGAGGAGCCGCTGCGCCAGATCGTCACCAACGCCGGCGAGGACGCCGCCGTCGTCCTGGCGAAGGTCAAGGAAGGCAAGGGCACCTACGGCTACAACGCTGCCTCGGGTGGCTACGGCGACATGCTCGAGATGGGCATCCTGGACCCGACCAAGGTCACCCGTCTTGCGCTGCAGAACGCCTCTTCGGTGGCGGGCCTGCTGCTCACGACCGAGGTGATGGTGGCCGAGGCACCGAAGGACGACGAGCACAAGCACGGCATGCCCGACATGGGCGGCATGGGCGGCATGGGCGACATGGGCATGTAACGCAGCCGCGTTACGCGTTCGTCGGCCGATGAATGAAAGGGCCGGGGGCAACCCCGGCCCTTTTTCTTGGTTCTTCTCCAATCTCCGGGAATTGGACCGGAGATCGCCGTCAGATGATCCTGCGACGTGAAGCGCTAGCGACGCATCTAGCTGATTTCTCTACAGACTCATTTCGTGTTGCAGGCATGGCCAGCGGCCGTAGATTCGGGGTTCCCGCAAATTGGCGAAGAACCTTTTTTCTGCGGCACCTCGATGCCGTAATAAGATGTGCGCTCCTCACCTCCCCGGAAGCCGCCGTCATGAAGTCGTTCTACGCCGTCCTGCTCGCGTTCCTCGTCGGCATCTCGCTCGCGCACGCCGCACCCATGGCCCCAGTGCAGGGCCAGGTGCTGGAGACGATCGACGGCGGGCAGTACACCTACCTGCGCCTGAAGACGAAGGACGGCGAGATCTGGGCCGCGGTCATGCACGCCGACGTCAAGAAGGGCGCGCAGGTCACGATCGAAAACGCCATGGTCATGCACAATTTCGAGAGCAAGACGCTCAAGCGGACCTTCGACCAGATCCTCTTCGGTTCGCTGGCCGGCGCCCCGGCGCCGCAGGCCGGCGGCCAGATGCCGCCGTACGGCATGAGCGGCGCGGCGGCGCAGCAGGCCGCGGGCGTGCAGAAGAGCCCTGAGATCGCGGTCGCGAACGTGCCGAAGGCGACCGGGCCCGACGCTCGCACGGTGGCCGAGGTCTACGCGCAGAGGGCGGCGCTCAAGAACACGGTCGTCTCGGTGCGCGGGGCGGTGGTCAAGCTCGTGCCGAACATCATGGGCAAGAATTGGGTCCATCTGCGCGACGGGTCGGGTTCCGCGGCCGACGGCTCGAACGACCTCGTCGTCACGACGAAGGCGGTCGCGAAGCCCGGTGACATCGTGACGGCCAAGGGCGTGGTGCACATCGACGTGGATGTCGGCATGGGCATGAACTACAAGCTCGTCATCGAGGACGCGACGCTGCAGAAGTAGGGCCACACCGCATGCAGCTCGCCTGGCTCGCGCTCGCCATCGCCTGCACGGTGGGTTACCACCTGGTGCTCAAGCTGACACCGGCGGGTGTCAATCCGCTGCTGTCGCTGCTCATCACCTACCTGCTGGTGGCCGCGCTCTTCGGCGTCGGCCTGGTCGTGATGCCGGGCGGGTTTGTGTGGAAGGAGGAGCTGCGGGCCGTCAACTGGACGGCGCTCGCGCTCGCGGCCGTGATCTTGGGCCTCGACCTCGGGTTCCTGATGCTCTACCGCGCCGGTTTCCAGGTGAGCCTGGCGGCGCTCGTCACGCAGTCGGCGGCCGCGCTCGTGCTGCTCGCGATCGGCGTGTCGGTGTTCCGCGAGAAGCTCACCGCCTCGAACGGGGTCGGCCTGCTGCTCTGCCTGGTCGGGCTCTGGCTGGTGAACCGCCGCTGATCGGCCACCGAGCCGCGATCAATCCGCCTCTCGTCCGCGGGGGAGCGGGGTCGAGCGCGCATCCTGCGCGAACTCCTGCCGGATCTTCCGCACCGTCCACCACACGAACGCGCCGATCACGGCCATCATCGCCGCCATCAGCAGCCCCATGCGCGGGCCGGCGAGGCGCCACGCTTCGCGCAGGCCGAACACCATGCCGACTGGCGTGGTTACGAGCAGGATCGGACGGGCGATGCGCAAGCGATGGCGCCGCCTACTTCTCGAGGCGGGACCAGCCCGACGGCGGCATGGCGTCGAAGAACTGCTGGATCCGGTGCAGGAGACTGTTGCGGTCGGCCCAGATCAGCTGCTCCTCGAGGCAGTCCAGCTTCTCTTCCTCGGTCGGATCGTGGTCGAGGCCGGCCGTGGGGGGCGGCGGCGGCGGCGTCTTGCCGCGCTTCTCCGCTTCCTCGCCGAGCATCTGGTACAGGCGATCCCAGTAGCGCGGCTCGGGATAAGCGCGACCGCGGTAACGATGGTGATCGAGGAGCCGCCGCGCGGCGCTCGAGGTTCGACGGAACGGATCGGCGGGTGGAGGGGGGGCCACGAGGCGAGCCTACCGCTTCCGGGCCCCGGATAGAATATCCAGTCACCGCAATCGACCCTCCAGAGGACGCCTCCATGACCACGGCATACTGGTGTGTGCTGACCGCCGGGCTGTTGCCCTACGTTGCCACCTTGAGCGCCAAGATCGGCGGCGAGCGTTTCGACAACAGCAACCCGCGGGAGTGGCTCGCCGCACAGACCGGCCACCGCCGGCGCGCCAACGCCGCGCAGTTGAACAGCTTCGAGGCGTTCCCGCTGTTTGCTGCCGCCGTGATCATTGCGCACCTGACCGGCGCGCCGCAGGCGCGTGTCGACCTGCTCGGGATCGTGTTCGTGGTTGCGCGTCTCTGCTACATCGCGGTCTACATTGCCGACATCTCGAAGCTGCGCTCGCTCGCGTGGTTCGTTGGCATCGGCAGCGCGGTGGCGATCTTCTTCGCCGGGGCGTGAACGCAGCCGGTGTGCCGCCTCAGGCAGTGAGCGACCGGCGATTGCGCCAGAGGCTGTCGGCTGCGTAGATCACCAGCGCCGACCAAATCATCACGAAGCCGATGGCGCGGGCGCGCGGAAACGCCTCGTGGAACACCAGTACGCCGACCAGGAACTGCAGCGTCGGCCCCACATATTGCAGCAACCCGACCGTCGAGAGGGGAATGAGCCGCGCGCCGTAGGCGAAGAGCGCGAGTGGCAGCGCGGTGACGACACCGCTGCCGACCAGCAGCGCGCTCATGGTCGCTCCAGCATGCCCGAACGATCCGTTCCCCTGGTACTCGCACCAGAGCAGCCAGCCGGTCGCAAGAGGCGCCAGGATCAGCGTCTCGGTCGCTAGGCCAGGAACGGACTCGACGGCTACGACCTTGCGGATCAGGCCGTAGGTGGCAAATGAGCTGGCCAGCACGAGCGCGATCCAGGGCGGTCGACCGGTCACGACAGACAGGTAGACGACGCCGAGCGTGGCGAGGCTGACGGCGGTCCACCGGGCGCGATTCAGCCGCTCCGAAAGCAAGACGACCCCGAGCGCAACGTTGAGCAGCGGGTTGATGAAGTAGCCGAGACTCGCCTCGACGATATGCCCGCTGCTGACGGCCCAGACGTACACCAGCCAGTTGACACTGATAAACGTCGCAGAGGCGGTAAGGCGCCACCGCGACCCGGGGTTCCCGAGTGCGACACGGACGCTCTGCAGCTCCCCGCGCATCGCGAGCCATGCGAACACCAGGACGCAGGACCAGAGGATGCGATGCGCCATGATCTGCAGCGTCGGTACCGTGCCGATGGCGTGCAGGTAGAGCGGTAGCAGCCCCCAGATGACGAACGCCG
>Ga0209048_10003640_pt1 | contig 14918 bp, 11 predicted proteins | sample FrelakmetCRP12CR_FD_187146 | JGI IMG/M metagenome (GOLD analysis project Ga0209048, IMG submission 187146) | Freshwater lake sediment microbial communities from the University of Notre Dame, USA, for methane emissions studies - CRP12 CR (SPAdes)... | ecosystem: Environmental > Aquatic >... | reverse complement strand
GTCAGGTTTGGCATAGTTACCGAGGTCGAACGGCTCGACGTGGGAGACGATCGTCAGGTCATAGTTCTTGTTCTTGTAGACGCTGTCTAGCCATTGCGCCCACTCGACGTTCTCGATCTTCGCAACGATACCGACCTTGGCCAACTGCGCCGCGATCACCTCGCCACCCTGGCGCGCGTACGCCGGTGGCGGCAGCTTCAGGCTCAGCTCCAGCGGCGTCTTCACGCCGGCCTCGGCGAGCAAGGCCTTGGCCTTGGCGATGTCGAACGGGTTGATGCCGGTCGTGTCGACGTAGCCGAAGGCGCCCGGTACGTAGTGGCTGCCGATCGGCGTGCCCAAGCCATCGACCGCACCCTCGATCACCGCCTTGCGGTCGATCGCCGCGGCGATAGCGCGGCGCACCCGCACGTCGTCGAGCGGCTTCTTCTTGTTGTTGATCGAGAGGATGGTCTTGGCGCGCGAGCCGCCGATCAGCACCTGAAAGCGCGGGTCGCCCTTGAACTGCTCGACGCTGCGCCCGGTGATGCCGCGCGGGAACGAATCGACGTCGCCGGCGAGCAGCGCCGCCACCGACGCCGAAGGATCGCTGATGAAGCGGAACGTCACCTTGCCGATCTTCACGCTGGCCGGCGCCCGGAAGCCCGACCACTTGCTCAGCGTGACCATCGAACCCTTGGCCCAGTTGTCGAGCTTGTACGGGCCGGTGCCCACCGGTTGCGTGGCGTTGGTCGGCACGCTCTTGGGCTCGACGATGATCGCCGTGCCCTGGCCGAGCAGGAACAGCAGGTCCGGCTCGGGCGCCTTGAGCGTGAGCACAACGGTGTCGGCGTCGGGCGTCGCGATGCTCGCCATGTTGGCAAAGGTGGCCTTGTCCTTGTTGGTGCTGCCTTCGCCGCCGGCACGCTCGAACGAGTACTTCACGCTCGCCGAGGTGAACGGCTCGCCATTCTGGAACTTGACTCCCTTCTTCAGCTTGAAGGTATAGGTCTTCTGGTCGGGCGAGATGCTCCAGCTCTCGGCGAGCAGCGGCTTGACGCTGCCGTCGGGGCCGATCTTGGTCAGCGTCTCGAAGATGTTGTAGAGCGTGATCTCCTGGATCGCCGAGGCGGCCCCTGCGGTGGGGTCCAGCCCCGGCGGTTCCAGCGTGACGCCGATGACGATGGCGTCCTTGCCGGACTGCGCCGACGCGAGCAGCGGCAGCGCCGCCAGCACGGCGGCAACGAGCATGACCGAGAGCTTGTTCAACGACATGGCGGGTTCCTCCAAACGGTGGTCTCTCAGCGACCGGGTTTCGGGACAGTGCCTGGGCCGCGCGAGTCCGCTGTGTCCCGCAGCACGCGCTCGGCATGATGACACGCCACGCGGTGCCCAGGGCCAACGGCGCGCAGCAGCGGCGTCTCGCTGCGGCAAGAGTCCTGCACGTGTCCGCAGCGGTCCGCGAAGGCGCAGCCGGTTGCGGCGCGCGGCTCGCCGACCGGGCTGCCCGCGGGCGCGCCCGCGGCGGCGGTACGGCGTCGCCGTAGCGCACCCGGTTCGGCGCGCGGCACCGCGGCCAGCAGTGCGCGCGTGTACGGGTGCGCCGCGGCTTGAAACAACGTCTCAGGCCGGCCCTGTTCGACGATGCGCCCGAGGTAGATCACCGCGACCTCGTCGCACACGTGATCGACCACCGCCAGGTCGTGGCTGATCAAGAGATAGGTGATGCCGAATTCGGCCTGCAGGTCGAGCAGCAGATTCAGCACTTGCGCCTGCACCGAAACGTCGAGCGCGCTCACCGGCTCGTCGGCGACGATCAGCCTGGGCCGCGTGACGAGAGCGCGCGCGATCGCGATGCGCTGGCGCTGGCCGCCTGAGAATTCGTGCGGATACTTGTCGAGGTCGGCCGCGCGCATGCCCACTGCTTCCAACGTCTCGCCGACGCGGCGACGCTGCGTTGCTGCGTCGGCGCCGCCTTGCGCGTTCAGCGGTTCGCCCACGATGCGGGCCACCTTCTGCCGCGGGTCGAGCGATCCGTAGGGGTCCTGGAACACCATTTGGAAGTGCTGCCGCGCCTGGCGCAGCGCCTCGGGCGGCAGCGCGTTCAGGTCGTCGCCGAGCAGGCGCACCGTGCCCGCGGTCGGCCGCTCGAGCGCCATCGCGAGCCGCGCCAGCGTCGACTTGCCCGAGCCCGATTCGCCGACCACGCCCAAGCTGCGCCCGGCCTCGATCGTCAGGCTGACGCCGTTGAGCGCATGCACCCTGGGCGCAGGGCGGAACAGGCTTTCGCGGGGCAGCGTGTAGTGGCGCAACAGGTCCGTCAGTTCGAGCAGGGGACCGGTCATGCCGCTGCCTCCGCACGATTCCCGCATAGCGTGGGGCTCGCGGGGTCGGCAGCTTGCGGCGTGAGCCCCGGCTTCGATCCCCGCTGTCGCGGGGCCCCTCTTCGCGACGGGCTCACGCCAGCTCCAGCGGCGCCGCCAGCGCCGCCTCGATGCGCAGGCAGCGCGCCTCGTGCCCGGTGCCGATCGCGACTGGCGGTGGCACCGTGTCGCGGCACGCGGCCACCGCGAGCCGGCAGCGGTCGGTGAACGGGCAGCCCGGCGGCAGGTCGGCCAGGTCGGGCACGGTGCCGGCGATCGTCGCCAGCCTTGTGCCCGGCGCGGCGCCGAGCTTCGGCCGCGCCGCGAACAGGCCTTGCGTGTACGGGTGCGCCATGCGGCCGAAGACTTCGCCGGTCGGGCCGCTTTCGACCACGCTGCCGCCGTACATCACGAGCATGCGCTGCACGTTCTCGGCGATCACGCCGAGGTCGTGCGAGATCAGCAGCAGCGCCATGCCGCGCTCGGCGACGAGGTCGGCGATCAGGTCGAGGATCTGGCCCTGGATCGTCACGTCCAGCGCCGTCGTCGGCTCGTCAGCAATCAGCAGGTCGGGCCCGCAGGCGAGAGCCATTGCGATCGTCACCCGCTGCCGCTGCCCGCCCGAGAGCTGGTGCGGATAGGCATCGACGCGCCGCGCCGCGTCGGGAAGGCCGACGCGGTCGAGCAGCCCGATCGCCTGCTTGCGCGCGTCCTGCACCGACAGACGCTGATGCAGCCGCATGGGTTCGGCCACCTGGTGTCCGATCGTGTGCAGCGGGTTCAGCGCCGTCATAGGCTCCTGGAACACGATGCCGATGCGATTGCCGCGCAGCCGGCACAGCTCGGCGTCGCTGTGGCCCACGAGCTCGTCGCCGTCGAAACGAATGCTGCCCGAGACGAGCGCGCGCTCGGGCAGCAGGCCGAGCAATGCGAGCGCCGTGATCGACTTGCCGCAGCCCGATTCACCGATTAGGCCGAGCGTCTCGCCGCGCTCGAGCGCGAAGCTGACGCCGCGTACGGCGTCGGCGGGGCCGCGTTGCGTTTGCAGACGCACGCGAAGGTCGGTGATTTCTAGCAGGGACATGGTCGTGGCTGGGCCGGAGATTACATGACCTCGGATCGGCCGGCGCCGCCGGAATTCAGCCGCGTCTTGAGGTGCCTCAATGCCGTGCCCGGCGGCGAGGTCTACAAGGAATCGGCAGGCTTCTTCTCGGGGAGACGCAGGATGAGCGGCCGCTGGTGGTGTCGTGGAGTGTTCGGGCTCGGCGCGCTGTTGAGCGCTTGCGGGGTGTCGGATTCGATCTGCATCAACGGCGCGCCGTGCGGTCCGGTACCGAGCTACGACGAGCCGCTGCCGGTGGCGGTGGCGACGCCGCAGCGCTTCGACCGCGTCGGCCTCGGCAACTGGCACAGCTGCATGCTCACCGCAGCGGGTGCGGCCTGGTGTTGGGGCAGCAACGAGTATGGCCAGCTCGGCGCCGTTTCAGCGCAGCGCTGCATAGACGGCAACACCGATTGTTCGTCGACGCCACTGCAGGTTTCAGGGGGTCTGGTCTTCGCGAGCCTCACGGCGAGCGACCGCTTCAGCTGCGGGCTCACCGGTGCCGGCGCGGCGTGGTGCTGGGGCTTCGGTGGCCAACTGGGCAACGGATCGAACATCAGCAGCGCGACGCCGGTGCCGGTCTCGGGCGGCCACGTGTTCGTCGAGCTCAGCGCGAATCTGTGGGCCGGTATGACCTGCGGACTCAAGGGTGACGGCAGCGTGTGGTGCTGGGGCACGGGAATGAACTACGGCACGATGGGCCCCACGCCTTCGCCGACGCCGGCCCTCTGGACCAATGCCGGTTCGGTCACCTGGACGCGCTTCGGCCTGGGCGCCGCGCACGCCTGCGGCCTCGACGCAGCAGGTCTGGCTTGGTGCCTGGGCAGTAACGCCTATGGCGCGCTGGGCAACGGCGCGACGCAAGGCTCGCCCGTACCCGTGCCGGTGGCCGGCGGCCGTGTGTACGTCGATCTCGCGGTCGGCACCGAGCACAACTGTGCGCTGACCGCCGACGGCCAAGCCTGGTGCTGGGGCAACGGTTCAGCCGTCGGCGACGGAGGCTCGGACGCCGTGAATCGAAACATTCCTGTCGCCGTGGCAGGCAACCTGCACTTTGCCCAAATCGCCTCCGGCCAGGAACGCTCCTGCGGCCTGACGGCCGACGGCAGCGCCTGGTGCTGGGGCGAGGGCTATGGCGGTGTCCTCGGCGACGGCATGTCGCAGCTTCGCACGGCACCGGTGGCAGTCGCGGGCGGTCTCAGGTTCAGCGCGCTCGAAGCCGGTGGCCGGTCCACGTGCGGCGTGTCGCTGGGCGGCACCTCCTATTGCTGGGGCAACAACGAGACCGGCGCGGTGGGCGTTCCGATCGTCGCCCACTGAACCTGGGGTGTGATCAACGCTCCCGGGCCAGCCGCGGGTCGAACAGGTCACGCAGGCCGTCGCCTAGCAGGTTCAGCCCGAGCACCGCGAGCACGATCGCGACGCCCGGGAACACCGCGAGCCGCGGCGCCTGGAACAGCAGCGTCTGCGCCTCGGACAGCATTCGCCCCCACGACGGCTGCGGCGGCTGCGTGCCCAGGCCCAGGTACGACAGCGCCGCCTCGGCGAGGATCGCGATCGCGAAGCGGATCGTTCCCTGCACGATCAGCACCGACGCGATGTTGGGCAGCACGTGCTCGATCGTGATGCGCAGCCTGCCCTTGCCCGACGCGCGCGCCGCCAGCACGAACTCGCGCGACCAGACGACGTTGGCCGACGCGCGCGTGATGCGGGCGAAGGTCGGGATGTTGTAGAGGCCGATGGCGATGATCGAGTTGACGATGCCGGGCCCGAAGACAGCCGTCATCATGATCGCCGATAGGATCGCGGGGAACGCGAAGCCGAAGTCCGACACGCGCATGATCAGCTCCTCGACCCAGCCGCGCCGCGCCGACGCAAGCAGGCCGAGCGCGGTGCCGGCGACGATGCCGATGCCGACCGCGATCACGCCGACGAGGATCGAATTGCGCGCGCCGACGAGCAGCAGCGACGCGACGTCGCGGCCGAGGATGTCGCTGCCCAGCCAGTGCGACCACGACGGCTGCTGAAGCTTGTGCGGGATGTCGATCTCGTAGGCAGGCCATGGCGTCCAGACGAGCGACAGCGTGGCGGCGAGCAGCAGCAGCAGTGTCAGCGCACCGCCGAGCGCGAAGCTGCGGTGGCGCAGCGCGCGGCGCATGAAGCCGGGAGTCATGACGGTCCCTCGTCCGACGTGTACGTCGGACGATCCCCCGAGGGGATTCGGGCCGGCTTGGGAGCGGCCCGGCGCTCGGCCCGCGCGCTGCTCGCCGGAGTGCGGAGTCTCATATATCCGCGGCCTTGATCCGTGGGTCGATTGCCGCGTAGAGCAGGTCGACGACGAAGTTGACGATGACGACCATCGCGGCGAGGAACATCACGCAGTTGCGCACGACAATGAGATCGCGGTTGGAGATCGACTGGAAGATCAGTCGCCCTAGCCCTGGCAGGTAGAACACGTTCTCGACCACGATCGTGCCGGCGAGCAGCTCGGCGAACTGCAGGCCCATGACCGTCAGTACCGGGATCATCGCGTTGCGCAGCACGTGCCGCCACATCGCGGCGCGGCGCGTGAGGCCCTTGGCGCGGGCGGTGCGAACGAAGTCCTCGCGCAGCACTTCGAGCACCGCCGAGCGCGTGATGCGCGACAGGATCGCGGCCTGGACAACGGCCAGCGACACCGCGGGTAGCAAGAGCGACTTGACCGCCGGCCACACCCCATCGCCCCAGCCCGGAAAGCCGCCGGCTGAGAACCAGCGCAGCGTGACTGAGAACAGCAGGATCAGCAGGATCGCGAACCAGAAGTTCGGGATCGCGATGCCGAGCTGAGAGAGGCCCATCAGCCCGACATCGCCAAGCTTGTTGTGGCGCGACGCAGCGAACACGCCGGCGCTGAGCGCGAGCGCGGTCGTGAGCAGCATCGCCATCAGCGCGAGCGGCACGGTGACGGCCAGTCGCTCGACAATCAGCTCGGCCACTGGCGAGCTGTACGCGTGGCTCAGGCCCAGGTGGCCGGTCAGCATCCCGCCGACCCAGGAGAGATAGCGCTCGAGCGGTGGACGGTCGAGGCCGAGCTTGACAGCGAGCGCGTGCACCGCTTCGGGCGACGCGTCTGGACCCATCATCATCTGCGCGGCGTCGCCAGGAAGGATCTCGAGCACCATGAAGATCACCACCGACGCTGCGGCCAGTGTGGCGATGAGTGTCGCGAGGCGCTTGAGGAGGAAGACGCTCATCGATGGGGCGACGCGCAAGGCGGTGGCATGGTGTCAACGATAGCGCGACTCGGCGCCGGCGATCGCGTGCTGGCTATCATGCGCAAACGGCTCGGCTGCAGCGCGTGCAAGGACCCTACATGGATGCATCGATCAAGTTCGCATCGGCACAGCTGCTGATCGGCGGGCAGTGGCGCAGTGCCGCGAGCGGCCAGACCTTGACGCTCGAGAACCCTTCGGACGGCAGCGAGCTGGCGCCCATCGCGCGTGGCGATGCTGCCGACATCGATGCCGCGGTGCAGGCCGCGCGCGCCGCGCTCTCAGGCGAGTGGGGCCGCCTGACCGCTACCGAGCGCGGGCGCGTGCTGGCGCGCATCGGCCAGGCGGTCGCCGCGCAGGCCGACGAGCTGGCGCGGATCGAAGCGCTCGACGTCGGCAAGCCGACCAAGCAAGGCCGTGCCGACGCGCTCGCGCTCGCCCGCTACCTCGAGTTCTACGGCGGCGCGTGCGACAAGGTCCACGGCGAGACGTTGCCCTTCCAGGCCGGCTACACCGTGCTGACGCTGCGCGAGCCGCACGGCGTGACCGCGCACATCGTGCCCTGGAACTACCCGATGCAGATTGTCGGCCGCAGCGTCGGCGCGGCGCTCGCGATGGGCAATGCCTGCGTCCTCAAGCCCGCCGAGGAGGCGTGCCTCACGGTGCTCGCGTTTGCGCGCATCGCGCAGCAGGCCGGGCTGCCGGCTGGAGCGCTCAACGTTGTAACGGGCACCGGCGAGGAAACCGGCGCTGCGCTGTCGGCACACCCGGGCATCGACCACGTCTCTTTCACCGGCTCGGTCGCCACAGGCACGCTGGTGCAGGCGGCGGCGGCGAGAAACGCCGTGCCGGTGACGCTCGAACTCGGCGGCAAGTCGCCGCAGGTCGTGTTCGCTGACGCCGACATCGACGCCGCGCTGCCCTTCCTCGTCAACGCCGGCATCCAGAACGCCGGCCAGACGTGCTCGGCGGCGTCGCGCATCCTCGTCGAGCGGCCCGTCTACGCGCAGGTGATGGCACGCATGGCCGAGCGCTACGCGGCACTGCGCGTCGGGCCCGCACTCGCCGACCTCGACGTCGGCCCGGTGATCTCGCGCCGGCAACGCGGAGTCATCGAAGGCTTTCTGGCGCTGGCGCGTGAGAGCGGGATCGTCGTCGCGGCGAAGGGTTCGCTCGTCGCCGACGCGCCCGCCGGCGGCCACTACGTGCTTCCGACGCTGCTCGCCGACGTGCCCGAGGCGCACCCACTCGCGCAGCAGGAAGTCTTCGGCCCGGTGCAGGTGCTGATTCCGTTCGACGGCGAGGCTGAGGCCGTCGCAATAGCCAACGGCACGCCCTACGGCCTGGTGGCCGGTGTGTGGACCCGCGACGGCGGCCGCCAGTTGCGCATGGCGCGCGCGCTGCGTTGCGGCCAGGTGTTCATCAACAACTACGGTGCGGGCGGCGGCGTCGAGCTGCCGTTCGGCGGCGTCAAGCATTCGGGCCACGGGCGCGAGAAAGGCTTCGAGGCGCTGTACGGCTTCTCGACGCTCAAGACCGTGGCGATCCACCACGGCTGAACAGGAATCATCGCATGAGACTGCAGGACAGGATCGCCATCGTCACCGGCGCCGGCTCGGGCTTCGGCGAAGGCATCGCGCGCAAGTTCGTCGCCGAGGGCGCGAGGGTGATCGTCGCCGACCGCGACGCGGCCGGTGCGCAACGCGTCTCCGCGGCGCTCGGCGCGAACGCGCGCGCCGTCGTGGTCGACGTGTCGAAGGCGGCCGACGTGAAGGCCATGGTCGAGGCGGCGTTGTGGCACTTCGGCGGGCTCGACACGCTGGTCAACAACGCCGGCGTCGGCCACCTGCCGCAGCCGCTCGAAGGACTGGCCGAGGACGAGTTTGACCGCATTGTCGCGGTCAACATGAAGGCGATCTACCTCGCCGCGCGCGAGGTCGTGCCGATCATGAAGGCGGCCCGGCGCGGCGTGATCCTGAACATGGCATCGACGGCCGGCGTGAGTCCGCGCCCGCGCCTGGCCTGGTACAACGCAAGCAAGGGCTGGGTCATCACCGCGACACGGGCGATGGCCGTCGAGCTCGCGCCATTCGGCGTTCGCGTCGTCGCACTGAACCCGGTCGCCGGCGAGACACCGATGCTCAAGACATTCATGGGCGAGGACACGCCCGAGATCCGCGCGAAGTTCCTTGCGACGATCCCGATCGGCCGCTTCTCGACGCCGGAAGACCTCGGTAATGCGGCGTGCTTCCTGTGCTCCGACGAAGCCTCGATGATCACCGGCGTCGCGATGGAGGTCGACGGCGGGCGGTGCATCTGAGGCGAGGACGAGGGTGTTCGATCGCGCCGAAGGGAAGGGCAGCTGTTGCTGCCCTTGAACGGCTGTTCGAGCCCGGCCAGCCGACCGTTCACTTGAGAATGACAGCGAGTGTTCATGTCAAGGCCGCCGAGCAGCCGCACCCGACCCATTGTGAACAGTCGAACTCGGTGGAGCGAACGTCAGCAAAGCGCCAGTCAGCCGATCTCGAGCTTGCGCCGTTCTGAGGTAGCACCCCGCCAATTGCGGGTATCCATGACGGGCAGCTTCCTCGTAGGTCGATCTTGGCGAACACTCGGGAGACTGCAACCTGGCGATCACCCTACGCGCAGCCTCTGGTCGAAACTGAACTGCTCCGAACTCCCCGTCCACCGGCCCCCGCAGTCTGACAGTTGAAGCCACTCCCGGTCGACCAGCGGTGAGGTTCAATGAGCGTTTGCAGTTCTTCCTCCCTGTCGCCCCGTCGCCGGCACCCCCGCCATCGGCCGAGCTGGTGCCGACGTAGAAGAGATCCACAGCGCCCGGATGCCATTGACACGCCATCTCCGGCGCCGCGGGCGAGGTCAAGTGCTTGAATTGGGTCTTCCGCTACATCAGTCGCGCTCGTAGACGCGACTGATGTACTCGCGGACCATTCTGGTGGCCGAGAAACGCGGGCCGTTCGTTTGCAAGCTGCGGCGCATCATTGCCACCCATCGTTGCGGCACACCGTCGGCGTCGCGCTCATGAAACATCGGGAGAACCGCTTGCTCCAGCAGGTCGAACAGGGTGCGGGCATCACGGAAATCCTGCGCCTGATGGTCGTCGTCCACGTTGCCATTGATCGCCCAGCCGTTGCTGCCGTCGTAGGCCTCAGCCCACCAGCCGTCGAGGACCGACAGCTGCAGCCCGCCGCCAAGGCACGACTTCATGCCGCTGGTTCCACTCGCCTCGTTCGGAGGGCGTGGAAGGTTGATCCACACGTCGCATCCGGCAACGAGGCGCCCGGCGAGCGGGATGTCGTAGTCCTCGAGGAACGCTGCCCGACCGGCGACACTCGGCGCCCGCTTCAGCGAGAACACGTGGCGTACGACTTCCTTCGCCTCGATGTCGTCGGGATGGGCCTTGCCCGCGAACACGAATTGCACAGGACGCTCGCCGCCGATCAGGGCTAGCGCACGCTCCGGCATGAGGGCGATGAGATGCAGGCGTTTGTAGGTCGCGAGCCGCCGCGCGAAGCCGACCGTGAGCCGGTCGGCGTGGAATCCGTTGCCGGCGGCCTCTGCGTAGTCCAGCGGCTCGCCGCGGCGCAGGCGGTCGCTGATGGCGCGGTGCTTGACCATGTCGACCAGTTGCTTGCGCGCAGCGCAGCGCGCGGCCCACAGCTCGATCGCCGGGATGTCGCGAACGGGGTCCCAGGTCACGGGCTGATCGGCACGGCTCAGCCAGCCTTCGCCCAAGTGACGGTCGAGCAGTTCGCGCATCGGGCCCAGCAGCCAGGTGGGCACATGCACCCCGTTGGTCACGTGGGTGATCGGCACGCCTTCGACGGTCCGACCTGGGAAGAGCTGCTGCCACATCGCGCGAGCCACCTGGCCGTGGCGTTGGCTGACGGCGTTCGCATGGCGGCTGGCGCGCAGCGCGAGAGCGGTCATGCCCGAGCGCTGGTCGGGATTGGCGGGATCGCTGCGGCCCATGGCCAGGAACTGCTCGCGGTCACCGGCAAGATCGGCGATCCGGCCGAGCATCGGGAGCAATTCGCCCCGATGATAGGTTTCGTTGCCGGCAGCGACGGGGGTATGGGTCGTGAATACCACCTGTTCGCGCACCCGCCGCCATGCGTCTTCGGCCCCTCCGCCGGTCTGGGATCGGGCCTGGGTCAACAGTTCGAACACGCCGAGCGCGGGGTGCCCTTCGTTGAGATGGTAGACGGACGGGTCAATGCCGAGCGCGCGCAACGCACGCACGCCGCCGACGCCAAGCACGGCGTACTGGGCCAGTCGGATCGCGCGGTTGCTCTCGTAAAGCCGTGAAGTGACCCAGCGGCCGACTTGGCTGTTCCCGGGCAGATCGGTGTCGAGTAGGTAGAGCGGAACGCGCCCTACGTCGACTCTCCAAACCTGCGCTCTGACATCTTCGTCGTTGACCGGCACTGCGATCGTGACCGGCTGCCCGTCAACGCCAGTTACCTTCACGCATGGCAGTCGGTCGGGGTCGGCGTCGATCCAGTATTCATGCTGGTAACCCGTCGGATCGATGCGCTGGTGGAAGTAGCCTGTGCGATACATGAGACCAACGCCAACCATCGGTAGTGCGAGATCCGAAGCTTCCTTGAGAATGTCGCCAGCAAGCACACCGAGCCCGCCCGAATAGATGGGCAGTGACCCATGCACACCGAATTCGGCGCAACAGAACGCGACCGGGTGCGATGGACTGACCGTGCCTGCGCGCCAGGGTCGGGCTCGGTCGGCCGCCAGTTCAGCCGCGAGACGCCGGACCCGACCGACGATCGCTGTGTCGGCGGCCGCGCGATCGAGCGCGGAGCGGTCTGTCTCCGTAAGCTGGCGTCTCGGGTTCGACCCAGTGCGCGCCCATCTCTCAGGATTGACGGCCTCGAACGTGGCAGCGCCATCGGCAGACCACGACCAGCGGTAGTCGAAGGCCACGCGCGCGAGCGGCTGCAGCGGCTTGGGAAGGCCTGCCGCGAGTTCGACGACCGCGCGCTCAATATCGCGGTCACCGGCGATCATGATCGTCATTCATGGGAATCGCTCGCGCATGCCAATATTCCAGAAACGCCAGGCCCATTGTGTTCGACGTCGCGCTCGCTCCTATTGACATTGCGCGTTCGCGAACCCCTGGCCTGCGGCCGTTGACACTTCTGCGGCGCCTTCTCCTGGCAAAGCTTGGGCGCCAAGGTGGGGGTGCCTCTAAGCATGCGCATTGACTTCAATCAATGCCGCCATCGCCGGAACGACCATTGTTGGTTTCTGGGCGGTGCAGATGATTACTGGACGGAGTCTCCCGCCCCAGCAGACACGAAAGGAGATAGATGATGAAGGCTACCCAAACGAAAGCGCCCCCGTCTTCAAAGGCGTCGGCAAGCGTGGCAGATCAATCGGTCGCGGAGAAGCACGAGCTAGTCCCGACAGCAGCGTCGTTTCGCGACGCCGAGAAGCGTGAGGCGATGATCCGAATCGCAGCGTACACCTTCTACGAGCGTCGGGGCTTTGTTTCCGGCCATGAACTCGAGGACTGGCTTGAAGCGGAAATGGAAGTCGATCGCCAAATGGCCGCCGAGCCCAAGCCCACGAAAGCGAAGTGATTGCCAAGCCTGTCGAAGGCCTGAATCGATAGTTCCGTACTTCCTGCTTGCTAGTCGGGCGCAGAGGTACTTTTTCGAGGCATACAGGTGAGCGATGCGATGCCAAGCGCAGAGCATGGTGGTCGGGGCGATGCGCCGCGCCGCGCGAGCATGAGTCACCTTGGGCAGCGCACCTATGCGCTGGTGCTGGCCGGCGGACGCGGACGGCGGCTGGAGCAGCTGACCGTCCACCGTGCCAAGCCGGCAGTGCCATTCGCCGGCAAACTCAACATCATCGACTTCGCCTTGAGCAATTGCATCAACTCCGGGATTCGGCGCATCGGCGTGCTGACGCAATACAAGGCGCAAAGCTTGATCCGGCATATCGAGCACGGCTGGGGCTTCCTGGAAATGAACCTGGGAGAGTTCATCGACATCATGCCCGCACAGCAGCGGGTCGATGACCGCTGGTATAGCGGTACTGCCAACGCAGTGTTCCAGAATCTGGACATCTTGCGTGAGACCCAACCCGACCATGTACTGATACTGGCTGGGGACCATGTCTACAAGATGGACTACGGCCGAATGCTCGCCGATCATGTCACGAGCGAGGCTGACGTCACGGTGGCATGCGTAGAGGTGGCGCTGGAGGACGCGAGCAGGCTCGGAATCCTCGCTGTTGATCTCGACGGACGGGTCAGCCGATTCGACGAAAAGCCATTGCAGCCCGCATCGCTGCCCGGCAAAGTCGGCCGCGCTTTGGCCAGCATGGGCATCTATGTGTTCAACCGCGAGTTCCTGATTGACCAGCTGAAGCGCGATGCGGACGATGCCGCATCAGGCCACGATTTCGGGCACGACCTTCTGCCTTGGCTGGTGCCGCGCCACCGTGTCATGGCCCATCGGTTCGAAGACAGTTGCGTCAACATGGTCGGCGATCGCCCCTACTGGCGTGACGTCGGCACGGTCGATGCCTATTGGGAGGCCAACATCGATCTGGTCCAAGTCGTTCCTGAACTCAACCTCTACGACGACCATTGGCCTATCCTGAGCGAGCAGCGCCAGCTGCCGCCGGCCAAGTTTGTCTTTGATGATGAAGGCAGACGCGGCATGGCGCTGGATTCCCTGGTCTCCAGCGGCTGCATCGTCAGCGGTGCGGTGGTGCGCCGCTCGATACTGTTCTCCAAGGTGCGCGTCGCTGAACGCAGCGTGATCGAGGAATCGGTCATTCTGCCCAACGTGGTGGTGGGACGAGGTGTACGGCTGTTCCGAGCGGTGGTCGACATGCACTGCGTGTTACCCGATGGCTTCAGTGCCGGGCTCAACCCGGAACTGGACCGCTTGCGCTTCCATGTGACCGAGCGCGGCATCACTCTGGTGACGCCTGAGATGCTCGGGCAGCCGGTGCCCGCGAGCAATTAGATGTTGGCGCCTCAAGCCCGAATCCGCGGAAGGAGTTGCCCAGGAAGCCGATGCCGCGCGCGATGCAGCCGATGAAGGTCTTGGCCGGCTGCAGGGCTTGATCAAGATGTGGCCCGCGTGGGTCCTCAGGGCGTTGCCTCCATCGTCGCCGTGTAGCGCCCCAGGCACGCGGCGCCATTCAAGCGAGTCCGCGCGAGCAGCGCGGCCTGACCGGCGTGCACCTGCGCAACTCGTCCGCCCCAGGCTTTGAGAGCGGGGTCGAGCAGCGCACGGCCGTACGAAAAACTCAGCGGCCAGGGCTGCGCGCCGCAGCGGTTCATCGCGTCGAGGTTGGCCGTGGCCTGCGCCGGAGTCTGTCCGCCGGAGAGGAAGTTGATGCTTGCAACCGCCGCCGGAACGCAGCGCCGTAGCACGCGCAGCGTCTGCGCCGCCACCTCCGCGGGCGTGGCCTGCCGCGCATGCTCCTTTCCGGGTACGACCATGCTGGGTTTCAACACGATGCATTCGAGCACCACCCGCTGGCGAAACAAGGCGTTGAAAACCTCGTGCAGCACCTCCTCAGCCACTTCGGCGCAGCGCTCGATGCTGTGGTCGCCGTCGATCAACACTTCGGGCTCGACGATCGGTACGACGCCCTGTTCCTGGCAGATCGCCGCGTAACGCGCCAGCGCGTGCGCATTTGCGTCGATCGCCGCGCAACTCGGCAGCGCAGCAGAGACGTTGTAGACAGCGCGCCACTTCGCAAACCGCGCGCCGGCCTTCTTGTAGCCTTCGAGACGTTTGGCCAACCCGTCCAGGCCCTGCGTGATCTCGTCACCTGGCGCGAGTGCGAGCGGAATCTTCCCGGCGTCGACCTTGACGCCGGGCACGATGCCCTGGCGCGCCGCCAGTTCAGGCAACGCAATTCCGTCGTCGTTGCGCTGCAGGAGCGTTTCCTCGAACAGGATCACGCTGCTCACGAATTCGCCCAAACCCTTCGTCCCCAGGATCAGGCTGCGATAGGCGCGCCGGTTCCCCTCCGTGGACTCCAGCGCGATCGCCTTGAATCGCTTCGCGATGGTCGGGGCGCTCTCGTCAGCGGCGAGGATGCCCTTGCCTTGTTGCACCATCGCCTGCACCGTCGCATTCAATTCTTCATGAGCATTCATGGTCACCTCCGCCCTTCGGCTCCCGATTAACGCAGTCTGACGGATGCCACTGGTTG
>Ga0209048_10003639_pt1 | contig 14918 bp, 13 predicted proteins | sample FrelakmetCRP12CR_FD_187146 | JGI IMG/M metagenome (GOLD analysis project Ga0209048, IMG submission 187146) | Freshwater lake sediment microbial communities from the University of Notre Dame, USA, for methane emissions studies - CRP12 CR (SPAdes)... | ecosystem: Environmental > Aquatic >... | reverse complement strand
GCGACGAGGATCAACAGGACGAGAAGGACGAGAAGAGTTTTCATGGCTGTTCGAAGCTCCTTTCCCGGTATCGGGCGGGACCTAGAGGTCCCTCTTTTCATAAAAAGCGAGAGAGAGTCGGAACGAGACAAAGGCAAGCAACAGGAGACCCGCCGTGGTCCCCAGGCAGGATGCGGTATTCCGAGGGAAGCGGGCCGCCTCTCCCGCGATCCGGATGAGCGCCTGAACAGCCGGGGCGAACGCCCCTCCGGTCGCCGCCCCGGCTGTTTCACCGCCCTGCGGAGGTGCTAGGACCGGGGCCAGGAACGAAAACGCCGCTCCGAGACAAACGGCGCCCGCGGCGAAAATCCACAGACCCTTCCAGAAGCCGAAACGGAAATAGAGAGGAAGAAACGCCAGGGCGGCCAGGGCCGATGCCACGAGGAACGCCAAGCCCCCTCTCATGGAGAGCAACGGGACGAGATGAGCGGCCTTTGACTTGATGGCGAGAAGAAGCAGGGCGGCCGCCCCCAGATAAAGAATGAGCCCGGCCATCACGGCGAACCCCCAGGAGAGATAGCGCCCGGCGACGAGACCCGTCCGCCTTCCGGGCAGTCCCGCGAAGAGCGGATCGGTTCTATAGCGGTCATCGATAGCCATAGGGACCGCGGCCATGATGAACGTCAGGATGAGGCCGGCCGCCAGGAAGGCCCACGGGCTTTCGAAGAAGACCAGCATGAACGCGCCGTAAGAAAAAACCATGGGGGCCCAAAACGCCCTCGTCATCCGGAGGTCCTTCCTGAGATGGTTCAACATCGGTGCCCTCATCTCCGTCCTCCCGTCGTGCCCCTGTCTTTCTGCCCCAGGAAGAAGACGACCTCGTCAAGCCGGGCCCGCTCGATGACCGCGCCCCGGCCGGCCAGGCGGCGCCGGACCTCTTCCTTGTTGGAAGCCAAAGCCGTGAACCCGTAGGGACTGCGGCTGATGCCGATGAACAGCGGCTGGACCTCCTCCGTCAGGAGCTCCGGCGCCCCCTTGACAATCGCCCAATTCTCCAGGATTTCGTCGCGCGTCGCGGAAAAAAGGAGCTCGCCGTCCCGCAGACAGGTGATGAAGTCGGCGACCCGCTCGAGGTCGGACGTGATGTGCGTCGAAAACAGGACCGACGTCCGGCCGTCCTGGATCAGGCCGGAGAGCCGTTCGAGGAGCTCCCGCCGGAAGACCGGGTCGAGGCCCGAGGTCGGCTCGTCCATGAGGATGAGCTCCGCCCCGTGCGCGAGGGCGATGGCCAGGGCCAGTTTCATCGCCATGCCCCGGGAGAGGGCGTTGACCCGCTTGCGCGGAGGGAGGTCGAATTCATGGCATAAGCTACGAAAAAGGGCCCGGTCCCACGTTTTATAGAAGGGCGCGACAACGGAGGCCATTCCTGCCAGCCGGAGGCAGCCGTAGAAAGGCGGCTCATCGAGGACGAAGCCGATTCTCGCCTTCGCCTCCGTCTCGTCGACGAGCCCGTCCAACCCGCAAACCCTGACCTCGCCGGAATTCCGCCGGACGATGTTCAGGATGAGCTTGATGACGGTCGTCTTGCCGGCGCCGTTGGGCCCGATGAGACCCATGATATATCCCCGGGGCAGGGTGAACGAGATGTCCTGAAGCGTGAACCCGGGATATTCCTTGCGCAGGTTCCTGACTTCGAGGGCGCTTTCCATGGGATGCCTCACAGGTCGCGGCGGGCGTAGAGCGCCCGGGACACGAGAAAAGACAGGCCATTGACGGCGATGATGGCGGCCGCGAGAAGCGCGAGAAATCCCGGCGTCGCTTCATGATAGAGCAACGTCCTGAGACCTTTTTCGACGGCCGTGATGGCGGATCGCAGGGGATTGGGTCCCCGGCCGAGGAGCTGGGCGAGGATGAGGGCCACGACCCCCAAGAGCTGGCCGCTCACCAGGAAAATGATGATCCCGGCCAGCCCGAACCGGATCGTAAAGGGGATGATGAAGCTGGAGAGGAGGCTGACGAGGAACAGGCTGATCAGGACCGATTTGACGGTCAGGATCTCGGCGACGCTGATCTTCGTAAAGGGGAGGGCGGTGGCCAGAAGGAGGCCGTAGGCCAGGCCGAGCCCCATGGCGATCCCGCTGACGGCATATTTCGCGAGGACGATGGTCGTCCGACGGACAGGGAGGCTGCAGACAAGGGCGGCGGTTTTGAACTTGTCCTCCCGGCCCACGAAGCCAAAGGGCACGGCCAGCCCCATCATGAGGCAGAGCGTCACGAGAAAGACCCGGGGCGAATCGATCCGGTAGGCCATGAACAGGAAGTATCCGGAGAAGATGGCCAGCATGATGAGAATCTGCCTGCGGTTGAGAAGGTATTCCATTCTGAGGAGCTTAAGCATGGGTGTCTCCGCGGCTGATGAAAAACATGATGTCTTCGAGTGACGCCTTGTCGCAGGCGGCGCTGCCGCCGAACCGGCTTCGGGCGGCGGCGATGTCCGACGTCAGGGCCTCCAGGCTGTACTCCGACCGTCTGTATCCCCGGAGTCCGGGGACATCCTCAGGGCGGAGGCCGCCGCCGGACACCCTAACGACCCCCCAGCTCTCGAGGATATCGTCTTTCCCGGCGGAAAACATAATCCGGCCACGGTGGATGAACGTTATGAAATCCGCGACCCGCTCGAGGTCGGACGTGATATGGCTCGAAAAGAGCACGGTCTTCCGCTCGTCCTGGATGAGCGCGCGCAGCTTTTCGAGAAGCTCGAAGCGGAAGACCGGGTCCAGTCCGGCCGTAGGTTCGTCCATGAGGATGAGGTCGGCGTCGTGGGCCAGGGCCAGGGCCAGGGAGAACTGCATTTTCATCCCGTGCGAGAGCTTTTTGAAAACCGTCCGCGGCGACAGCTTGAAATCGTCCAGGAGGGCCAGGAAGCGGCCCCGGTCCCATTTCGGGTAGAAGGGGGCGAGCGCCGAGGCGATTTGTTCAAGGCGCAGGTCCTCGGGAAAGCGGGGGACATCGTAGACGAAGCCGATCCGGGCCTTGATCTCAGGTTCATGCCGGAGGTTATCCAGGCCGAAGACTTTGACTTCGCCGGCGTTGCGGCGGATGAGGTTCATGATGAGTTTGATAACGGTCGTCTTGCCGGCTCCGTTCGGCCCGATGAGCCCCGTGATATAGCCCCGGGGCACGTCGAACGTCACCCCGTCGAGCGTGAAGGATTTGTAGGCCTTGCGCAGACCTTTGATCTCGATTGCGTTATCCATCACTCTTTCTCCCCGTGCAACAGGGCCAGCATTTCCCTGAGCTCGGCCAGGCCGATGCCCAGGAGTTTGGCCTCCTCGACGGCCCCGGCCAGCTTTTCTTCGACGAGCTTCATCTTCTTCTCGCGGAGGAGCTCCTTGTTCTGCATGGCGACGAAGGAACCCTTGCCCTCGACCGTGTCGATGAAGCCCTCTTTTTCGAGCTCCTCGTAGGCGCGTTTGGTGGTGATCACGCTGATCTGAAGGTCATGGGCGAGTTTCCGGATCGAGGGAAGCGGGTCTCCCTCCCGAAGGTCGCCGCTGATGATTTGGGCCTTGACCTGGCGTGTAATTTGTTCATAAATCGGGTCCGGAGATGAATTGGATATGATGATCTTCATGAGCTCACTCTGTGTCCGAAACGTGGTCTCCGTTCATTCTGATTATACCGTATATATATTATATATACAGTTAAGTACTATTTGTCAAGTTATTTTTTTGTTTCTTGCGGCGGTTACTACATAAGATGTTTATAATAAATAAATTATGTGATAATTCTGGCAGGCTTGAGACTTCCGGGCGGCCCTCACCATCGGCGGAAACGCGGACCTAATCCCAAATGTGCGAATACTTGGCGCCGTTGCCTGTATTGAAGAGAACGACCTTCTCGCCGGCCCCGATCCAGCCCTGATTTCTTAGCTCGAGGAAGGCGGCCAGGGTCGCCCCGCCCTCCGGGGCGGGCCAGATCCCCTGGGTCTTTCCCATGAGCCAGGTTCCTTTCAGGATCTCGGCGTCAGGCACCGCGATGGCCGTCCCGCGGCTTTCCCTGAGGGCCCGGAGAATCAGGAAATCGCCGACCGCGGCCGGGACGCGCATGCCGTCCGCGATCGTCCGGGCATTGGGCCACGGCTCAGCGAACTCTTTTCCCTCGTGGAAGGCCTTGACCATGGGCGCGCAGCCGGCGGACTGGACGGTGACCATGCGCGGCCGCCCGGGACCGATCCAGCCGAGCTTTTCCATCTCGTCGAAGGCTTTCCACATCCCGACAAGACCGGTGCCCCCGCCAGTCGGGTAGATGATGACGTCAGGCAGGGTCCAGCCCATCTGCTCGGCCAGCTCGTAGCCCATGGTTTTCTTGCCTTCGATCCGATAGGGCTCCTTGAGGGTCGAGACATCGAAGCGCCCGTATTTTTCGACACCCTCCCTGGCCACCCTGCCGCAGTCGGTGATGAGCCCGTCGATCAAGGTCACGGCCGCCCCCAGGACTCGGCACTCGTTGATGAAGGGTTTGGGAACATCCGCCGGCATGAAGACATGGGCTTCCATCCCGGCTAGGGCGGCGTAGGCGCTCATGGCGCAGCCGGCGTTCCCGGCCGTCGGGATGGAAACCGACTTGACGCCGAGTTCCCAGGCCCGGGAGACGGCCACGGACAGGCCGCGGGCCTTGAACGAGCCCGTGGGATTCAGGCCCTCGTCCTTGATGTAGAGGTTTTCGAAGCCGATTTCATGACCCAGCCTCCGGGCATGAACGAGCGGCGTGAAGCCTTCCCCCAGGCAAAGCTTGAACCGGAGGTCTCTCACAGGCAGGAGCTCACGGTACCGCCACAGGCTCGGTTCCCGGGCGGCAATGGCCGAGCGGTCGAGCCCGGCCCGGGCGGCCCGGAGATCGTAGCGGGCGAGAAGGGGTTTCTGACACTTCGGGCAGAGGTTCCAGAGCCGGTCGGCCTCGAGCTCTTCGCCGCAAAGCCCGCATTCGAGGTGGGTGAGGAAGCTCGTATCTTTCATCGGAACGTCCCGCGAGATGGTTCGCGAATGGTCTCGCAGGCCCTACCTTAAATCATTCGCGGCGGAAAAATCAAATCGGCGGCCGGCGTCGATGGCCTCGGCGGTCCAGCCCTGATGGTCAAAAGCTGATGACGGGGCTCCGAGTAAAAAATGTTTACTCGCCGGCAATCTCCTTTACACCGGTCCGCCCGAATCCCCATGTCCCATTCCGCCGCTCCCTGCCCGGCGACGGCTCCTCCCGGAAATCCCCTTATCAGGCGGGATTGGCATAATTTATGCAGTTTGGACAGGCGGAGGCGACGATGGAAATGGCCTGCGTGCTTCAGGCTCCCTATTACTGCAAGATCGAGGTCCGCGGCCACTTGGACATGCAGTCGGCCGGATGGTTCTCCGGACTCGCCGTCGAGCGGGATGACGAGGGGACGGTGCTCGAAGGGCTGATCAAAAACCAGCTCGACCTCTGCGGCTACCTTCTCCAGCTCACCAGCCTCAACCTGCCCGTTTCCTGCCTGAGTTTCAGCGAGGTCGGGGAGGACGATTCGACCGCCGAATTGTCCTGACGCGGTTCGAACCGCCCCAGGACTGGGCCTCGGCGCGGAAACGGCCGCTTGGCTTCCAGCTTTTGCTCCTGATAAGATGGGCGCGCGATTCTGAGGAAAGGAGAATCCGTTGGACCGAAGAAAATTCATGGGACATGCGGGATGCGGAGTGGCCGCCTTCATGGCCGCCGCCGGTCTCGCGGAACCGCAGGAAAAGCAAAAACAGGCGGCTCCTCAGCCTTCCTCTCCGGCGCCAAGAAAGAAATACAAGATCGAGATCGAAATCTATGAGGCGCGGCCAGACACGTGGTGCCACAAGAAAGGCGACAAATTCAGCTATCCGGCGGACCTGAGCAAGATCTGCCCCTGGCTCCAGGGCAGCATGCACGATTTCCTGGTCGCCCTGGCCCATGGCGCGACGCTGCCCTGGAAGTACGAAGGGACGCCCTACGAAAAAGTTATTGACCCGGACGGCGTGACGACGGAATTCGTCCGCTGCCCCGACCCGACCTCGAACCTGGTCGCGAAGATCACCCGGACCCGCGTTTGAACAGCCAGCCCAGTTCGCCGGCCGGTCCGGTTTCTTCGGCCATGACCATGCGGAAAAAAAGGGGACGGGCCCGTTTCCGCAACCTTTATTGCCGCCGGACCGTCTTTAAAGAAGGATTCTACCGCCAGGAGTTCGCATGAAAAGATTCACGCCCCGGATTTATATCACCGCACTCGCCCTGTTGCTGATGGCCGCCGTGGCCAGAGCCCTGCCGCAAACGGCGGCCGCTCCCCAGACCGAAAAGCAAAAAGTCGAGTCCCCCCGCTACAACGTGACCAAAGCCTCCTCCAGTATCAAGATCGACGGCGACCTTAATGAAGAAGCCTGGACATCCGCCGCCGTCCTCCTCCTGCCCTTTGAATGGACGCCCGGGGACAACATCCCCGCCCCCGTCAAAACCGAATGCCTCGTGACCTATGACACGCATAACTTTTATGTGGCCTTCCGCTGCTACGACCCGGAGCCGCGCAAGATCCGGGCCCACCTTATGGACCGCGACGACTCCGACAAGCTGATCCTGGACGACCATATCAGCATCATGATCGATTCGTTCAACGACGAGCGCCGCGGCTTCCAGTTCCGGGTGAACCCCCTGGGCGTCCAGGCGGACGCGAACTTCAGCGAGTCGGAGGGCTATGAAGATTTTTCCTGGGACGCCATCTGGGACGCCGCCGGAAAGATCACGGATTGGGGCTATGCCCTCGAAATCGCCATCCCGCTCAACCAGCTCCGCTTCAAGAAGACGGACGGGCCCCAGACTTGGGGATTCAGCGCCGAGCGCTCCTGGCCCCGCGACGCCCGGCACCGGATGACGTCCCACGTCCGTTCCCGGAACGTCGCCTGCTACATTTGTCAGTTCAACAAGCTGACCGGCTTCGAGGGCATCACCCCCAGCCGGAACGTCGAGCTCAATCCGACGCTGACCGGCAGCCGGACCGACGCCATGGACATGGCCGAGTATCCCGACGGCGCCCTCCAGAAGGGCAAGGGGAAATTCGATCCCGGCCTGACCGCGAAGTGGGGGATCACGCCGAATCTCATCCTTAACGCGACCGCCAATCCCGACTTCTCCCAGGTCGAAGCCGACGTCGCCCAGCTCCAGGTCAACCGGCGTTTCGCCCTTTTTTATCCCGAGAAACGGCCCTTTTTTCTCGAGGGCGCCGACTTCTTCCTGACGCCCATCCAGGCCGTTTTCTCACGAACGGTCGCCGACCCCGCTTGGGGTGCGAAGATGACCGGAAAAATGGGCCGGACGGCCATTGGCTTTTTCACCGCCGAAGACGAGGTCACGAATCTGCTCTTCCCTGCGAACCAGGGCTCGATGCAAGGCTCCTTGGACCAGCGCGCCTACGGCGGCGTTTTCCGGGCCCGGCAGGACGTCGGACGTATGTCGACCATCGGCGTCTTGTACACCGGCCGGTTGGGGGACGGTTACTATAACCATGTCCTGGGGGCGGACGGATTTTTCCGCCTCGACCAGAAAAACTCGCTGACGTTCCAGTTCCTGCGCTCCGAAACCGATTATCCGGTCCAGACGGCGCAGGATTTCGGGCAGAACGTGACGAGGTTTGGCGGGAACGCCCTCTCTGCCAGCTATCAGTTCTGGTCCAGGAATTGGATCGCCACCGCCTCGTACCAGGACATGACGCCGGGCTTCCGGGCCGATTACGGATTCGTCCCCCGCGTCGATACCCGAGATATCACGGCCATGGTCTTCCGGCAAATCTGGGGAACGCCAGGAAGTTGGTATAACCTCATCCGGATCGGCTTGGCCGGCGAGATGGTTTATGACCATGCCGGGACATTGACCGACCGCAACCTGATGGTGGGCCTGGTGTACCAGGGGCAGCTTGAGTCCCAGGTCAACGTCCACGGCGTTCTCTCGAAGACCGTTTTCAACGGTCAATCCTTCGATACGGCCAGCGCGAACCTCGAGTCCCATATCCGCCCCTTCAGCGGTTCGGAATTCGGCCTGGAGGGACTCGCGGGTCAGGCCGTCGACTTCGAGAACTTGCGGCCGGCCCACGTCTTCGCCCTCGGCCCCCGGGCTTCGCTCAACTTGGGCCGGCACTTCAACATCACCGCTTCCCACGACTACGAGAGGCTGTTCGATGGCGGCCGGACGATCTACACGGCGAACCTGACCCAGGGACGATTCATCTACAACTTCAGCGTCCGGGCCTTCGTCCGGGCTATCCTCCAGTACCAGGACCTTGAACGTAATCCGGCCATGTACGTCTTTCCGGTCGACTCGAGCAGCCGGAGCCTGTTCACTCAGTTCCTGTTCTCCTACAAGCTCAACGCGCGGACCGTCCTTTTCCTGGGCTATTCCGACAACGGCTTTGGCGGAAATTTCGATTACTCGGGACTCGGCCGCGTGGCCATCACGCGGACCGACCGGACCTTCTTCATGAAAATCTCCTACGCCCTTCAGCTTTGAGGGCCGGCCGGCGCTCAGGCGGCCAGAATGGCGTGGGCCTCGGCGATGCGGTCCCGGACCGCGACGCCGTAAAGGCAGGCCTCGCGGCAGCCGCCGCAGTTGCGGCAGGCCGGGGCCGTTTGGCCGGCCGGCAAGGCCGCGTAGGATCTGCGGGCCGCCGCCGTTTTTCCATAGCTTTCGTGATAGGCCAGAAAACGGAGGATGTCCGTCGTGGCGATCCCGGCCGGGCAAGCGCGCCGGCAACGGCCGCACATGTGGCAGTAATCCCGGCCGTTCTCCTCGACATACGCGACGAGGGTCCGCAGTTCTTCCCCGCTCAGGGAGGACCCGGCCGCTGCCAGGTCTTCCTCCATCTGGTCGTAGCTCAGGATCTCCGTCAAAGCCGAGGCCACCCGGGCATCGGCCAGCACCCATTTGAGCATCGCCTGGAAGAGCGAAGTTCCCCCGGTCCGGTATTTGTCGAGATTCTGGCGCCGGCCCCCGACTTTGAGGGTCTTCATGGCGATCACCCCGACATCCGCCGACCGCGCGAGTTCGAGCAGGCCCCGGATACCGCTCGAGCCGAGGTAGTCGGGGTAGGCTTCCACCTCTTTTTGCGTCTCCTGGATGTCGAAGACGTTGTAGCCGATCTGGACCATATCGTAGTGACCGGAGGAGACGGCCTTCCTGACCACCTCGCCGTGGTTCGTATGGCAGGACAAGCCGAGGAAACGGTAGGCGCCTTCCTTCTTCAGTTGTTCGTGCGCGCCGAGGACGCGTTCGTCGACGAGTTGGCCTGAGCTCTCGGCGCCGTGGATGAGAAGGACGTCGATATAATCGGAGGCCAGGCGCCGGAGGCTGCCGTGCACGGAAGCGACAATGCTGTCCCTGGAATCTTGCGGGCGGAGGTGGAATTTTGTGCCGACGCGGACCTTGCCGCGGCCCACGTCCTTGAGCAGGCGCCCGATCTGGCGCTCGGCGTTGCCGTTGTCGTAATTGTGGGAGGTGTCGATATAGTTGACGCCGCGGTCGATGAGGGCCCGGAGAAGCGACGGGTCAGGGAGGGGGCTCGATCCAAGGGAGATTTCGGAGACGGACAACCCTGTCCGGCCCAGCTTGCGATAGGCCATGTTTTTCTGGGGAGCCGGCGACCGGCCGGAACGTGTCCCGCGGGGCTCGCCGGAGGGCGGGACGGCCAGGGCCAAAGCGCCAGCGGCCACGGTTTTGAGGAAATGCCTCCGTCCCCGCGGGATTCCGTTGGACTTGGGATCCGGGCTCATGAGGGTCTTTCCCACTCTAGACGCAGAGGGGACTTGAGTCAAGCGGACTGAGGCGGCCGGAGATATCGGCAGGGGGTTTTCCCCATCGAGCTCGGCCGAAAAGAGTAGCGGCTCCGGGCGCCTTTTGACTTTCGCCGGAAGCCTGTGTTAGATTTGCGGCTTCCGTTCATGAATCAGCGAACAGACCATCCCGCGGCGGCGCCGTGGCGCGCCGCCTTTATCTTTTTATCCTGGAGGATGACCGATGCGAAAAACGCTTTTGGCCTTGGCCGTCGTGTTGGCCGCGATGACCTTCACGCCCGGCTGCGCTAAGCAAGAGAAGGCCGTGGAACCCCCGGCCGCCGTCAATCCCTTCTTCACGGAATTCAACACCCCCTTTGGGGTGCCGCCCTTCGGGGAGATCAAGCCCGAGCACTTCATGCCCGCCTTCGACAAGGGGATCGCCGACCAGAAGCGGGACGTCGAGGCCATCGTGAGAAACGGCGAACCGGCGACATTCGCCAACACCCTCGAGACCCTCGACAGGAGCGGGGCGCTCCTCAAGCGGGTCAGCGCGGTCTTCAACAACCTGAACTCCTCCAACACGAATGACGCGCTGCAGCAGATTGCCAGGGACGTCGCGCCCAAGCTGGCCAGGCTCGCGGACGACATCGCCCTCGACGCCGGCCTGTTCGCCCGGGTCAAGACCGTGTACGAGGGCCGTGACAAGTTTGGCCTGAACCCCGAGCAGGCCCGGCTGCTCGAGAAAACCTACAAGGCGTTCGTCCGGGGCGGGGCCAACCTGCCGGCCGACAAGCAGGCCCGGCTTCGCCAGATCAACGAGGAGCTCTCGGTTCTGACCGTGAAGTTCGGCGAGAACATCCTCAAGGAGAACAACGCTTTCGAGCTGGTCATCGATAAGGAAGCGGACCTGGCCGGACTGCCGCCGGCCGTCGTCGCGGGCGCGGCCGAGACCGCCAAGGAGAGGGGCAAGCCCGGAAAATGGGCTTTCACGCTGGCCAAACCGAGCCTCATCCCGTTCCTCCAGTACTCAGAAAAGCGCGACCTCCGGGAGAAGATGTTCGCGGCCTACATCATGCGCGGGAACAACGGCAACGAGCTCGACAACAAGGCCAACGCCGTCCGGATCGCCAACCTCCGCGTCGAGCGGGCCAACCTCCTCGGCTACAAGACCCACGCCGCTTACGTCCTCGAGGAGAATATGGCCAAGACCCCGGAGGCAGTTTACGCGTTCCTCGAGAAGATCTGGAAGCCGGCCGTATCGCGGGCCAAAAGCGAGGCCTCTGAGATGCAGGCCCTGATCCGCAAGGAAGGCAAGAATTTCAAGCTCCAGCCCTGGGACTGGTGGTTTTGCGCCGAGAAGCTCCGGAAGGCCAAGTACGACCTCGACGACAGCGCCCTGAGGCCGTATTTCCAGCTCGAGAATGTCCGCAACGGGGCCTACACGGTGGCTAATAAGCTCTTCGGGATCACCTTCACCGAGCGGACCGACATCCCCAAATACCAGGACGACGTCCGGGTCTTCGAAGTCAAGGACGCCGACGGCTCCCACCTGGGGATTTTGTACGTCGACTACTACCCGCGCCCGAACAAGGAAGGCGGGGCCTGGATGAGCAATTACCGGGAGCAGTCCATCCAAAACGGCCTGGACATCCGGCCCGTGATCGTCAACAACGGGAATTTCTCCAAGCCGACGGCAGGGGAGCCGGCCCTGATCAGTTTCGAGGAGGCGACGACCCTCTTCCACGAGTTCGGCCACGCCCTCCACGGCCTGCTCACCAAATGCACCTACGAAAGCCTGTCCGGGACCAACGTGCCGCGCGATTTCGTCGAGCTCTGCTCCCAGGTCATGGAAAACTGGGCCACCGACCCGGCGGTCCTCAAGATGTACGCGAAGCACTACAAGACCGGCCGGCCCATCCCGGATGCCCTGATCGAGAAAATCAACCGGAGCAAGTTCTTCAACCAGGGCTTCGAGACCGTGGAATATGTCGCCGCCTGCTTCCTGGACATGGATTGGCACACGCTCACCGAAGCCAAGGAGGTCGATCCCCTGAAATTCGAGGCCGACGCCATGGCCCGGATCAGCCTCATCCCGGAGATCGTCACCCGCTACCGGACGACCTATTTCAACCATATCTTCAGCGGCGGGTATTCGGCCGGCTACTACAGCTACATCTGGGCCGCCGTCCTCGACTCCGACGCCTTCGAGGCCTTCAAGGAGACGAGCCTCTTCGACCAGGCCACCGCCCGGTCCTTCCGGACGAACATCTTGGAACGGGGCGACAGCGAGGACCCCATGGTCCTTTACAAGCGCTTCCGCGGCCGCGAGCCCCGGATCGAGCCTCTCCTCAAGAAGAGAGGGCTGGAGTAGGCACGGGCGATATGCTATATATGAATCCATGAGCGGCAACGTTTACGACGAGCTGAAGGAGCGGGGGTTCGTCGCCCAGGTGTCCGACGAGGGCGCCGTGCGCAAAATGGTCGGCGGCAAGCCCATCACGTTCTACGTCGGCTTCGACAGCACGGCCACGAGCCTCCACGCCGGAAGCCTCGTTCCCATCATGGCCATGATCCACCTCCGGAGGGCCGGACACCGGGCGATCGGCGTCGTCGGGGGCGGGACGACCATGGTCGGCGACCCGAGCGGCAAGACGGAGATGCGCCAGATGCTCGACGAGGAAACCATCCGGGCCCAGGGAAGGACGCTCCATATCCAGCTCGCCCGCTACCTCCGGTTCGACGGGACCGGCGCCATCGCCGTCGACAACGCGGATTGGCTCCTGCCGCTGAACTACATCCAGTTCCTCCGCGACATCGGCCGGCATTTCAGCGTCAACAGGATGCTGGCTACTGAAGCCTACAAGCTCCGGCTCGAGAAGGGGCTGTCCTTCATCGAGTTCAACTACCAGCTCCTCCAGGCCTACGATTACCTGACCCTTTTCCGGGAGTACGGCTGCACCCTCCAGATGGGCGGCGACGACCAGTGGGGGAATATCCTGGCCGGGGTCGACCTCATCCGCCGGATCGAAGGGGCGACGGTCGAGGCCCTGACGTTTCCTCTCCTGACGACCGCGTCCGGCGCCAAAATGGGCAAGACGGCCCAGGGCGCCGTCTGGCTCGACGCCGGGCAGTTCAGCCCGTACGACTTCTACCAGTACTGGGTCAATTGCGACGACCGGGACGCCGGCCGCTTTCTCCGGCTCTTTACCCTGCTTCCACTCGAGGAGGTCAAGCTGTTGGAGGCCCTCAAGGACAGCGAGATCAACGAAGCCAAGCGCGTCCTGGCCTTCGAGGCGACGAAAATCACGCACGGCGAGAAGGCGGCGGAGGAGGCAAGAGCGGCTTCTGCCGCGGCTTTTGGTGGCAAGGTGGTCAGTGTACAAGGGAACGCGGGTGGGAAGGTAGACGTCATCGGCGATGTCACCGTGCTCCCGACGACCGCCATCGCCCGCACGCGCCTCGAATCAGGGATCAGCCCGGCCGAGCTCTTTACCGAGGTCGGCCTGACGCCGTCGCGCCGCGAGGCGAAGCGGCTGATCGAACAGGGCGGACTCTACGTCAACGAGGAGCGGATCAACAGCCTCGAAAGGCTCCTGACCATCAAGGACGTCGGGTCCGACGGCCTGTTGCTCAAGGCCGGGAAGAAGAAAATCCACCGCGTCGTCATCGGATGACATCGGCGGCCAGGCCATGAGTTTCCGTCTTTTCCGAATCGCGGACCTCGGCGTCTTCGCGGTTGCCAACGCCATCAACCTGCTGCTCATCATCATGTTCCTGGCGCGGGCGCGGCGGGCCCAGGCGGTCGAGAAGATCACGGGGCTGGTCATCGTGGCCATGGCGGTCCCGCTGGCCGCGGCCGCAACCATCAGCGCCGTCGGTCACCGCGCCTGGTGGACCTGGGGCCTGCCTCTGTTCATGATCGTTTTCTGCGTCGTGGAATACCTCGTGGATTACGCCCTGAAGGTCAAGTTCCGGGACACTCGAGCGATGAAACCGTATCTCATCCTGTACTACCTGGCGCTCATGTCCTTGATCGGCTACTCATTCCTGCTGGGAAAGATTTACGGCTATGTCACTCTGGCCACGTACTTCCTGCACATGGCCGCGACCGCTTACTCCTACGGCAAGGTCAGGCACGGCGAGTGAGGCCCCGGGCCAGTGCGGCCCCGCCGCGCTCTTCCCCGACTTCCTGGTGATGTGACCCGCGCCTGATTTTGACGCCGCGGCCTCATTCTTTTGACAGTCCCCGCCTCCTATGCTATAAGCTTTTTGATTCCTGAATGGGGACGGGGGCGGCCCCGAGAAGACGGCACGGAGCGAATGGGTATGACGCTGACGGAGAAAATCAAAAGCAACCGGTTCCTGAGGAACGTCTTCCTTTTCCTCGCGGTCCTCGGCCCGGGCATCGTCACCGGGAGTGTGGACAACGACGCCGGCGGCATCACGACGTATTCCGTGGCCGGGGCGTCCTACGGTTACACCCTCCTGTGGACTCTCATACCGTCCTTCGTCCTCCTGCTTGTCGTCCAGGAGATGAACGCCCGGATGGGCGTTGTCACGGGCAAGGGGCTGGCCGATCTGATCCGGGAGAACTTCAGCATCAAGGTCACGTTCGTCATGTTCGTTGGGCTCGTCATCGCCAATATCGGCAACACGGCCACGGAATTTGCCGGCGTCGCCGGCAGCCTGATGGTCTTCGGCGTCAGCAAGTACATCTCGGTCCCCATCGTGGCCGTCTTCGTCTGGCTCCTGGTGACCAAAGGCAACTACCGAACGGCCGAGCGCATCTTTCTTTTCTTCAGTTTCTGCCTGCTCTCCTACATCATCTCGGCCGTCCTGGCCAAGCCTGAATGGGGAAAGATCGGGACGTCCCTTGTCCGGCCGGAGCTGCGGTTCGACGTTCCTTACCTGAGTATGGTCCTGGGCATCGTCGGGACGACGGTCGCGCCCTGGATGCAGTTCTACATGCAGTCCGCCGTCATCGAGAAAGGCATCAAGGTCGAGAACTACAAGTTCGCGGTGTGTGGACGTCGTCATCGGCTGCGTCGCCACGGTCGTCGTGGCCTTTTTCATCATGGTCGCCTGCGCCGCGACGCTCAACGTCAACGGCGTCGTCATCACCGAGGCCAA
>Ga0209048_10003638_pt1 | contig 14920 bp, 12 predicted proteins | sample FrelakmetCRP12CR_FD_187146 | JGI IMG/M metagenome (GOLD analysis project Ga0209048, IMG submission 187146) | Freshwater lake sediment microbial communities from the University of Notre Dame, USA, for methane emissions studies - CRP12 CR (SPAdes)... | ecosystem: Environmental > Aquatic >... | reverse complement strand
GCCCGGTAGTCCCCCTCCCCCTCCAGGACGGCCTCCCGCTGCGCCGGCGAGAGGCGCGCCCAGGGGACGTCCAGGGGAATGCGGTGCTTTCTGGCGAAGCGCTGCAGCATCTCGCGCTCCCACTCGCTCGAGCGGCCATTCCACGGGCGCAGCACCCCGTCCTGCAGACTCAAGGAGGCGTCCGGAATGACTTTCTCCCAGTCGATGCCCAGGGTCCGGCCGAAGCCCCGGCACGCCGGGCAGGCGCCGACAGCGGACTGGTAGCTGAAGAGACCCGGAGAGGCAGCCTCGAAGCCGCGGCCACAGCGCGGGCAAGACAGGCCCTGGCGCAGCACGCTGCGCACGCCGTCCACCCACAGCGCCGCGACGCCACCGCCGCGGGCCCAGGCCTCCTCAAGGCTGGCGCTGAGGCGGCCGAGGGACGTGTCGTCCAGGATGAGGCGGTCCGCCACCACCTCGGCCATCCCGGCGGCGCCCATGGCCTCTGCCGGGGTGAGGCCCTCCAACTCCCGCACCTCGCCCTGCAGCAGAAGGCGTCGGTACCCGTCGGCCAGCAGACGCTCTCGCGCGTCGAGGAAGTCCGCCGTGTCCGCCATGCGGACGCCATAAGTCAGCACCGCTGGGCGGCCCTTGCCCTGGGACAGGGCGGCCCCGGCGGCGGCTCGGGCGTCGGTCAACCCGGCCTCGCTGCCATCCGCGGGGCACACCGGGAGGGCCTCCCGGCTGAACAGCGCCGACAGGTACGCCTCCAGGTCAGCCAGGGTGGCCACCGTGGAGCGGCTGCTCTTCACCGGGGAGCGCCGGTCGACGGCAATACCGGTGGCCACCGGCTCCAGCGCCTCCATGGGCGGTCGCTCCAGACGCTCCAGAAACTGCCGGGCGTAGGGGCTAAAACTCTCCACGAAGCGGCGCTGGCCCTCGGCGTACAGGGTATCCACCGCCAGGCTGCTTTTTCCGGCACCGGAGACGCCGGTGACGGCCACCAGCTCACCCTCGGCCAGCTCGAGCGAGACGTCCTTCAGGTTGTGGGTGCGGGCCCGGACGAGATGGGTCTTCTGCATGGGGACGACCGCGGCCTAAATAGCGGAGGAGGGCGCCCGGCGCTGCACGGAAGTGGCGCAAAGCGATTCTTCCTTTTTGCCATGGACGAGGCCACCGACAGACGGGCGGAGTTGCGGCGGGCAGCCGCCGAGGCGCTGCGTCTGGACGATGAGGCACTGCTGCGCAGCTGCGAGGAGAGTTTCTTCATCGGCAGCGGCCCGGGCGGCCAGCATCGCAACAAGACGGCGTCCGCGGTGCGGCTGCTTCACCCCGCCACCGGCCTCACCGTGACGGCCACCGAGCGCCGGAGTCAGGCGCAAAACCGGAGCATGGCCCTGCACCGGCTGCGCGCGGCCCTGCGGGCGCTGTCCTTCGTGCCGCGGGTGCGCAAGCCGACGCGTCCCTCGCGCGCGTCCAAGGAGCGCCGCCTGTCGGCCAAGCGGCACCATGCCCAGCGCAAGGCCAGCCGCCGGGGGGGGGATTGACGCGGCCACGCGCCGCTGGTCCATCCACGCACAGGTGATGGAATGGCTTGACGCGCAGGGGCGTAGCATCGCCGCCTTCGAGGCCGTCTATCTCCGCTAGCCACAAGCCATGCAGCGAAAACGAGGAGAGAACGATGAAACCAACCTGGGGAGCCACCCCGCTGGTGGCGATGGGCATGTTCGTCGCGCTGGGCTGTGCGTCCATGCCGACCAGTGCTGAATTGCCCCCACTGGACGGCACCGCCTGGGTGTTGTCGTCGCTGCCGGGGCGAACGTTGCTGGCCAAACCGCAGGCCACCGCGCGCTTTGAAGCCGGCCGCGTGCAGGGCAGCGATGGCTGTAACCGCTACAGCGCGCCCTACACCATCAAGGGCTCGACTCTCGAGATTGGCCCCGCCGGGGCATCGACGATGATGGCCTGCCCGCCCGAGGTTACCGCGCAGGCCGCGGCCTTCACGGCGGCGCTCTTCGGTGCGAAAAGCTACCGGGTCAGCGGCACGCAGCTACAGCTGCTGGCGGCCGACGGGGCGGTGTTGTCCACCTTCGACGCACAACCGACGTCGCTGGCCGGCACCTCCTGGCACGCGACCGGCATCAACAACGGCAAGGGGGGGGTGGCGGGCCTGGTGGCTGACTCCACCGTCACCATGGACTTTGCCGCAGAGGGAAAGGTCTCTGGCCTGGCCGGCTGCAACTCCTACACGTCCTCCTACCAGGCCGACGGCGACAAGCTGCGGTTCACGCCAGCGGCCGCCACCCGGAGGATGTGCGCCGCAGCCGGCGTGATGGAACAGGAGCAGGCGTTCTTCAAGGCACTGGCATCGGTGGCGACGATGCGCATGGAAGCTGACCGGCTGGAACTGCGGACGGCGGAGGACGCCCTCGCGCTCAGCCTGGTCCGAGCGGCCGGGCCTTGACCGGCCCCGAGGCACGGCACTGAAGTCCCCAGGCGGCCTTCCCCCCTGGACGCCCAGCACTCTGTCGACGGCAACCGCTAGATGGACGGCGTCTCTCCGGGTGCCGCTTCCGGCCGGAAGCGGTTGCGGATGCGGTAGCGCACGCGCTCCAGGGCGTCGGAGAGGGACACCTTCGCCCCAGGGGCGAAGGCCACCGAGAAGGTGCGGCTGGGACAGTCCGCCAAAAGCCGGCGCTCGGGCACGGGCTTCTGGGCCTGGAGCAGCCGGACGTGCTTTTCCGGGACGTCCACCCCGTGGCGTGCAAGCACATCTTCGACAAAGCGGCGCTTGAGATGCCCGACGCTGAGGGCCTCCAGCTGCAGGGGCAGCAGCTGTGTGGCCACCGTCGCCCGGCCCAGGCGAAACGTCCACTCGGTCACCAGTTCCAGGTCCAGGAAGGCGTCGTTGAGGACGGACTGCACGTCCTGTCCGCGGGGCATCCAGTAGCTCTTCAGCATCTCGCCACAGGCCGGGCAGACCCAGGCGTGCAGGTCGTCCAGTCCGCGCAGCCGGTACAGCGGCACCGCGAAGACGTCCAGGGCGCACGCCGGGCAGCGCGTCGTCTCCCCGAGGGTGGCCAGCACCCGGCGAAAGTCCGCCCGGAGGGCATGGCTGCGCAGCGCCAGCGGCACTGCCTCGGCCAGGGTGGCGTCACGAAAGCGCAGCCCCGTCTGCACCACCCGGGGGCCGGCGCGCCGGACGCCGAATTCCAGCAGCTCGGCCGCCTCCACCAGCGCCTCTTCCAGGCGCGTCCCCCGCCCCGGTGAGGCGGCGTCGAAGCGCTCCCGCAGCCCCTCCAGCGTGGCAAGCGTCTCCAGGCCATGCGCGACCAGCTCTGCCGCGTAGGTGAAGAGGACGAGGCTGACCACGGCCGGCCGCTCGGCGGCGGCGCCGACCAGCCACTCCGCGAGGCGGCGCGCCTCGGGGGAGGACTTCAGCGAGGCCAGCCCTTCGAGGGTCCAGCGGACGAGAGGCGCCCGGGTGTGCGCCTCGAAGAGACGGCCCAAGCTGCGGTCGGATGCCGGCCCAAGCTCGGTCGCCTTTCGATTGTAGCGCCGCACAGCATCCTCCAGGGCCCAGGCTGCGGCCCGGACGTCGTCATACGCTGCCTGTGTGCGCTCGCCCAGCTCCCGGCGAAGCTCGGCAAAAGCATCCCGGCCAGACGCCTCGCGCTCCGTCACCTTCCGCCACAGCTGGGCCGTGGGACAGGCCTCCAGCGCGGCAAGCTCCTCCCGGAGTCCCTCCAGCACCTCGAGGAAGCGCGCCCGGCGAGCTTCGAGCAGCGCCACCTCGCGCTCAAGCGTCAGCCCCTCCTCAGCGGGCTCGGCGCCCAGCGCCTGGTCAGCCAGCGCCCGCAGCCCGGCGAGGTCTCCCGCCCGGTAGAGGGCGTTGATGCGCACCATCAGGTTTGCCGCACGCACCTGCCCGTCCTCGTCCCGGGCGAGGTCGGGGTGGTAGCGGCGCGCCAGTCGCCGGTAGAGGGACTTCAGCTCCGCGCCATCGTCCGCACCCGCGGCGACCTCTGGCCACTCCTCCGCCACGGGCGACTCCTCGGGCGCATTCGAAAGCTCCCGCGCCCGGCGGGCGTCCAGCCGACGTGCCCGCCGGGCGACGTCCGCCCGGGGCGCCGTCTCCAGCAATTCTGCCCAGCGCTCAAGGTGGCGGATGACGCCCACCGCCCGCTGGTGTCGCTCGTGCAGCTCCCGCAGCGCGCCATGGACACGGGCATCGAAGACACCCAGCGTGGTGCGAAGCGTCTCGATGTCGAGGTCGAGCTGTGCAATGGCGTCGCGGAGGGACTCGGCCTCCGCCCGCAACGCGGTCAGCCGGGCGCGCAGGGGCGAGTCGGCAAGCACGAGGGAGCGCGGCACGGAAGCGGACATGGCCCGGGCTGCAGCTTAACCTCGACGTCCCCCGGCGGGTTTCCACCTCAGCCGAAGAGACGTCACCCAGGAGTCAAAAACATGCCTCGCCCGTCCGCCCTGCCCACGCTGCTCGCCACTTCGCTTCTGCTCGCCTCCACGTCCTTCGCCCAGGGCGGTCCTCCGCCGGGCGGCGCTCCGCCCCCGGGCAAGGGGGGTGGGGCTTGCCGCGCGGACATCGCCGCGCTGTGTCCCGACCTCAAGCCCGGGCCCGGCGAGCACCACGCCATTGCCCAGTGCCTGGAGAGTCAAGCGGACAAGCTGTCCGCCCCCTGCAGGGCCCACGTGGATGAGATGAAGGCCCGCATGGAGGCCGCCCGGGAGGCCTGCAAGCCGGATGTCGAGAAGTTCTGCGCCGGGGTGGCCGAAGGGGACGGCCACATCATGCAGTGCCTGCACCAGCACCAGGGCGAGCTGAGCGAGGCCTGCAAGGCGGCTCAGCCCAAGCGCCACGGCCCCCCTCCCGGCCCCGCCCCGGCGCAGCCCCAGCAGTAATCGTCACGCGCAAACTTCTGGCCAAGGCCCGCCGGGAGCCGCATTCTTCGCCGGACCCGTGGCGGGTACCCGGAAGGGGGGCCGCGGGCCGGCCCTTCCTCTCTTAAGAGAGGCCTTCCCAAGGAGAAAATCCAATGTCGAAGCTGCTCCGTCGTTGCGCCGCGCTCGTCGCTACCGCTGGTTTCCTCGTGGCCCCCGTCGCCTACGGCCAGGCTGCCATGGAACCGGGCAAGCCCTGCGCGGCGGACGTCAAGAAGCTGTGTCCCAACGTGAAGCAGGGTCACGGCGCCATCCTCCAGTGCCTGGAAGGCAAGGCGGACCAGGTGTCCGACGCCTGCAAAGACGTCGTGAAGGCCAAAGTCGAGGAGTTTTACGCAGCGTGCAAGGACGACGCGGCCAAGTTCTGCGCCGGCGTGGACAAGGGCCAGGGCAAAATCATGAAGTGCCTCTACAAGAGCGTCAGCAAGCTGAGTGACACCTGCAAGGCGGAGTTCGCCAAGGCGAAGGCGGCAGCCGCGGCGGCAGCCCCGGCCAAGTAACCAGCGTCGGCTAGGGGACGGCTAGGGGGAGGCGGGCGGAGCAGGGGCAGGCTCCGCTCCCGTCAGCAGCGCGCCGAGGAGTTGGTTGAGGTTGAGCGTCTGGACGCCCACCCCATTCTTCCCGGTGGGCAGAAACACCAGCTGCTTTCCGGCCAGCGCCTCGGCGATGCGCAGCTTCACCAGCGCCTTCCCGCCGCTTCCCGCGAGGGCTTCGTTCTGCTTTCGCACCGCCTCGGCGTGCGCCTTGCGCTCAGCCACAATCGCCTCGGCCTGCTTTTCGCTTTGGACGTAGTTTGCATCGGCCGCCAGCCGCGCCGTGTCCAGGGAGCCTGCGGCGGCGGCGAGTTGCTGTGACACCGTTCCCTTGGCCTTCTCCAGCTCGCTCTTCCACTGCTCGGTGGTGGCGCGGCCCTCGCTGCGCATGCGCTCGCTGTTTTGCTCGGCCAGCTTCTTGTCGCGAATGACTTTCTCGTATTCGGGGTTGAAGCGGTGCTCGCCGAGGATGACTTGGCGGATGATGACGCCTTCCGGAGCGAGCACTTCCTGCAGCCGGTCGCGCGCCTGGGTGGCCTTGGCGAAGCGTTTCTCGGAGACGTAGAATTCCTCGCTCCGCAACTCATTGAGGACGTCCCGCACCACGCTGCGGCACGCCGGGCGGACCAGCTTCTCCTTCACCTCCTCGACATTCTCCCCCACCTTGTTCAAAAGGTAGGGCGCGCGCTTGGGGTCCACCTGCCAGGCGACGGTGACATCGACCCGGATGTCATTGCCGTCCACCGTCTTGAAGTTGAGGTCATCCTCAAAGTTTCGGTCGCCCCGGCGCGGGTCCTTCACCATCGCCAGGTTCTGCATGGACACGTCGAAGGTGCTCCAGTCGGTGACGAAGGCCGGAAAGAGGTAGGTGGCCCCCGGCGCGTAGATTTCGGGCTGGATGCCAGGCTTTCCGAGCAGGCCGCCGAAGGACAGCTTGCGGGTCAGGACGCCCACCTCGGTGCTTCCGGTGGAGTGGCAGGTGCAGCCAGACAGCGGCAGCGCCACCAGGCAGAGGAGGAACCACGGACGGTGCGCCATGCCGCTCACTCCTTCACGTCGAAGCGCTTCAGCGCGCTCTTGAGGTCCAGCGGGTTGGTACCCGACTCGCCGTCGGTGGGGACAATGATGATGCGCGTTCCCTTGAGGACGTCCGCCATCTTGAGGCCCACCAGGTTTTCCGCACCGACGCCCTGCAGCGCCGCGTTTTCCAGCCGGGTGCCTTCCGCCTCGGCCAGCTGGACGGCCAGCTCGCCCGCCGCGCGCCGCTTTCGGGTGTAGAGGTCCGCCTCGGCCTCCAGCTTCTTCTTCTCGCCCTCCCCTCGCGCCAGCTCCACCCGCACCGCCGCCGCCCCCACTGCCGCAATCCGGTCGCGCTCGGCAGTGGCCGTGGCCAGCTCGGCCTCAGCCTGGTTCTTGAAAACCGTCTGGTCCTGGATTTTGCGTTGCTCGATGGCTTGCTGGTACCGGGCGTCGTAGGTGTAGCGACGGACGAAGACCTGCAGCACCCGGACGCCGCTCGGCAGCAACTCGGCATTCAAGTCCTCGAGCGCCTTCTGGACCGTCCGGGTCCGCAGCTTCACGTCATAGAATTGCTCGGCATCCAGCTCGCCCAGCCGCTTGCGGAGAATCTGCTCGGCGCGCGGGAAGACCAGCGACTCCTCGTACAGCTTTCCCGGGCCGGCGACGGTCATGACGCGGTAGGGGTTCTCGATGCGAAAGGCCACCGAGACGTCCACCGTCACGGTGTAGCCCTCGGACGTCTGGATGTTGAGAGCCGGCCGCACCGTCTGCTCGGCCTTGCCACGCTCACTCGGGTCGTTGGTGAGGTTGAAGAGCTGGATGTCCGTGGGAAACAGGTGCATCCGCTCGGTGCCCGGGCTGACCCAGTGCACCCCCGGGTAGTACACCTCCGGGAGGATGCCCTTGGTGCTGCCGACGATGACCTGCTTCACGCCGACTTCGTTGGGGCGCACGTAGACGGTGCAGAAGGCGTAGGCAAGGACCGCCAGCCCCAGTCCACCGACGAGGAAGTACAGCCGGCGACCACGCGGCGTGCCGAAGATGCGCTGGCTCGCAGCGCGCAAGTCGATGGGAATGCGGGGGTCAGCCATGGGGCCACCCTACTCTCTGGAGGGCGTCCGGTCTGCAGGCCGCGTGACGCCGGACGGTAACTCGTCCAGCGGGCCGGGGGCAGCCAGCGGCTGGTACAACTCTTGGTGGACTTCAGCGTCGCGCAGGTCCTCGACGATGGCACGCAGCGCGTTGCGGTGCTTGCGCTTGAGCAGCCACACCTGGACGTCGGGGATGAAGGGCGCGCCCAGGAGGCAGGCGAAGGCGAACAGGTCCCAGGTGGTGGGAATGGGAATGAAGGGCGCCTTCACCAGGAAGAGGCCGAGGGCGAAGCCCGTGGCGCCGTAGACGCCGCGCGCCAGGAGATCGCCGCCCCGCCACAGGCCGTAGTCCCGCTGCTCGAGCGCCGTCTGCTTCTGCGCCGCCGCGAGGTACCTGGGCACGGCCACACCGAGCAACGTCTCCTGCAGCCGGTCGAAGTAGGCCCTGTCGTCGAAGACTTCCAGGAAGCGCGCACGGACGTCTGCCAGCTCGGTGGCAAAAACGTCCCGAAGGCGCGACTCCACCTTGGGCGACCAGGCGCCAAGGCCTGGCCGGACGCGCTCGGCGGCGGCGATGAGGACGCCGGCGAGGAAGGGCAACCGAAAGCGGTCTGGGTACACGGGCTGGCGCGCAGCGTAGCCCAACCGCTTCACGCGCGCGGCCTCGGCCGCGCGTGCTGCGTCAGTCCTTCTTCTCGTGGGGGGGCGGTGGAGGCGGTGGCTTGGCCACGGGCTTGGCCGGGGGCGGTGGCGGCGGCGGCTTGACCGCGGGCTTGGCCGCGGGCGGCGGAGGGGGGGGCGCCTGGGGATGCGCCTGCACCGGGGGCGGCGCCGCCTGGGGATGCACCTGCGCCGGCGGCTGGGTGAAGGTGGTGGAGGGCCGCTCCGGTGGCGGGTGCGTTTCCACGCTGGGTGGCCGCTGGGCAGGCACGGCCTGCGGCGCCTGGGGCGCCACGGGCTGCGGGTGCGGGGCGGCGGCGGCCGGGACCGGCTGCGCCGCGGCTGGGGCGACAGGCCTCGGCTGCGCGGGAGTCGAGCCGCCGCGCAGGGGCGGCGGCGGGGCTGAAACCACCGGCTGGCCGTTGGAGACATGCGGGTCCACCGACATGGGCTTCTGCACCGCCGTCCCCTGCCGGGTGACGCCCGCCGGGGCCACCACCTCGACGCCCGTCGCGGCCGGGCGCACCACCATGCCTGGGCGAACCACCGGCGGCGCGGTCACCGTCACCGAGGGCGGCGTGCCCAGCGGGGCGGGGATGATGACGCCGTGCTGAGAACCGGGGGGCGGGGGCACGAAGACGCCCGGCGGTCCCACCGGATGCGCGTAGTGCACCACCACCTCCGGGCGCGGCTGCTGCACCTGGATGAAGATGGTTTGCGGCGGCGGGACGAAGACCACCGTCGGCGGCCGCCAGAACCCGGCCACGAAGATGACGTTGCCCCCGCGCAACTCATAGTAGGGCTGCGTGTACACGTAGCCGCCGTTCGGCGGCGCGACCCAGTGGCCCCGCGCCCACACCCACTGACCATCCCACCAGTGCCAATAGCCGCCGACCCACACCGCGCCGTAGAAGGGCGCCGGCGGGGGCGGGTCGAACACCATCGGCGGGGGCGCATACGCGATGGCCACCGGCGGCGGCTGGCCCACCGGCACCTCCACGTACTCCGACACCGTCACCTGCACCACCTCCGGCTGCGGCGGTGGGGGGGGCGGCGGGGTCTGGTACACCACCGCCGGAGGCGGTGTCTCGGTGACGACGCACCCGACGACACTCAACACGGCGGTGAGGACAAGGAGTCGTTTCAAGTCGTTTCTCCTGACAGAAGCATCTGACGGCTGGCGCTCCACGCTATTCAGCCGAGGGCGCCCCCACCCCGGGGACGCTCCATCCGCGTGAGGGCCACGAAGAAGGCGACGACCAGCGGTCCGGCGATGATGCCGACCGGCCCGAACGCGGCCAGCCCGCCGAGGAGTGCGAAGAAGACCACGCCGCCGTGCAGCTGCACGCCGCCGCGGATGAAGAAAGGCTTGGCAAAGTTGTCGATGGTGCCCACCACCAGCGCGCCCCAGCACAGCAGGAAAATCCCGGCGCCGGTGTGACCCTTCAGAAGCAACGTCACCGCCAGGATGATGGACACCATGCCGGCGGCGCCGATGGGGATGAGTGCAGCGATGAAGGTCACCATGCAGAAGAAGAGCGCGTTGGGAACCCGGGCGATGATGAAGCCCAAGAGCGCCGCCACCGACTGCACGGCCGCGGTGAGCACGGTGGAGATGAGGAGGGCCCGGGTGACCTTCCGGAATTCAGACATCAACGACCGGAACTGCCCCGGGGCAAGCGGCACCACGCTCTCCAGCCACAGGACGAGGTTGCGTCCGCTGGTCAGGAAGAAGAAGAAGGCGACCAGCATCAACAGGACCATGAAGAGGAGCCGGCCCGTCGCGGTGAGGACGCCGCCAAAGGCCTCGGCCGCACTCTTGCCGGTGGCCGAGACCGCGTCGAAGAGCTTGTTCGGGTCGGGGAGCGAGTCGAGCATGCGGTCGGTCCACTGCCGCAGCCCATCCGGGAGGTTGCGCGCCAGGCCATGCGGCCCCTCTGAGAGCGCCTCCTTGAGGAAAGTCACGCCTTGGCTGGCCTCGCTGATGGCCACCGCACCCAGGCTCGCTAGCGGGCCGGCCACCGCCAGCACCAGCAGCAGGGTGAGCAGGCCGGCGGCCAGCCCGGGGCGCCCGCCCAGCTTCCGCGACAGCCGCTCGTGTAGTCCGAAGAGAGAGCCCGCCAGCACGGCCGCGAGGAAGAGGGCCGAAGCGAACGGCAGCAGCATGCTTCCCAGCAGAAAGAGGGACACGAGGACGAGGGCGATGAAGAAGAGGCGCGAGCCCTGCGGCGGCGGCGTTGTCGTCGTCACGTCTTCCCCTCTCGTCCCGTGGTTCTGAGGCACGCCCTCGCTTCTACGCGAGCCCGTGCTGCAGCACCACAAAGGCGCCGCCGGCCGCCAGCGCCACCCAGCGCGCGCCCTCAAGCGGCACCGCCCAGCGCCGAAGCTCGAGCAGCCCGCTGAGACTGGCCAGGCTCACCAGCAGAAGAGCGACCGCCGCCACGCGCCAGGGCACCGGAAGAACCTCGCCCCACATGACGAGGCTGAAGGCCCAGACGATGAGGACGGCGAAGTTGAGCAGGACGTAGGCGCTCCGGGCCCGCCCCGGGTGCACGTCGTACTTGACCGAGGAGGCGCCCGGCAGCCCCCGCAGCTGTCCCGGCGGGCCAAGCCACGCCGGCCTCCACGCCGGGGAGGCTACCAGCAGGCGGAAGGCCTGCCCGAGGGAGGGCGCGCGGGCGGCCTCCCCCAACAGCGCCACCCAGGGCTGCACCTGAGCCCAGACGGGGTTGAAGCTGCGCAACGGGTGACTGACGCCGTAGATGCAGGCTTCGCGCTCGGCGGCGAAGCTGCTGAACAGACGGTCCCAGACGATGAAGGTGCCGCCGTAATTCTTGTCCAGGTACTGGGGATTCACTGCGTGGTGGACTCGGTGGTGCGACGGGGTGTTAAGCACCGCCTCCAGCACGCCACAGCGCCGGACGAGTTCCGTGTGAATCCAGAACTGGTACAGCGTCACCAGAGCGTCTACCACCGCGAATGGCACCACCGGGACGCCGAGCACCGCGAGCGGCAGGTAGAAAGGCAGCACGGTGACAGGGGAGAGAATGGCCTGGCGGAGCGCGACTGCCAGGTTGTAGTCCTCGCTCTGGTGGTGCACGACGTGCACGGCCCACAGGAAGTTGACCTCGTGGGAAAGCCGGTGCCACCAGTAGTAGCCCAACTCCACGCCGACGACGGCGATGGCCCAGGGCCACGGGCTTCCCGCCGGGAAGGTGATGAGGCGGGCATGCTCATAGACAAGTGCATAGATGCCCAGGACCGCGGCCGCGCCCAGCACCAGCACCGCCCGCTGGCCGATACCGCACCCAAGGTCGGCCAGCGCGTCGGAGAGCCGGTACACGCGGAGGCCCCGGCGCCGGGCGACGAGCAACTCCAAGCCGATGAAGACGAAGAAGGCCGGGATGGCCAGGGCGATGAGGTTGGGACCCACGGGACTGCGTCGCAGTGTACCCCCCGGGGCCCGCCGGGGGAGAATGGCGCCCCCATGAGTAAGGCCTTCACGAAGGAGGATGCCGCCGAGGAAGCCCCCCTATCGCGGCCCCGGCCCGAAGGCCGCCGCCTACTCACCCAGGAGGGCCACGCCCGTGCGGTGCAGGAACTCGCGCGTCTACGCGACGAGGAGCGGCCCGGCCTGTTGCGGGACACCTCGCCCAGTGGCCAGGAGCGATTGCGCGCCGTCGAGAGCCGCCTGCGGGAACTCACCGCGCTGCTGGACGCGGCCGAGGTGGTGAAGCCCGGGGCAGAGGGAGGGCCGGCCGCCTTCGGGTCCTGGGTGACGACCGAGGACGCCTCAGGCCAGCGCTCCACCGTCCGCCTGGTGGGCGCCGACGAGGCCGACCCGCGCCGGGGGCTTCTCAGCATCGCCTCCCCGGTAGGACGGGCCCTGCTCGGACGACGGCCGGGGGACACCGCCGTGGTGGAACGGCCCCGGGGCCTCACCGAGTTGCAGGTGCTGGCCGTGCATCGCGACCGTTAGGGCCGCGGCGACCAGCGCTACGCCGTGCGGTGGTGGCCCCAGCTGACGCAGGGCCTTGGCCTCTGCCGCGCGTGCCCCCACCCGCTGCCAAGAGGAAAGTCGAGCAGGGGCACCGTTTGGGTTTTCCCCGCTTGCTCGGCTGGGGATTCGCTCTTCGGGTGGGTAAGAGACGACCCTCGCGCGCCGGGAGAGCCTCTTCGACAACTCCCAATCGGCAAGAGGGTGTTCGCCAAAAATCGACAGACCCAAGGGGCGAACGCCAGCTAAAGAGGGCACGCGGGGCGGCACACTGCTCTCCAAGGGGGTTCCTGCGATGAATGGGATTCAGCGTCTGCGGCGGTCGGTCTCGATGCTTGTCCTGTCCAGCTTGGCGGTGTTCGCGCCCGCGGCCCAGGCGCAGCAAGGGCTTCGCTACTTCAAGAACTACTTTGTCACCGGCGACTACCTGGTGGCCGGCGTGAGCTTGCAGCACCAGGGCGTCAACGGCCTGGCGACCGGATACATCACAGTCGACCCAACGCAGATTCCTGCCAACGCTGAAATCGTCGCCGCACACCTTTATTGGCAGACCATCTCGACGGGTAGGTCTCCGGCCCCCTCTGCCCTGACTGGAGCGAAGTTCAAAAAGAATGACATCACCGGCAGTGCCGTGCTGCTCGGTTCGGCTGGCCCGTCATCCTGCTGGAGCAGCGACTCAGAGTGGGGTGCCTCAGGCTCGCGGGCCATCTACTCCTACCGCGCCGACGTGCTGCGCTTCTTCCCGCGCATTCGGCCGACGGACAAGACGAGGCCGGTGCAGGTGCTCGTCGGCGGGGCGCACGAAATCACGCTGCCCGACACCGGCAAGAGCCACGCGCTGCCGTCGACGCTCGGTGCGGGTCTGGTCATCGTCTATCGCGTGCCCGGCTACGACTCCTCCACCGGCTACAACGCGCCGCGCCAGCCGCTCCGTTCCATTGTCATCTTCGACGGCATTTCGGCCGTCGGCGAAGGCACACGGCTGTCGGCCGCAACGCTCGAGGGCTTCTACGAAGCCTCACGGACGGCACCCCAGGCGAGGTTGTCGCTCCTGGTCGCCAACAAGGAATCGGAGGAAGAGTGGGACGACCGCTCCAGTCAGAACATCCTCATCTCCAGCACCCTGTCGACAGCCGACAACAAGCTCATCGCGTCCAATCCGTTCGTCCAGGGAGCCAGCTTCGACGCCGTCACGTTCAACGGCATCCCGCTCGAACCGGGCGCCATGAAAGCGCGGGTGACCATCGACGCTGGTAGCCACCAGCCGTGTAGCTGTCTCAGCTGGGGTGCCGTGGTGCTCAGCACCCAGGTGCAGGATTCGGACGGCGATGGGTTGCTGGACGTCTGGGAGGAGAAGGCCGAGTGGGATGCCTTGTCGAGCACCGTTCCCTCCGGCGCGAGCGCGAGCCTCGGTTCTGTCTACACCAGCTGGCCCTTGACCGACCCGACTGGACTGCCCTTGCCGAACCTCCAGGCGATGGGCGCGACACGCGGCACGCAGGACGTCTTCGTCCAAATCGATTACATGACGGGGACAGGGCACTCGCACCTTCCAACCAAGGCGGCTCTGTTTGCGGTGGCGACGGCGTTCCACAATGCCGCGCCTCGCGCATCGCGCGCTAGCGGACCCATCAACATTCATTTTGATGTCGGCACACCGCCAGCACAGTGGAACCTCGCCTGCGGAGCCACGTGGACTCCCGACTGCGCCTTCGTACCTGCCGCGTTGGCGCGAGGCGGCAAGGCCATCCCGGAGACGATTTGCACCAACGCGGCCACGTGCGCCTTCCCGACGTCGAACATTCCCGGCATCGTCGGCTGGAAGAACGGCTTCCGCGCCTTCCGGGACCCGCAGCTGCTGCGGAGCTGGAAGGACATCTTTCACTACGCCCTGTTCGCGCACGCGCTGGGTTACCCCTCTCCGGAGAACCCCAAGGTGCCGGCCAACATCTCCGGCATTTCCGACGTCTCGGGGGGCGATGTGATGGTGACGCTCGGCCTCTGGAGCAACCAAGTGGGGACGGACTTCATCCAGGGCGCGACCCTGATGCATGAGCTCGGCCACAACTTCGGCCTCCGGCACGGCGGAATCAGTCTCTCGGACGCTCTCGAACCGAACTGCAAGCCCAATTACCAAAGCATCATGAACTACCTGTTCCAGGTGAGCGGGCTGGTCACGCCACAGGGGACGCTGGTCATCGACTACTCCCGTCAGGTCCTTCCGGCGCTGAATGATTTCAGCCTCATGGAGTCGAGCGGGCTTGGCGCGAGCGACTACATGGCGCGGTGGTACGCGCCGAAGACCAACAGCTTCATCGATGTGGCCCTCGGTACCAGTCCCGCGACGCGCCATTGCGATGGCTCGCCACTCGGTCCGACGGAAACCACCGCCTATGTCCGAATCGACGCCGACCCGAGGACGCGCAGCACGGCGACCCCCAACGCTGTTGACTGGAACGGCGACGGCACCATCGAGACCTCCCCCGTCGGGCCAATCGACGTCAGTTTCGACGGCACCCTCGCGATGCTAGACCCGGGCTCGAACGACTTCGCGACGATGGACCTTCGGCAAGTCGGCGGCCGTCGCAGCATTGGAAGTCAGAAGCTCAGCGAGAGCGTCGTCGACCCCATCACCGGGCAGTTGCCCCCGACGCCCATCGGCGGCGGACTTTCGCTTGACG
>Ga0209048_10003637_pt1 | contig 14921 bp, 10 predicted proteins | sample FrelakmetCRP12CR_FD_187146 | JGI IMG/M metagenome (GOLD analysis project Ga0209048, IMG submission 187146) | Freshwater lake sediment microbial communities from the University of Notre Dame, USA, for methane emissions studies - CRP12 CR (SPAdes)... | ecosystem: Environmental > Aquatic >... | reverse complement strand
TGAGAACTGCCGCCAGTGCTGCCGTCCCAAAATGGTGTTATCTTCAATGGTATCTGAGAGTACAAGCCCGCTGCCGCGACGATCCTCCGGAATATGCGCCAGACCAAATTCACGCTCTTCACGCGCATCTAACATCGTTAGATCCCGTGTCTCAACAACTTGCCCATCCTTGACCTTGGATAAGGTGACTTTGCCGCTCGTCATCTTACGCATGCCAGTTAGCGCTTCGACAAGCTCAGTCTGGCCATTGCCTTCGACGCCCGCAATACCCAGGATCTCCCCGGATCTTACGTCGAAGCTCACACCATGTAGTACTTCTAAGCCACGATCGGACAACGCATGTAGATCCTCTATATGCAAAATAACAGGACCAGGATGGGCAGGTGTCTTATTAACACGCAATAGCACTTCGCGACCTACCATCATGCGCGCAATCTCAGCCTGGTTCGTTTCTTTCGTCACCAACTCACCTGCATTCTTGCCACGTCGCAGGACAGTAATAGAATCAGAAAGTTCAAGTACTTCGCGCAACTTGTGTGAGATGAAGATTACTGTCTTACCTTGCTGCACGAGGCCGCGCAAAACGCCAAAGAATTCAAACGTTTCCTGTGGCGTTAAGACGCCAGTTGGCTCGTCCATAATCAGTATGTCAGCGGACCGATAGAGAATTTTAAGGATTTCGACACGCTGCTGTAGACCTACAGAGAGTTTTTCAATACGTAAATCCGGATCGATAGGTAGCCCATATTGTTTGCTCAATTTGAGAACGGCTTCTCGCGCTTTTTTAACCTCATACACAGTGCGAACGCTCCCAGGCTCATGCCCAAGCACGATATTCTCTGCTACCGTCAAGGGTGGAATGAGCATGAAGTGTTGATGCACCATACCAATTTTGAGCCGTATGGCATCCCGCGGTCCGGTGATATGCGCGAGTTGTCCATTGACGTACATTTCGCCACTATCGGCGTGAATAAGGCCATAGAGAATATTCATGAGAGTAGTTTTACCAGCACCATTCTCGCCCACCAGCGCATGTATCTCGCCTTTACGCACTTGAAGATTCACATGATCGTTGGCAACGACGCCGGGCCAGGTCTTAGTGATGTTACGCATCTCCACCGCAAACGGAGTGGATTGCTCTTGAGTTGGAGCCTCAAGCGTACTTTCCTGCATGGGTGATCCCCCTACTTCGTAAGCGAAACGGGCGGCCACGAGGGTCGCCCCTACATCTTTTTTATTCTGCACCACCTGGCTCGTATGGTATACCGTCAGCAGCAGGTGGTGTGGTGCGACCAACAATACCTACCAAAGCAATCAATGTGAACACATAGGGCAACGTTTGGAGCAGGTAAGTCAGATTTGGATTGGAACTCAAATCTTGCAGGGGAAGGCTAAGGCCATAACCCAATCCAAATATGAGGCAGGCCACTGCAGTTCCCAGGGGATTGTATTTACCGAAAATCATTGCGGCCAGGGCGATAAAGCCTCTACCATCCGTCATATTCGCGTTGAAGAGGCCCGCAACACCTAAGGCAAGGTAAGCCCCAGCCAGGCCCGACAACAGGCCACTGCTGATAACACACAAATACCGCACCAAACGCACATTCACCCCTGCAGTATCGGCAGCCTGGGGATGCTCACCAACGGCCCTGATGCGCAAGCCAATATTTGTCCTGAAGAGCAGGAACTGAACGCCAATCAAAATCACTATTGCAACGTAGAAAATGACATTCTGCTGAAAGAGAACCTCTCCCAGCCATGGAATATTACCAAGCGGTCCCCACGTGAGCGTGGGAAGGCGCAGTGAGGGTGGGAGAGATGGAACACCCTGGCCGGCAGGTGTGAGAACAAACAGCAGGTAGCTCGTCAGACCAAGAGCGATAATATTGATAGCAACCCCGCTCACAATCTGATTTGCCTTAAAATTGATTGAGACAACACCATGAATCAGGGCCATGGCACCACCAGCAAGAATTGCAGCAAGTACACCAAGTATGACACATAGAGAGTTATTGACCCCCAGGCTAGAGAATAGCAAGGTAAACATCACGCTTGCGAAAGCGCCGGTCAGCATCATGCCTTCCATTGCAATATTGACGACCCCGCTCCTCTCAGAGATGACGCCACCTAGCGCAGGGAGAACAAGCAATGCAGCAAATGTCAAAGCAGTTTGCCAGGTGTTGGAGGAGGTCAGCGCATGAAATAGCACTTGAAAGAACATCGTTATTCCTCCTTATCTAGATCAGATATTTCTACCACGTTTTGCTCTTCGCCATTGCCCTTCGCCGGCACACCAATAACCGTACTGTCAATGGTGGCAGCCTGCAGGGTTGGCACGAAACGAGGCCTCAACCACCTGGGTAAAATGCGTCGAAGCGCTGGAATGAACTCGGCAGCTACGAAGAAGAGCACCAGCGCTTCAATAATGAGCACCAGGTTTGGATCTACATGAGCCAGTGACTGCATGGCTGTACTTCCAGATCGCAGTCCCCCAACGAGAAGCGAAGCAAGAAGGATACCTATCGCTGTCGTCTGACCAAGCAGCGCAACAGCAATGGCATCGAATCCTGTAGGATTGACACTGAAAGCGGTAGCGGTTAAATTGTATCCTGGTTGCCCCATTAAGCCTGTCGAACCCGCCAGCCCAGCGAACCCCCCAGCGATCGCCATTACCAGAAAGATATTGCGCTTGGTAGGGATACCTGCATACTTTGCCGCTTTTGGATTCTGTCCAATTACACGAATCTCATAGCCAAAGGTCGTGCGAGAGATGATGAACCAGTAGACAACCAGGGCGATAAGAGCGAAAAAAATGCTGATATCTATTTTATACGTGAAGGTATCGAGCACAGGCTGACCATTCGCAAAAATCTGGTTATAAACACCGGCAATCGGAGGTAACTGCGCATTTGGTGGAAGAGCGATAGTCTGGGTAACACCAAATGGAGCTGTAAATGGAGCGCTATTAATGAGGAAGTCAGTTCCATAGAAAGCAATCCAGTTGAGCATAATAGTTGTAACCACTTCATGCGCGCCACGCCAGGCCTTGAGAAAACCAGCGATGCCTCCCCAGATCGCGCCTGCCAGGATGCTCGCCAGCAGCATCGTTGGGATCAGTATCCAACTAGGCCACGATGTGAATGTCAGGCCGATCATATCTGCCGCCATCGCGCCCACAGCCATCTGCCCAGCGGCCCCGATATTGAAAAGTCCACCACGAAAAGCAATCGCCACCGAAATACTCGCAAAAATAAGGGGGGAAACTCTCACCAGGGTATCTGAAATACTCCCAAGAGACCCGTATGAGCCAGTAAAGAGGGCAGAATAAGCATTAATGATGTTTGTAAAAGGATCGACTGTCTTGTCTGGCCGCGTTATAAGGATGACAATGGCTCCTACAATCATTGCCAGAATGACAGCAAAGACAGGGGGTCCGAGCGCAGCGCCGTATTTGCGAGCCGACAATCCAAGTCGCGATGCAAAAGGACGTCTTTCTGGCGTCTCAGGTTGCTTGACAGATACAGTCATATAGACTACCTCCTCAAAAGAAAGACGGCTTCACAGACGAGATTTTTAGCCAGTTAACTGTTCCTTAATCATAACATTAGAGGTGATAAGAAACAAGCGATGCGAGTGAAGGAGTAGTATGTATCATAATATTGTAGAAACAATAACAGGGTGCGGTGAATCGCACCCTGTTATCCCAAGGTTCCCTGATCGATATGGGACACTAGCGTTTTATGGAATCTGTTCAGGTACAACTAACGTGCCAGACTTCATTTGATTTGCAAAGTCATCGGCTTTCGCGGTAGCGTCTGCGGGAACAGCGGAACTTGGCGTAGCATAGGCAACACCATCATTGTTGATATCAAACTTGATCGGGTTTGCGACGAAGCTGCTATAAGCACCAGTAGCCGCAGTACCCTGCTGCTCTGCAAGGCTAATAATGGAGTATGCGGCAGTGTCAATACGTTTCTCAGCGCTTGTGATAACACTTGGGCGGACAGTACCATTCGAAGTTTTGCTCTGATCAACATCGACACCAATGCTGTAGACGCTTTTCTGGGAAGCAGCATCAAGTGCACCAAGGCCACAGCCACCGGCAACCTGGAAGATGATGTCTGCGCTGTTATCAGCAATCTGTTTATTAGCGATAGCTGCGCACTTCGTAGGGTCATTAAAGTTATTCGAATAACCGACCACTACTGTAACGTTTGGATCGACCTTCTGAGCGCAATACTTGTACCCTGCAATATAGCGAACAACCGGTGGGATAGCAAAGCCACCGACAGCGCTGATAGTATTTTTACCCAGGAGATTCGGCACTTTGGATTTGCCATCAACTTCCATCTGACCCGCAATTGCGCCAACAAGGCAGCCCGCCTGCTGCTCTTTAAAGGAGAGAGGTGCGACATTGGGGAGATTTTGGCAGGCGCCGGTTTTGTCTGCCGGATTTGTTGCGCAGCCGTCAATAAGAGCAAACTTCTTGTTGGGATACTGTTTGGCAACAGTATAGATTGCGTTCTGCATCAAGAAACCCACGCCAACGACCATATCCGCCTGCTGTGCCGCCGCGTTGATGTTTTTGGTGTATTCAGCATCACTGATCACCTGTGACTGAATGACCACGTCGGGAAAACCGTACTGTGCTCTGGCCTTCTCGTAACCTGCATGGGAAAATTGGTTGAAGCCGCCGTCATTCAAGCCACCAATGTCAGTCACCAGCGCCGCCGTCACGGCAGCTTTAGCAGCAGTGGGCGTGGTGCCTCCGCCACTTGTTGTGCTTGAGCCGCCACATGCGCTCAGCAACATCGCTAGCAAGACAAAGAACGTAGTGATAGTGGCGAGGCCGCTAATTCTTCGCATATTAGCTTCCTTTCCTTTCTGTCCGAAAATACAGCAATTGAACGCCGATTCTTTTTTGATAAAGGTACATATCAATGAGATAAACGCAAGATTTGCCCAAATAAGTGTAGACGAGGGCGAAATAGTGATTATCCCTCAAGGCATGGCACATCATGAAAGAAACGGCCAGGAACGCTATTCCGATTAAAGGAATATTTAAGAATACAGGCTTCCCCTGCTATCAATTATACGCCGCGAAGAGCTTATTTCTCACAGAAATGAGGAGTAATGGGACAATCTCCACCTGTCATTCTGAGCGTTAGCGAAGAATCTTCCGTGGGGTGCAACGAGATTCTTCGCTAACGCTCAGAATGACACTGATTGGCTATACTCTTATTTCATCGAGCATGGAGAGGTTAATGAAGAGATCGCAACCCTGTCGCAAGATAGCTGACATAGATTCGTCAAATGCAGCCACCTCTACGCGCACGCCATGATCGGAGCAGTAGTCAAGCATGGGCATAAAATCACCATCCCCGCTGACCAGCACGATACAATCAACAGCGTTGCCATCTACCAGTCGCACAACATCCATGCACAAATCAAGGTCCAGGTCGGCTTTTTTCGCGCCACTGGAGAACGTTTTATAGTCCTTGGTAGTAATGCGGTATCCCAAACCCTTCACAGCTTGCAAAAACATTTGATCATCACCAGGCTGCGGGCTGGTGGGACAATAGGCATGCGCTCTGACCAGACGGCGATTGCCGCGCAAGAAGTCAAGTAACTTGCCAAAGTCGATTGTCAAACGCTGTGTGCGTGCCGAATAGAGCAGGTTAGCAACATCAACAAAAACGCCTACACGCTCAGTTGAAGGGAAAGGAGGTAAAGAGACTGAAACATTCGTTGGGATCTGATTAGCGCGCCGTAATTCAGCCACCATGCGATCAGATTGCATCTGTATGGCTTGCGCAACAACGTTCGCAAGATGGTTAATCGAAGCAGAAGAGGCTGCTCCCTCTGAACGGACAGGATAGGTGGGTACGCGCTGAACCTCGTTACGAATTGGGCGAACATTACGTGGGATACTGCTACCACTTCCACGAGCAGGCGAAGGTTCCGGACCCATGAATGGTCCTGACTCATCATTGCCTTGATTCATCTGGCTTACAGTGTGACCAGATTGAATACTGTACTGGCTTGCTGATGGCACTGGACTACCTGGTGCCGTTATAGAGCGCGTTACAGTAGATGGCGGAGAGACAGGTGAAGACGCTATTTGCGCTCCTGTTTCTGTTTGCTCGGGCATCACCGGTTTTGCAATTACAGAATTAGCGGAAGCATTTGTAGCTTGACTCGAACTACCCGAACGTCGTTTCCTTCGCCTCCGTGAACTTGCAGCTTGCAATTCTGCGTATTCCAATGGTGGTAAATCTTCAACCGCAACTTCTGGAACTTGCGGTTCGACAATCTCGGCAACAGGCGTAGTGTCTTCTGGAGTAACGGGTATAGATGCAGAAGAACTTGCCTGCACTTTTTCACGCTGCCGTTCTTGCCCATGTCGACGTCGAGCATCATGGGTAGTCCTTGTTGGTTTTGCTTTTTCGGACTCGACAGTTTGTGTGATCATCTGCTCCTGCACAGGTTCTTGTGTTGATGTGATCTGCTCTGTTGACTGAGCCACGTCAGAGAGTTGTGCAACCTGCTCTTCTCTCTTACCTGGAAGCTCGTTATTCGTACGTTGAAAGCCTTGAGATGTTGTATTCATTCCTCTGCTCTCGTCTATGCGCGGCTGTGTCGTGGTTGCAGTAGTAGATGCAGTGGGTGTTCGTCGATCAAAACGATAACGCCGCTCTGGGCGTGGTTTCTCTTCCACAGGAGTTTCATCTACTTTACCCGTATCCTCAACAGAAGGCATAATAACTGTTGCCGCTTCACTACCTTGCTCTTGCTGCACCTGTTTATCAACTGCAGGTTCTTCACGATGCCGTATACCGACTTGACGAGGTAAACGACCGCGCGATGAAGGTCGTAAAAGAGGCGGCGTCTGATCCACAGCAGGTAAAGCGGCTTCCGTTTCACCTGCAGGTTGTACTTGCAGCTCTGATGGCTTTTCTACTCCATTGCCATTTTCACCAACGGGGAAGATCGTGTGGATATCTGAGTGAGCTTCTCCATCTTCAACAACGATTGGTGCTCCTTCAAGAAGAACGTTGTCTCCCAGAGGTGTATTGGTCCAATTGGGCGCAAATTCATTTCTTCCTGTATCTTCACCAGGAATCAAGGCAGAGAATGGCTCCACTTGGGGCTCTTCCAGGGGAGAACTAAATTGAACTTCATTTTGACGGAATTCTTCGATGTAATCGGTGAAAGAACGCACGGGTTCTTCTTCGATCTGCTTCTCGGATGATTTTAGTTGTATCTCATGTGTTTGAGTATCCTGCTCGTTTACAGGCATACCAACCTCAGCCTCAGCAGAGGTTATAGGTGTTTCGGAGGCAGATTGCTGCTGAACGACAGTCTCATTGATGTCGTTGTTCTCCGGTTCAGTATTTTGTGTTGTCACTAAGATCTCCAGTCTCAGCAGTAATGGACCGGAGCACGGGCTATAGCCATAGAGAATATTCGATTGTAAGTGGTTAAGGCAAATTCTGACTGTTTACCAGTCGTCTCACGTAAATGCAACGGGTGTTCGGGAGAGGGTACAAAGATGAATTGCTGCTACGTCTTATTGCATTACTCTTTGAAGCCTCTATCACCAATCCGCGTTGTGCGAATAGGCAGAATTTACGTCTGCCTCCACTTAATTCATCAGATAAACTTTTTACACTAAATGTGCGACCCGGTCCGGTCTACTTGTCCATGCCGTTACCTAATCTTGATTTACACCACCATTGAACGGCGGCATGGCGGTGTGTATAGATGGAACAGAAGGCTCTTTTCCTTCGTTTGCCCCCACTGGCATTTGCAAGTGATTTGAGCTATTTTTTACCTCATTCATATGCCCGTCGGAGGAGAAATTTCTCACCTCAGTTAATGCCACAGGCTGACGGGTGACATACCAGACATGGATGATACGTTCGATAGCTGTCACATTCGAAAAAATCGCCAGTATCACAAGCGCCCAGAAAACAGCGCCGGTTAAAAGCCCTATAGCCAGGATGACCACACGCTCAGGACGAGCTAATAAACCAGTTTTACACTCTATGCCCAGACCCTCAGCACGCGCTTTCGCGTAGCTAACCATGAATGAGCCGACCGTAGCAATAAAAACGAGTATAATCATCCAGGATTGGTCGTACTGAAAAGGCCAGAACCGATCTTGTATTACTGGCTTGTGCAGTGCAAAAAAGAGCAAGCCAAACAGGATGATGCTTTCTGAATAGCGATCAAGCGTCGAGTCGAAAAACGCTCCAAAAGTCGTAGAAGCATTACGAGCACGAGCCATCGCTCCATCAAACATGTCAAAGATTCCTGCAAACAACACCAGCAAGCCACCAGCCAGAAACAACCCCTGAGCAATGATAACAGCCGTCAGGATACTGAGTATCAGCCCTAATATAGTCAAGGTATTTGGCGTGATACCAAGTCCAGCCAATGGTCGTACGATCATGGTCACGATCTGTCGAACTCGTTGCTGTATATGTCTGCTAAACATAAGCCTATTGTACCATACTTGTACTATTTGAACTAGTAGGCGTCAGTGAGAAGTGCTTTTTCAAGCCACCCGCTCCCGGCGATCCTTTCGACGCTTTTGAATATGATGATTTGCCAGGCGCAAATAATCATGCATCCGCCACAATTTTCCACCGGGTGCGCATGCGCCAGACTCAATTGCAATGCGTACATGTTGAGCCGTCGATCCCTCGAACCAGGTACAACCACGTCCTATGGCATGAATTGTATGCGCATCGCTGTTGCCAACCTCGGGCCAACTAAACTCCTCCCGATTGGTTCTCATTGCCAGTCGATTGGTAAAGGTACCACAAAAACTCGCATTCCACGTTTCAATACCGTCCAGCCAGACATCATCATTCTTAAAAACCCGATCCAATACTTCGCGTTGGCAACTATGGCGAAAGAGTGGATTGAGTGGATGAGCAACGATCGCAAGCCCGCCTTGCTCATGCACAAGATCAATACTGCGCTCAATACTCAAATGGGATGGAATACGTTTTTCAATAAAGAGCGCTAGCATATGACCTTCTCTGGTGCTAATCTCTTCTCCTACAATAAAATCAAAGCGATAATTACCCTTTGCCCAGAGATCACGCGCCCATAGAGCGCCTTCTACTACATTATGGTCGGTCAGTGCAATCACATCCAGATCAGTATTATGCTGAACGTGGTGCAGAATCTGCTGAATTGTGCCGAGACCATCACTATAGGTACTGTGCATATGTAAATCGGCTCTGCCTGACAAGCCAGAATAATGCGCCTGGTTTTGAGTCATCTGCCTTCGTTTTTTTAAATTTCCAGTGCCCCGTTTGGTATTCTCTGACGCGTCAAATGCATTACCGCTTTTACTCGTTAACATGCCACATCTTTCTATGCTACAAGAGTGCAATCGGGAATAGTCCTTTATGCATCTTTCAAGGCTTTTACAATTCTTTATAATGACATAAGGCTTTAATCCTCAATGCCAATTTCCGCTTCAACAAGTGCAGCGCCAACTGGAATAGATTCCAGACTCATGGCCGGGTCGATTAAATTCTGCAGGTATCGGATACAGAGTTCAAAGCGGCTTTTATTTAAAGAACAGTAGACAAGGCGACCAACACGACGAGTGGTAATCAAATCTGCTCGCCTGAGTTTACGCAAGTGCCACGAGACAAGCGGTTGGCTAAGTCCCAGCAATTCTGTCAAAGCAGTGACAGTAATCTCATCGTGTTGTACCAGGTGATAGACGATAGACAGTCGAGCCATATCGGCCAACGCCTTCGCCATATTTTTAAGGTCACGCCATTCGTCCATCTGGTACCAAAACTTCAGTTATATAAACAATAATTTATGAAAGCTTTGTTTATATAATACCATCTCGGAAATAAGAAAACAAGGGATATGAAATGGAGGAGTGATAAGAATCAATATAGCATCCTTTTGCGGATGCTATATGAGTTACGCAGGAGTGGGCTGCCAGGGACTTGAACCCTGAACCTGCCGATTAAGAGTCGGATGCTCTGCCATTGAGCTAGCAGCCCGGTACGAATGTGGGTATAAAATACCATATGAATGAATTTGAGTCAAGCCCGGTTCTATAGGGGATGGCTGTGTGTTGGGAATTTTTGTAAAGATCAGGACCATGTGCAGTAGCAACGTAGTAACCACCCTCATCGGCTATTGTGAGCTTTTTGCCAGGAGCAGTGATAAATATGCAGGAATGGATCAGGAAAATCATCTGCAAGCAGACCAAAACCCGGTATTACAGAATTCCAGCCCCAACCTTTATGCTTAATGCTGACAATATCGACCACAAGCGCATCGCCTGGCTCCGCGCCTTCTACATAGACAGGGCCAGTAAGCGGGTGAATGAGGTCGAAGTTTAAGTGCCCAACCACCTCTGATGGGGAATCAGGTTCTACCTGCCCTGCCGAAGCTTCGAGGGTTTCGAATACGACGGTATCACCAGGCTGAATATGCAAACGCGCAGGGAGAGTATTGTCCCATAAAGCATGAGGTTGGGTATCATCGAGATGATACGTATATTGAAGAAAAAAGCAAGGTATCGGTTTAATAAACAGCACATCACTCCTGATGTGTTTTACTATAGCGACTAAGCAGTCCAGTTGATCCTCCATGCAGGCTACTACTGGTAACGGTTGACTCTTCCGATTTTGCTGGATCAGTTCTTGAGGTGGAAGGCAAAAAGATCTTGCCACGAATGCGGAAATTCTCGCCTGAATTCAATTCTTGTGACAGCATCACCAACGCATCCATTTTAATAGTACCTATTTCAATCTCTGGCGCAGTAGAGGTCAGGGTTTCCCATTTATGACCTGATTGTTTCTCCAACCAGAGCACGCTAGCAACGATAGCCAGTGCAAGTAGTAAGGTAAAGAAAACGATAGCATAGGTTGTAGTAGATGATGTTGGGGAAGTATTCTCCTGCTGTACAATACTAGAAGTGTTGTTCTTAGGTGTTTTGTCTACCCTGCTTTGTACCTGCTGTTTTTGCAGTACTGGTATAGGTGTGACAGATATAGATATCGATAGCTTGATGACCCTTTTTCCATGGGGCACTACAATTGGAGCTGGGGGCGCTTCTCCGCGATACTTAAGCATGAGAGCTACCACCTTGCCAGCCCATAAAGGAGAACTTGAAGTACCTACATAGGGATGTGAAATAAGGTAAACTGTGCTTAACCCTTGATTGACATACATGTTTTTAAGCATATTAAACCAGTAAACGATAGCAGCTGAATATGAAGGGTAGATGGTATAGCCATCGTAAGCCGAGGGATAGCCAACACTGCCACGCACGCTACCAGGGTTTCGATCGGCCAATCCAACACCAGCAGCGCCATCATTTGTTTCGGTCCACCACACCGCCAGGGCAAACGCATCATCGATATTTGCCTGCCGGGAAGCTTGCTCAACTACCTGACCTGTGCCACTCATAGGACTGCCCAGATTTTTTAAAATCGCATCAACTGTTGCAGCAGGTAATGTGGGTTTACCTACAACACTCAGATCTCCATCAGGCAGCGCCTGCGAAGCAGCCTTCACAGGAGAAATGAATTGCGCGTCCTGTATGTGGTAGGTCAGGCCAACCGCTATGGCAACGAAAACAACCAGTAAGCCCCATCGAATGAGTTTGTTGCGATACATTTTATTTTCAATTATGAAGAGGGAACAACGTCTATTTTTAGCGAGCAATCAAAAGCATTATCAGATCGACATCTAACGATTGTAACATACAAATGTGATCTTACCTCTCAAATAACGTTTAAGTAGGTAGTATCTCCCATATCGGGTATGCTATACTGGGAAACGATTGGTTTTCTGTAAGAGGGGAGCTTCTACCATTAGTCGACAGAGTAATAATGGCAACGGAAATATACAAACAGGACAGTTAGACCCACATACCCTATTGCACAGGCGCTATATTATCTTGAGCGTAATAGGGCATGGCGGAATGGCCGCGGTGTATCAAGCAAATGATACCAGGCAAGGAAATCTTGTTGCAATCAAAGAAATGAGCCTCTCTACTGTACCCGAAAATGAGCGACCTCAGGCAATTCAAAATTTCCTGGCCGAAGCCAGGATTCTTTCGCGTTTGCATCATCCCAATCTGCCTCAATGTACCGATTTTTTCACCGAAGGCGATCGCCGTTTCCTGGTCATGGAATATATTGACGGGAGTACCCTCGAAGATAAACTTGATCGCAATAAGGGCCCTTTTCCAGAACATCTGGTGCTTGTGTGGGCGAGACAGTTGTGTGATGTATTGGAGTACTTGCATAACCAGCAGCCTCCCGTCATTTTCCGCGATATGAAACCCGGTAACATCATGCTAACGCGCAGCGGACGCATCAAACTAATCGACTTTGGTATTGCTCGACTCTTCCGAAGTAGGGGTTCTCAGGATACACAATTACTAGGTACCCCAGGTTTCGCGCCGCCTGAACAATATGGTAGCGCTCAAACAGATGAACGTTCAGATATCTATTCGATGGCTATGACGCTGTTTCAATTGCTCACATGTTCAATTTCCGAGAATGGCTTCGGCTTGACCAATGTACATGCTAATTTTCCAAATATCTCATCACCGGTGGCTCGCGCTCTTGAGAAAGCTACTTCGTTACGACCCGAAGACCGCTACGAGAGCATCGTGGTATTCAGGCGCGCTCTGCTCGGTGTGGGAGCATTCCAATTTGAAAATGGGGGCGAGGCCACAACTCCTGAGGAGCTGGCAGAATTATGTGCCCATCATTCAACCGAGGCTGCTGATTATCTGTATTCAGGTGTGATCGAATCATGGTTATCAGAAATCGGCGAGCATGATCTGGCACGCTCTACAAAGCGCATTCGCGCAACGGTTGGCGATCCAGAAATAGGTGTCAACCGGTTTTTACAAGTAGTAATGGGGCCTAATGCCCAGACGCGCGACTATATCCCCACGTCAACCGCAGGCAACAGTTCCAGTGGACGAACAGGTACTGGCACACGTACGAACATATCTGGTTCGCGTATCGGGTGGCCAGCGCGTACACGTGATTCAAATCAAGTCTTCGTACGACCGAAAATTATCGTTTTTGGAGAAGTATACCCGGGCCTATCCCACCCAATACTCTTGACGATTACCGGTGTGAAAGGAGCGTTGGTAAAAGGAACCATTCGCCCTGTAGAGTCGTGGATTGTGCTTGACCAGACGGCATTTGATGGAATGAGCACGCATGTGCGCGTGCGAGCTGACACTACACGCCTGCGCGGTTCCACACACTATACAGGTACAATTATAATATCACCCGATAATAACGCGGAAGAAATCTCAGTCAAGGTTGAAGTGGACGTGCTTGGTTTTACCACGTCCAGTGGGCAGACTATTATTGGACAAACCGACTACTCTCAAAGGATAAGAGATGCTAACGATCCGACTTTGCAACAACAAGTAACATCCACACAAAAAAATACGATGGCCGCGCCCGTAACTGTAGCAGGCAATAGTACAAACGCACCAGGTTCCACAGCACAGGTAAACCAGCCCTATACGAGCGCAAAAGACAGCGAATATAAAAAGAAATATGGACTACCCGGAAGTGATGGCTGGCAAGTACTCCAAACTACTCCAAAACAAGCATCAAGATTACAAATTGGTATTACTTTCTTTGCCGCGTGTATAGCTTCCGCTTTCTTCTACCTTATTCTATCGTATATAACAATACTATCGCATATAATACCAAATGCTCAGGCATCACTCCTGCCTCCAAATCCATGGTTTATAGCTGTGTTAGTGGGCCTTGTGCCATTTGCCTCAGCGGGAGCAATATTAGTCAATTGGGGCAGTTCGTGGAGTACACGAGAGACTATTAGTCGGGCCTGCACAGGATTAGCGACCGCGCTTATAATATTAGGATTAGGCGAAGTTTTCTGGCAAAATGTGGCAGGAGGAGGGACTGCTCCACCACTTCACTTAATAGTGATGATACTGATTACTGCTGCAGGAGCAACTATCGGCTCATTGCCGTCGGTCAGCAACAGGATGATAAGTATTGGTCTATGGATGATGCAGCATATGCGTTGGTTGATGATCGGTCTGGCAGTAGTAATCGGTGGTGGGCTGGGTTTTGCATTGACGAGCGGCATCGCCTTTGGCTGCTTTACTCCCTTTGGCGTCCTGCTAGGTGTTGGCGTTGGAGTAGCAGTGGTGTTGCGTCTCAACCGCCTTCTAAAACAGAAGCTTACCCATCCATGATCACCCGGCTCCCCAAATTAGTAGTCTTGCTTGGCCCAACCGCATCAGGCAAAAGCAGCTTAGGAATAACATTAGCGCAGCGTTTTAAAGGTGAGATCATCTCAGCCGACTCGCGCCAGGTCTATCGAGGTCTGGATATAGGCACCGCTAAAGTGACTCCCGCAGAGCAAGCGCTCGTACCCCACCATGTATTGGATGTAGCCGACCCAACTAAGGTCTACACAGTAGCTCAATTCCAAAGAGATGCCATCGCTGCTATCAACGACATCCTCAAGAGGCGCCATCAACCTTTCCTGGTTGGTGGATCACCCCATTATATCCAGGCAATTGTAGATAACCTGGATATCCCCCATATCGAACCACAGCCCGAACTTCGAGCGCAACTCGAAAAACGGTCACTGCCAGAGCTTATGAAGCAACTGGAAGAGTTGGATCCACAAACCGCAGCTATCATTGACCGTAACAATCCTCGCAGAATCATCAGAGCCCTCGAAGTATGTCTGGTCTCAGGCAAACCTTTCTCCCAACAGCGCAAAATGTCAGAACCACTTTACCAATCTCTTGTGCTGGGCATAGAATGGCCAAGAGAAGTACTGTATCGCAGAATCGATACTCGTGTAGATGAACGCATGCAACAAGGTATGGTTCTAGAAGTGCAGAGGCT
>Ga0209048_10003636_pt1 | contig 14926 bp, 9 predicted proteins | sample FrelakmetCRP12CR_FD_187146 | JGI IMG/M metagenome (GOLD analysis project Ga0209048, IMG submission 187146) | Freshwater lake sediment microbial communities from the University of Notre Dame, USA, for methane emissions studies - CRP12 CR (SPAdes)... | ecosystem: Environmental > Aquatic >... | reverse complement strand
TCGCCATTGGTCTGCCGGTCAATTTCCGAGCGCCGGTCCAGCTCGCGGTGGGCATCACGATGCGTGCCGAAGGCGGCGAAGGTGCCGAAGCGCGGCCCAGGCAAGGCAGCCGCTCCGTTAATATCAGTACCGATGGCAACCCCGCGCCCGTCCATTTTGTTCACCGCGTAGAGGAATGCCTGCCCCCAGGAGGTACTGGATCCGGCACACGGCTGGGGTATTTTGCCAGCCAGGCCAGGCAGGCAGCGGCGCAGCCCGGCGATATCCCCCTGGTTGATGATGGGGGCAACCACCCCTCCCAGGCGGCCGATGCGCTCGACCTGGTCGCCGCGCTTGCCGGCTTCGTGGGCAACCTTGTGGACGTCGCTGGTACCGTATTGGCCCTTCTTTAGACGGTCAAATTCAACCTCGCCGCTGAATAACAGGTCGCGGAACCAGGTATGGGAACAGATGACGGGGTAATGATGCGCTTCAGCCAGGTCCAGGGCAGCGTCGGTGGATTTTTCCGACATGTGATCGACGTCGATGATCATCCCGCGGGCCATCAATTCCTCAAGGATGACCTTTCCGTAGCGGTTGAGACCGAGCGCGTTGGCGTGACCACCCTTGAGCCTGGGCGCTTCGTTGGCTTCGAACAGGTCGCGAATGCCGGGAATCTGGTCGATGAGGGTGCCGCGGTGCATGGCATGCAGCCGGCGCCCGGAGATGGCAGCGGTGCGTTCGAAATCGTCGACCGCGTCCTCGCCGTCCGCATCCAGCCGGTAGCGCACACCCGTCTCCCAGCGATCCTCCACAGACCAATGCTCGCCGGTCACGAATAAATTCACCGTCTCCAAAAACCGCAGGTAAATGGCCGTACCGCCGAAGGCATTGTTGGTCAGGTGGATGGGTGTAACCTGGCGCACCCCAAGTCCATACAACCAATCCAGTTCCTGGGAGATCAACCGGCGGGCCTGGTCGAGGTCACCATGGCTCAGCTTATCCAAATCGTCGAATTTGCGCCAGTTGCCCAGCGAGTCCACTTCGACTCCCAGGACGACCGCCAGATGGTTTTCGGCGATTATTTTACGGGCCTCATCCGGCGAATAGGCGATCTGCAGCCAGCCCTTGCCCGGGCTGCCGCTTTGCGCCTCGATAAACGCAGCCATGTCTTTCATGGCGGCAATTTGCACGGCGATGGCGCTCTTGTCATCGTGAGGCAGATCGGGGCTGGACTTGATGGCCAGCAACTCATTATTGACCGCCAGGCAGGTGACCAGGCGCAACCCGCCCTGGTAAGCGCGGTAAAGCCAGTCGATGTAAGCCTGCTGGTGGACGAGGGTGGTAAAGCGCGGCCAGATGATGAACTCCGGCCAGCCGCCGCCAGCCGGGTGTCCGAATTCCGGATTCACGTTGATCAAACCGCCGTGGATCGGCTCGCAGGAACTGAGGGCAGACTGCAGGCCCTCCGGACCCGGGTGCTCAGGATCATAGGGCAGGCCCCAGAATGCCCGGCCGCCAAAGGCCAGGTGGGCCATCAAATGGGCGTGCAGGTCGGCAAACCCCCATAAGTCTGCACCTGGAGAGGCTTCCCAATAATCGCCACCCAAAGGAACCCGGGGAGAGGCTGTGGAACGTTTTTTAGTTGCAGACATGAATTTTCTCCTGATGGACCTGGGCCATCACCTTCATTTGACTTTCCAATTGGCGATCACCACAATAAACATAGCCAGTATTATAAGTCCAGATAAACCTAAAAGGGTGATCGAGACTAGGTAAGTTACCCGGCTGGATAGAAATTGAGCGCCGACCCCTTGAACAAGAAAGCCTGCGCCGAAGACCGCCAAAAACAGGCGGGCAAGATTCTCGGTGATCTTTGCCGAACGCTGAAAATGCGGAGTTGTAAACACCTCACTCAACGGCTTAAGCCCGATAAAGCGCAATAATTGCCTGTTAAATAGTGCAAACAAAAGGGCGAGGCTGCCAATGAATAGAGGAAATATTATTATCGCCTGGTTATTGGAGGTTTGGAACATGGTTGTTGCTCTGCCACCATTGATTGGATGGACTCAATGCGTTAGTTTCTATAGAGCATTGAAATATTCATGAGTAGTGATTCTTTACGATTTGGGATAGCGGCAGCGACTGGACTGGCGATACTACTTCCCAATTGTCACACATTTCACGCAAAATGCGTCGCTTTCCCGCTATTTGACTCTATAAAAAGCGCCTACGTTCGACTTAACATTGAGCAAGCAGGTAAACTTATGTCGCCCAAATCCGCCAGAACTTGTTGCTAGACGCTATAAACTAAGCAAGATACTTATTCACTGCTTCATCATCAATAATTCCGCCTTGAAAAAGCAAATCTTTGAATTTTAATAAATCATTTTTATTTGGATATTGTGTTTTATTGGATAAAATTTTCAGTATATTTTTTGCTGAGATAAAACTTATTTTTACGTTTGTTTCTTTAAATATATTATTAATGGCTGTATTGGGAATTGAGCTAAAGTTACTCGATACTACCAGAAAATAGCAGAATTCAAATCCATCCTTCTTTAATGTTGGTAAGTACTTTCTGATATATTCAATAAATTTCCTATCTTCAGTACCGATTGAGTACTTTTCTTTTCTGGATTTTGCATCAATAATTAATGCGTAATGATATTGCCTACTTTTGGCAATTCCATCAGGATTCCGACCAGTACCTTGTCCCATATCTACAACATCAAATCCAAGTAATTGAAAAACAATATTTACTTTCTTTTCAAATTCAAGCGACTTACTCTCGTTAATTGAGATGTTTTCTAAATCATGTATTATTATCGGTAAATATTTTTTATAATCATCTGCAATATCTACTGTTGCTAATTTAAAAGAGACTTGCTCTTCTGTCTCCGGAAAAGTCAACAATGATAACCAACCATTCCATTCCGGATAATTTTTTGCATATTCATGAAATAGTTTTGGTAGATCTGACCACATAATTCCATGACTCTTTTGCATATTGCCAATTGAAGGAGTGCATTTGTAAAATAACCAATCGGCCTGAGAAGGCATTTTGTTTTCTTTCTTTAAAATGTTACCCCATTGTACTAAAATACTTTCCATTGATATTTTTTCGGTTGAAAACTTGTATGGATCATCGCCACATTCAATTGTTAACTTACCAAAAGCATTGCTTCCAAATACCTTCCGAAGTGTTCGTTCGGAAATTTCAGCGAATTTTAAGAATTCTCTAGAAGAAGGTGATTTGTTGAATACTTTTTTAAATTCTATATATTTTTCTACAAGAGCGTGTTTTGTTTCTTCCATATGCTTCCTACGACGGTCTTCTTTAAATGTTTCGTTTGTCCATCTGACTATATATTCAGCCGACATTTGGGGGGTTAATAGTTTATTGACAGCTTGCAGATATGACCTTAAACCAGTATAGCAACATCGCAAAAATAATACAATCCTTGTGTTATTCCGTAATTCATCTGTATTCCTCGAATAGCAATTTAAAGACGCGCATGATAAATGTATGCTGACAACGCATGAATGCAAGTAACCAATCAATTTGTGAGTCCTGTATTCGCCACCTATAATGTTTCCAAAGAGCAAGCGTTAGTTTCCATACCTCGGGATCACATCCGATCTCCTTTGCAATAGAAATGAACTCTCTGACCACTTTCTCAGGAGCTTCCTCATAATTCCCCTTGCTGAGGGAGCCCCGGAGGGACATCATTTCAGGTACCATGTGACCTAGATGATGCCAACCAGCTAAATCGTCAAGAGGCTGTAAAGGACCGTTATACACATCACTGAACGATATTTTTAACCTTCCTGCCCACATTCTACATTGTTGAATATCATGCCATTGACCATTCTTCTCAGAAATGTCAAGTACACTACGGAGAAGTTGCTTACCTTTTTCTTGATAGGCTTGCATTCGAGAAGTCATCTTACCTCCCCCAAGTTTAAAGAGAATTTCTGCCCGTGAAAATTGTTCGCGGAGAATTAATATTTCTTGAAGGTCTAGTTTTGCCTTGAGTTGTTCCGAATCACCTCGCTGGATTCGAGATAGTGTCTCCCTTGCCTTTATAAGACGTTGATAGGACTTCTGAAAAAGCCCCCAACACCTCAGGGAATCAACCCCTTTTGCCTCGCTAAAAATATAGCTTGGAATATTCTTGTGTTCCAGAAATAGATTTGAGGCCTCTTCGGTACATTCCGAGGCCTTTCGGTATCTTCCTCGGGAATATAAGGAATCCCCTAACAGAAAGACAGCTGTGGTGTAAGCCTCAGTATATTTTGCTGTGTTTTTTATCAGGTCTTTAGCAATAGTTTCCGCGTATCGTGCATACCCGGGTGAAGAGAAAACGGCAGCAGCCCAAGTCTTGAGTTCAGTGCTGGACAGATTGCCGCTGATTATTTTACCTACAGAATCGACTAATGCAGAGGGATTGTGCCATATAAATGGCGAATCCATCTCTGCCAATATATGTCTCAGATCACCCCAAATTACTATGCTCGGGCAATTGGAGAGAATCCTTTTGGCATTCGGTGTAAGGGCCTCAGTCTCTTGAGCCGGATTTTGGTAGCAGTTCCAGATAACCAGCTTTGGTTTGGATTTAACCAAATAGGGTGAGATTTCGAAATCGAGCGCTGAGAAACCCATTACAAGGAGGTTCCTTCCCTCCAAGCATGTTTGTAAAATAGTTTGTTTCCACTCCGGGAGCCGACCTTCTTCCGAAAGGGTAAGTACTAGGCTGGAATCTTGACCGGTCGCAGCAGTTCCGTGAATTTTAAACAGGATTCGCGAATCTTGTGAGAGTCCCTTTGCATCGTTGGGATGCACGACATGTTTTAATGGTAATCTGTCGGAGAGTATAGAGTCGAAACAAAGATCATAGTTTGGAGTGATTACGCTATGAATTCGGCCATTATTGACAAGATTCGCAATCGCCTCATGGGCAGAGTTAGGGATTGAGACGCAAAAGATGCCTGAGAGTAGATGGCGTAATATATCTCTACGAGGGCATCTGTCAAGGATATACTCGAATGGCGTTCGACGGATATAATCTAAGGTTTTCCGATGCTGTTTTTTGTCCACGTTGAGAGACTCTGATACTAACAAGTCTGCAATTTGGCGCGTCATCTCCATGCCACTGGGGACATTGGTAGGATGCCATTCGGAGATCTTGCTCCCAACCAACAGCACAAGTTCTTTGCCATCCTGGAGGCTTTTGATGGTATCTTTCCCATCTAAGCCTAATATATCAAACACGGGGGGGAGTTTTTGTATCATGTGGATGTCATGAAACTTACGAACGAGGAGCTAATTGCTGACTAACTAGATACTCAGCCGGAGTTTGGCGGCGCAACAGTATATGGAACTCTCCTAAAGTATAGCATTTCAAAAGGAAACATACAAACCCACAATTCCCATTGGCCCCCTGGAGGAAACCCTGCAAGGAGACAGGCGGTCAGATCAGCCTCCAAACAGCGCCAACTGCCGGATGCCTTCGCCAGCCAGGGCGGGCATGTCTGGCTCGTGAATGCCCAGGGGGGACAGGAGCTGGTAAACAGCCCGCATCAGCAGTTCACAATAATGCTGCTTATCGATGCTGCGATCCTCCGGCCAGTTATGATAGTCGACGACCTGGACGCCCGACTGTGTGCCAAGGATGTGAATATACTCGATCCTTTGCCCGGCCTGCACGGAACGATCATGAGCCAGCATCTGCCGGGCGGCGCTGGCCGAATCGGAGAGGCCCTTGAACTGGTCCAGGTCGCGGGACAGCCTGCGGGTGATGATCAGATCGGAAGGGGGGACTTTGCCTTGAAGCAGGTCATCAATTTTTCGGCGCAGCAGGTCGACCGCGGCGGGCAGCAGTTTGCCCAGTTTGCGGCCATCGGGTTCAGATAAAAACAGCTCAATGATCTCTTTTTCCCCCTGGACCACCCAGGCGGGCGTATCCATGCGCCGCTGGGCAAGGCCCCTTACCTTGGGTTTTCCATTGTCCAGCCGGCCAAAATAACGATTGGTGGCGCCAATCATCGGGTTGCCTTTGGAGGGCAGGAAAACGATCCAATCGAAGATGGCTTCGGGCATGATCACCAGGCCTGTGCGACCGTTAATCTCATCAATCAACGGTTGGAAGTGAACCGTGCGGGAACTTCCCGCTTTCTTCACGAAAACACTATCCGTGTTGGCAGACAGGACGGCATAGCCCTGGTCGTGGGCGGCTTCGATGGCCCTGACCAGCATTTCGCGACCGTAGGCGGTGATGGCTTCGTGGGCCTGAATGTTCCCGTACAGATTGTGCTTGAAGCCCTGGTAGCCAAAGGACACGTACCCCAACCATTTCAGGGCATCGGCAATGGCGTGCAAGCCCGAATAACGCGGATCGGCCTTGCCCAACTGCGCCATGCGCCGCTTGACCGCCAGTCTCTTCTCCAGTAATGGTTTCAGGACGGAGGGAACCAGTCCGGGAACACCCTGCGTGATGGGGACATCCGTCTCGGGTACGAACAGATTCTTTTGCCCGTGCACGCCCACGGTTTCCCCGCTGATGTTCATTTTCACCATCAGGCTGGGATACATTGAAAAGTAATCCAGGGCTGCCACGTGGTTGTGCAAGCCAACGATGGGACGGTAGTTCAAGCCGCCATTATCGGCCAGGTTGAACTCGGCGGCCGACTTGAAGCGTTCCGTTTGAACCTTATGCTCGGGAACCAATACGCCCCGACGCAGGGCTTCGGCCATTTGCATGGCGGTAAAACCAGCCCCGGGGCTGTTCCTGGCTGCCACTTCAATTGGCAGAGAGGTCACGCGGGCAAGCTCAATGGTGGCCTGCAGGTTGAAGCCTCCGGTGGTGACATTGGCCGGGTCCAGGTGGGCGCGCCCGAACAGGAAAGTTTGTTGGGCGCGATAATGGACCACCCCATAGCTCTGAAAGGTAACCTCATCCCTGGAAAGGAATTTCTGGCGGGCATCCCGGCTGGGGTTAAAAGCGAAATTGTATTCGCGAGCCCAACCCAGCAGGGCCGGGAACAGCCAGCCATCCCCCCAATGAGCCAGGAGAATATCGGGGTCGCAGGCCTCCAGCAGGGCAGAGAAATCCTTAAGTACCTGGAGGGGCTGGTCCAACCGAAGGGTCCGTTCTTCCGCGCCGCAAGTGACGTGAATGCAAGCGGGCCGGGAAAATTGCGGGTTGGCATCCGGTTCCACCGTCATGGTTCTCAGGCCAGGGAGGCGATAGTCGATCTCCCAGGGGCTGTCCTGTGAGCAGATATTCAGCAGGTTGGCATTTGCATCGTGAGAGACGAAACAGCGGGCGGTGGGAAAAACGCCGTGTGCCACCGCATAGCGGACCGATAAGGGAATGTTGGTATCATAGAAGCGCAGGCGGAGAACAGCGAAGCGCTTTTTAAGATCATTGCAGAGGTGCTGCTGGAAAACCAGATTGGCGGTCTGGACGGCCAATACCTGCCGGGGGCCGTCGTACAAGTCCATCCGTTCGGTCAGGAAAGAATGCGCCCTGAAGGTGTCCTGCTCCAGATAGCTGGCGACTTTTTTAAGCGCATCCGGTTCGCCCTCAATATAAAAAGCGGAAAGAAAGGAATGGGTCAGACGCCTGCGAATGCCATCCTCGCCCAGGACCCACAGCACGACCCCATCCTGTTCGTCGGCATAGATAAAGAGCAACCAACCAGAAAGACTAAAGTGCTGCATCAGACGGATAAAGGATCTCGGACATTTCTGCCCGCATGGCCTGAAGCCTGGAATCGGCCTCGTCGTCCAAACGCTGGATCTCACCCTTCAAGCGCGAATATTCAGCGGCTTGAGACTGTTGACCGGATTGAACTTCATGCTGCAGCTTTTCCAATTGACACTGCATGGCGGCGATCAACTTCCTCTGCTCCAGGATCATCGACATAAGGATCGTGGCAATCAAGAGCGGATGGTTGCTTTTTTCTGTCGAGGGGATATAAGTCTCAATAACATCCCACAACTCGTCGAATAACAACTGGTCGCTCTTCAGCAAAAGGGCGCGCCGATAGCCCTCAAAGAAGGCGCGTTCGGATCTAAAGCGCATGGTCATGGAGGCGGTATTATGACCCATGCTCGGTACCTCCGCCAAACCGGGTGATCCGGTCTGCATTTTGGTGCAACATGGCATAGAGCGCTGTCCGCCCGGCACCCGCGCAGGCGCTTACGATCACCGGGCCTGCCCAGCTTAGCTGCTTCAGGGCTTGAAGGCCCTGGATGAACAAGTCGGTGGCCTCGTCATCGCGGACTTTGGTATCGTAGAAATGCAAGAGCAGGTCAGAGACAAAGGTGGGGGTCCCGGCGGCTTTGGTCTTGCGAAGTAATGCGACCACCTGATAGCAGGTTTCCGCGCGGGAAATGGCGATGTTGTTCTGCAAAACACGGTAATAATTTTCCCCGGCCAGCCGGGCCACGGCGTAGATCAATTGCTGGAGGTCGAGATAGTTTCCGCATATCAGCCAGCGAATGGGAGCACGGACAGCCAGCCTGACCAGGTAGCGGCGCAGGTGCATGGTTGTGACGGCAGGCGAACCGGTGATGAGGCGAAATCTGCTTGGCATAATCATCCCTGCCAGCATTATAATAGAACATGTGTTCTAATGTCAAGTGCGTTGACGGGGCCTTCTCAAAGTATGAGTTTTACTCCCACCCCCGTCCCCTCAAAGAGGGAGTTATGCCTGCGGCGCCTCGGCCAGGCAGGACTGTTCTCCAGATATGTTTATTGGATGTTTATCTTTTTAAGTCGATTGGGATCCCAGGTATATTTCCAATAGTAAAACAATGGAATTATGAAAAGGATTGATGCAATCAACAAATATTCGCCCATAACAATCACTTTGCCAACCGCCTGGTTGAGATAATTGGAAAAGGAGGCAAAAAACATAAAGGCCAGGAAAGAATATTTCATGACTTCGCGAACAGGGTAATGGATCGGGTTGTCCGGCAATTTTGTCCAATAAAAAAACAACGGGATGAAGCCGAGCAAAGAGGGCAGGCTATAGTCATATGCCAGAGTAGGGTAGGTGAGCATAAGAATCGCAGAGCCTGCCAGAAAAGGGATATTTCGTTCAAACACATTTTGATTTATTTTAATATTCAAGTATCCCAGAACGATCAGAGGGACCGGTAGTATTTTGGCCAACCCAACAGGGATGATCTTTACCAAACTAATACCCCCCGGAACAGCGAAACGTTCCTGGTTATATAGTCCTTTCAGGAAATAAAGACTTTGTTGAGGAAACAATAAAGACAGGGAAATGATGATCAGAAGGAAGGCAGCAGCCAATAACAAGTTTTTCTTTCCAGCGGTGAGGCTTTTAGAATTAAGGATATATACCGGAAGAACTACAACCAAATATGGAAAAGAGGTCCATTTGATAAATGCAAACAAGGCAGACAATAAAATAAGAAAGTTGTTTCTTTTTATGAAGCCCAGAATGATCAAGAGGTAGGCAATCCCCACATAAAGCGAGAATTGGCCCTTTTCAAACCATGAAAGCCCGGCAGGAGTTAGAAATAAATAACAATTCGCAAGCAATAATCCGGGTAGTAAATCTTTTTCTATTTTCAAGACCTTAAACGAAATAATAAAAACCGTGTAAAAAAGGAATACTTGAATAAGCATGTGGAGCAGACTGGCAATCCCATAATCCAGCTTGCAGACCGTGATCGAACAAAGAAAGAGGACCAGGGGTGCATATCTTGACGGCCTTTGCATAGGGTCCAGAATCCCGTTTTGATAATTTTCGCTAAGAGACGCCATCTTTTGCGAAGGAAAATATATCTGGGCAAAATCTATAGCCAGCCTGTTTTGAGCGTGGTATTGTTGAGCTGACGGGCTATCCGGGATTCTCTCAAAGGGATATCTGGGCGAAGGAAGTATTTTCCCGGCTGAAAAATCCCCATAAAGCATATCCTTAGACAACAGGATGGCATTCCTCAGGATAAAAATATGCGCCAAGACAAAGAGGATATAAAATATTGTCTTTTTTATATTGCGCATGAAATCCATTTCCTTAAAGACCCGATAAATAAGCCCACCGAAAGTGCGGTCTTATTTCACCGTGAAAGCCAGGCTGGCTTCAGCCGTATTCCCGACCCGGTCAGTGGCCACCACGCGCAGGGTGTGGCTCCCGGCTTTCGCCTGCCAGAACACGCCATAGGGCGCCACCTTTGATTCCCCCACCAGAACGTTATCCACAAAAAATTCCACTTTTGCCAGGAAGGGGTCGTTCACCTGTGCCTGGAGGGCCACATGCGGCTCCTGGGCGGCGCTGAGCTCCTGTCCTGCCTGCGGATAGGAGATGGCCACCTGCGGCGGGGTATTATCCAGGGTGACCTGCACCACGGCCTGCTCCACGCGCTGGTCAGTGCGCACCACCATCAGGCGCAGGGCATATAAGCCGTTCAGCCCGGTCGTGTCCCATTCACCAAGCTGGCTTTCCGTCAGCGGCGTGGAGCTGTCGGTGCCGATCTGCACCCAGCCTTGCGGGTAAAGTCCCTGGCCGTATTCCAGCCGATACGAGACGAAACCCGCGCCGGATGCGCTGCCCAGGATTTTAATCCTGCCGCGCCCGTCGGCGAACATCCCGGGCGAGGTAATGTGCACATCCGGTAAAACCGGAGGAGTCTGAAGCGTGTCGTAGGCGATTGGCGGCGTGGCGATCCCAGCGCTCTCAGCCCAGAGGCGCGCCTGCAGCGGCACGACCATGTAGGTGCGCGTTTCGACCAGTTCCGGCGAGGTGAAGACGGTGGCAAGCAGACCGGTCTCGCGGTTGACCTGGAAGGTCTGGTAAAGCGTATCGACTTGCACCGGCTGGCGTCCATCCAGGAAAACCTCGCTGACCACGTTCGGGCAGGTGGCGGTGGGCAGCATGCCAGACGGGTCGCAGACACTCACGGTGACAATGCCGGAAGGCATCTCCCAACCCTCGGATTGCAGGTCGCGCACGGCGTACTGCATGAGGGCGTGCCACAGGTCCGCGGATAGAAGCGGCTGCACGGATCCTGAGCCTGCTCCCGCCAAATAAACAACAGTCACGCGCTGGGGGGCGTAGCCCACCGTCCAGGCTGCGGAGGAGTCGAGGGTGGGGGAGAGTTTCGCCCCGGCCGGGCGGCCGATCTCGAGCGGGTTGGGATGCCCGAGCGAAGGCCAGCGGGCAGTCTCGTCACTCAGGACATGATTCATGAGATAAGCCAGTTGCGGGCTGAGCAAGGACTTACTCTGCGGGGTCGTCCAATCCGCCCAGATGGAGTGGTCCAGGGTGCTGACTTGCAGCACGGCGGCAGGCTGAAGCGCCGCGCCGGTTAGACTCTGCCCAGCTTGGATGCCGCTGTTGGCAAAGATACCGTATGCCCCGGCCAGTGCGACGGGGGAGAGCTCAAAGTCATCAGCGAGCAGCCCGGATGGAATTTCCAGCCCGAAAGAGGCGGCAATGTTCTGGACGCTCTCGACGCCCATCTGGGCCAGGACGTTTTGCGCGGGCGGGAGGTAATCGTTGGCGAGGGCAGTGCGCAGGCGGACGGGACCGTGATAGACCTGGCCGGAGACCAACAGACTGCCGGGGATGTCCCAGGCGAGCGAGGCCGGGTTGAGGCCGCGTGAGAAACCGGTCAAGTAAATGAAGGGGGTAATGGTCGTCCCGGCGGGGTGGGCAGCCAGAACAGTGCCCTGCCCGCTGCTGGTCAGATCGCCAACCGCTGCCAGAATCTGACCGGTCGTCGGGTCGAGGATCACTGCGCTTTCGGAGGCGCCCGGGAGAGACTTGCCCGGCTGGAGGGCCGGGAGCAGGCGGGCGGCTTCGCAGGCTGAACCGTCCGGGGTGAGGAATTCGGTGGGGTCACCCGCCAGGCGCGCCAAATGGGTCTGGACTGCACAAACGACCTGAATTTGCAGGTCGTAGTCCAGGCTGGTCAGGATCTCCAGCCCGCCGCGTTCCACCCGGCCCGTGCCAAAGGTGGCGTCGAGTTGGGAAAGAGCGAGACTGACAAAAGCCGGGGCAAGGTTCCCCTCTGCTGATGGGGCAGGCGGCAGGGAGCTGGGAGGATTTGCAATAGCCTGGGAGGCCTGTTCTTCGGACAGCAGCCCCAACCCTTGCATGACCATCAGGGTTTGCACGCGGCGCTGCTCGGAGGCCGAGGCGGCATCCATGGGATTGAGCGCCGGGGCCTGGCTGACCGCCGCCAGCATTGCCGCTTCGCCCAGATCGAGCTGGGTCACAGACTTTCCAAAATACAACTGGGCGGCGGCCTCCGCTCCGTAGGCGTAGTGACCGTAATCCGCACTATTCAGGTACCATTCCAGGACCTGCTGAGATCCGAAATGGGCAGTGACCTGGGCTGCCAACATGCGCTCGTGGAGGCTGCGCAGGGTGGAGGCGGGCTGGTCCCACAACAACAGGTCATAGACCAGACGCTGGGCCAGGGTGGGGTGCAACTGCGGGTCCTGCCAGCCTTTAATGGAATAGCCGGGGGAAGTCCAAAAATCCGGCTGGGTGAGAGCCAGTGTGGCAGCCACCAGCGCTTGAGGGAACTGGTCGAAGGAGACGTAGGTACGGGCAGAGTCAGTGGGAGCGAGCGTGCCAATCAGATGCTGACCGGTGCGGTCATAGAAACGCGTAGGCTGGAGCAGTTGACCGTCCTGCGGGTTCAAGAGCACGGTCATCTGATCGAGGGGGGGCAGACCGCGCGTCAAAGCAGCGTAGGCCAAAGCTGCCGCCAGCACGAGCGCCACTACTGCCGCGCTGACTATGAATCCGACCCCGAGGACCGCCCGCTGGGAACGCTGTTGGGCGCTGCTGCGGGTTTGGCCACGGCGGTGGCGCCGCTGGCGGATAATGGTGAGGATGGATGACATGGGAGCAGGATTTGTCAGAGATTTGAAGAGTTGCGCAGATCTTCCAGCCTATCTTTCAGGCCGCGCCTGGGCGTCTGGCCGTGAACGGTCCCGGTCTGGCCATTGATTAATACCTGGTAAGTCTGATCTTTGAAGGAATAGACGGTCACCCAGACCGGCAGCAGGATGAGCCGGTAGGCAGTGATCGAGATGGTGGAGGTGGAGTAACCCAGGTCTGTGACATTCCCGTGTTCGGCAAGGATGAGCAGGCGGATCCTGTCGACGCTGATACGGCGGGCCTCCAGGGCGGCGTCCGACATGTCCGTCTCGTAGACCTGGGCAGGCCAGCCAGCCAGAAAGCGCGGGTCGTAGGCCGGAGCGTTGGCGAGGCTGTATTCGGGCAGAAGCTGGGGGAAGAGGTCGGCCAGTTTGGACGAACCGGGGACGCAGACATCGTTGAACTGGGTGGGAATTACACCGGAGACGGGGACATAACGCTTGTTGCGGACGACCCGCCCGTTCCAGGGGAGGCTGCCAATCAGGTCGAAGGCCCACGCCGGCAAGTAAAGTCCGCGCGGGGATGCGAGTTCGCCCTGGGGTTCGATGCGTTTTTTCTGCACCCATTGAGACAGTTGCGAGAGGGCTTGTTTCTGGTCAACAGCCATCGGAATGACTGCATCCGGCTCGACCAGCTCACTGGCCTTGTCCATGGCAATCACATGCACCGAGCCGCAGTAGGCGCAGGTGGCGGAAAGTTCAGAGGAGGCCAGCAGGAAATTGGCTCCGCAACCCTGGCATTGGAAAGTCTTCACTGATACGGTTTTGCGGAACCCCGTCCCGTTGGCCATGGCAACGAAAAAATCCTGTTCGGTGCCGGGCGTACCGGTGTCGAGGCTTTGCTGGCGGTTGCAATTTTCGCAGACCAGGGCGGTACCCTCGGGGGGGTAGACCATGCGTCCGCCACATTTAGGGCAGGTGAAGCGTTCGGCTGGGGTCTCCTGAGGTCCGGGAGCGGGAGCGGGGAGCGCCTCGGGGTTGAAGATCTCGCCAGTTTTGAGTTTTCCGTCGAGGATGGCCAGGGCGCGGCGGGCGGCGGCGTGACCCATGTCGATTGAGAGGGTCTCTTCGAGGAATTGGCGCTTCTCCTTGGGGTCATCCGCCACCTGGCTCAGGTAGTAATTGGCCTGGGCCTGCGTCTGCATGTCTCTGGCGGAATCCAGGGCGCGCTCGAAGTAGCGGCGCGCCATGGTAATTTCCTTGGCCCTGAAGTGAATGAGGCCTTCCTTCAGGAGGTCGTTGGCGTAATCTTCAGGCATGTTTCCCCTTGCGCACAATGGCATCCGTCATGCGTACCACCCGCACCAGAGCCTCAACATCATGGACGCGCACGATATCGGCGCCGCGGGCGATGCCAACCGCCACGGCGGCTGCCGTCCCTTCCACGCGCTGGTCGGGAGGCAGGTCGAGGGTATAACCGATAAAGGACTTGCGTGAGGGTCCCAGCAGGACGGGGAACCCCAGCAGGCGGATCTGGTCCAGGTGGTTGATCAATTCCAGGTTTTGCTCGACCGTTTTACCGAATCCGATCCCGGGGTCCAGAAGGATGCGCTGGTCGGGGATCCCGGCGGAACGGGCGATCTGGACCGATTCCATCAATTCGCGCTTGACGTCTTCCAGTAAATTATCATATTCCGCGCCAAGGTAGGCCTGGCCGAGCCGTTCGCGGAATTCGACATTTGAGGGTTTTGAGCGGTTGTGCATCAGGATCACCGGGGCTTTGAAGCGGGCGGCGACCGCGGCCAGTTCCGGGTCGAGGCGCAGGCCCCAAACATCGTTGAGGATGTGAGCGCCCGCTCCCAGGGCTTCCCCGGCGACTGCGGCCTTACAAGTGTCAATTGAAATCAGGGCATCCGGGAACTCGGAAGCAATGGCCCGAATAACCGGTAGCACACGCTGTTTCTCTTCTTCGGCATCCACCGGCTGGGAGCCGGGGCGGGTGGATTCACCGCCTATATCAAGGATGTCGGCTCCTGCGGCGAGAAAGCGACGGGCTGTCTCCAGTGCCCCCT
>Ga0209048_10003635_pt1 | contig 14929 bp, 13 predicted proteins | sample FrelakmetCRP12CR_FD_187146 | JGI IMG/M metagenome (GOLD analysis project Ga0209048, IMG submission 187146) | Freshwater lake sediment microbial communities from the University of Notre Dame, USA, for methane emissions studies - CRP12 CR (SPAdes)... | ecosystem: Environmental > Aquatic >... | reverse complement strand
GAGCAACGTCATCAACCGGCCCCTGATCGAGATCCTGAACAAGGGCGCCGAGTCCGGTCTGCAGGTGGTGTGCGCGATGCAGACCTTCTCGGATCTCGCCGAGCGCCTCGGGAGCACGGATGCGGCACGGATGGCCCTGGGGAATCTCAACAACCTGATCGCCTTCCGGTCGAAGGACTTGCAGACGCAGGAATTCATCAGCGAGACCTTCGGCAAGACCTACATCCACGAAGTGAATATCTCGTACGGCGCGCGATTCGACGATCACGTTCATGATTTCTCGGCGGACTTTTCCAAGTCCTTGTCCAGCACGAGGCAAGACATCGTCCCGACCGAAGTGCTCGTGAAGCTTCCGAACCTGCAGTATTTCGCGTCGGTGTCCGGCGGGCGCCTCTACAAGGGGCGGGTCCCGATCCTGAACCGGCAGGTGGCCCGGCCATGAGAACCGTGCTCACCGTTGCGATGGTGACGCTGCTCGTCGTCTTCCTGTACCAGCCGGCCCATCACACGCCTGCGCGGTTCATCGACACACTGGAGGCGGAGCACCGGGGCAATGCGCGGATGTGGGGCGAGGAGCGGGCGGATCGGATTCTGGAGAGGATGGGTCACCTTCGCGCGCAAGTGGACTCGTATCCGTTCCCCGGCAAAGGCAAGGCCGAGCCGAAAGGCAAGGAACGGTCGACACCCGTCAATGTCGGCGACGTCCTGGCCCGCCTGGCGAACAACGACTACGTGCAGGCGATGGAATGGATGTTCTCGTTGGTTCTGTACCGGCTGTCCAGCCTTTGGGAGATCACACCGCTATTCGTGCCGTTCATCTTCCTCGCGTTGTTGGACGGACTGATCGAGCGGACGGTCAGGTCGCACGAATTCCGCAGCCACAACCCGACCATCTATGGCGTCTTCAAGGGTTCTGCCGTTGTGCTTCTGGCGGCGCTGCCGACGGTATTTACGCTCCCCTACCCCTTTCACCCGCTATTGCTCGCCGGCGTTCCGATCGCGTTGGCGTTCTGCGGCTGGCGCATCGCGGCGCACTTCCATCAGACGGTTTGAGCGGGCGGTTTGCGGCGGTCGTGTGCGCGGGCTTTCGAGTCGGTCATGCCTGCAACCCGGCCTTCGCCACAATCTGCCGCACTCTGCGCGCTGGCGAGAGACGGCTTCCCGGCTGGGGGTTTTTGATCCTGCCGACGCGCACGGCCTGTCGAACAACGAGAGCCCCCAGCGTCTGGATCTCAGCCACAAGCGGACCTTGGGTGCGTTTCGGCTTGAAATTCGACCCCCTGCGGTCGGTCATCTTTCCGGAATGCCGACGTTGGTCTCAGTCGGTAACGGCCGTTCGGCCGAAACGAACAGGGGTCGCCCCGTTAGATCGGCTGTTCCGGGATGTCCCAGGTGTGGGGAGCAAAGCTCTTCTCATTGGAGCCGCAGCTGTGGCCCTCCGCGTTTCCCAACGAGTCAATGGTCGGTGAACGGTGGGCACAGAGGGCGGAGATCCGACCGAATGTGGCCTGCCGCTTACTATTGGCCCGAGTCTATAGTCGCAGATCGGGCCGAACCTCAGTGGTTATCGCGTAGTCGACCGAAATCCCATGCACCGCCCGATCCCCCTGCTGGAGCTCGCCTTCCTCTGGCTCGACCGGCCGCAGACGCCGTCGAACGTCGGGGTCCTGATGCTCTTCGAGCCGCCGCACGGGCAGGACGCCTCGACGGCCGTGCGCGAGGTCCTGAAGGCCTATCGCGCGGCCCGGCCGGTGGCGCCGTTTGATTGCGTCCCGGTGTTTCCCGTCCTGGGGCTGCCGCATTGGAGTGCGGCCGGGCGCTACAGTCCCACGCTGCATGTGCTTCACCATCGATTGCCCACCGCAGCGTCGCTGGCTCAGTTGCGGGAGTTCGTCGCGCAATTGCACGAGCCGCCGCTCGACCGCAGCCGGCCCCTGTTCGAGGCCCACCTAATCGAAGGCCTGGCCTCGGGTCAGTTCGCGCTCTACATCAAGTCCCACCACGCGACATGGGACGGTCGCACCGCACTCGCGCGGATCTTTGCCTCGTCCCGTCCGGCCCCCGGACCGGTCCTGCCGCCCTTCTTCGCGCTCGCGATGCCCGGCACCGCGCGGCCCTCCGCCGCGGCTCCCGGAATCGCAAGCCTGCGTGGGCTGCTACGGCACGTCACGGCGCTCCGGGAGCTGTTCGCAGGACTCGCCGCCAGGGCAGCCGGCGGACGCGCGGGCTCGCACCCCGCGGGCGGCAACACGCCGTTCGCAGGTCCGCACACCCTGTTCAACGAGCCGATCGAGGCCGGACGCGCCGTGGCCACGTTCTCTCTGCCGCTCGAGCGCATGCGGGCAGTGGCGCGTGCCTACGGCGGCACGCTCAACGATGTCGTCGTCGCGGTCATCGATGCGGGCGTCCAAGATTATCTCGCCGCGTGCGGCAAGCGGCCCCGCCAACCGCTGGTCGCGATGTGTCCGATTTCCCAGCGAGCTGCCGACGACCTCGAGGCAACCATCAAGGTGGCCACACTGTTCGTCCGGCTCGGTCCGCCACGGGCAGGCGTCGGGCGCCGGATGGAGGCGATCGTCGCTAGCACGGCCTCAGCCAAGCGCGAAATGGTGGAACTCTCGAACGAGGCGGCGTTGGACTATGCGGCGCTCGCCTTCGGACTGTCGTTCGCCGCGCATGTGCTGGGACTGGGTGCCGTGACCCAGCCCATCGTGAACCTCGTGATCTCCAATGTCGGCGGCGTTCCGGGCGAGCGATACCTCGGCCGCAGCCGGGTGGTCGGCACCTACCCGATCTCGATGATCGCCGAACCGATCGGTCTGAACGTGACCACGTTGTCTTGTGGCGGACGCATGGATTTCGGCATTCTCGCCAACCGCGTCTGCGTGCCGGATCCCGACGAGATTGCCCGGTACTGCGGCGAGGCGTTCGAGCGCCTTCGGCAGGCGGCTCGGCGACGCAAGGTCAGTTCTTGACCTTCAGAAAGCCGCCGGCGCGCAGCCCATCCTTTACTTTGCGCATGCCCGCGAGCCAGTGATCGTATCCGCGGCGTTGCGCTGGAAGGATCCCAGCACTTCGGGGTGCGTGAGGATGAGGAAGCGCTGCTGTGTAGGGATTGCAGATTCTGACCGACCTCGCCATCGACTTGCGGCAATGTCTCAGGCGCCAACAACTGGGACCTCGTGGATCAAGGCTTCAAGAAGACCTCCGACCCGGCGTTCTCAACGCGCTTCGGCGGCAACGGTTTCGTGGTTTTCTTTGGGCTGGCGAATCCCGTGCGAACCCCGTTGGTTGGCGCACCGCGCGCTCTGTAAACCCTAGCCTCGACGTCGGTCGGCTGTGGGTATTGTCCGATTACTGCCAGCGCCGCGCAACTCGTTCGTCCCGAGATAGCCCGCCAGCTTGCGGAAGTGGCGCCTCATCGCTGCCTTGAGCGCCTCGGCGAACGGCTCCCATGGGCAGTGCATGGGCCGGGTTGGAATCGGTACACGTAGGTCCGCTTCCGGCAAAACTGGGCTGCGAGTTCGAACCTCCGGTTCTGGCCGACTCCGGCACTCCAAGGCACAGGGCCCATTGACAGCTCAGGGCTGCAAAGCCGCCGGCCAGCGTTGACAACGCAATTACCGTGTCCGATCCAATCCAGCCGGTCGCAATTTTGGAAAGCGGCCATTCGCAGATGGATACACGTGACGGAAGATGACAAAGCGAGCCAACATCAAAGCCGTCCTTCACATGTAAGATATTCCCGTCATCGGGGAGTAGTTGCCCTTCACTGCCGTGGAGGGGCTTGCGTCAACACACTTGACCGTCAGGTCATGGCGCAAACAGCTTCCAGCTTGGCGAGACCTTTGACCACGTTGGCTTCGGATGGCCGGGGACCAACGTGGTCATCGGCTTTCTTCCGGCCAAGGAGCAAATGATTGGAAGCTCTCCTCATCTCGACCGGGGTCGTCGCGCTTGCAGAAATTGGCGACAAGACCCAACTTCTCGCCTTCATTCTCGCGGCAAGGTTTCGCAAGCCTCTGCCGATCATTGTCGGCATTTTTGCAGCCACGTTGGCGAACCACGCATTCGCGGGCGCGCTGGGATCGTGGATCACCTCGCTGCTGACTCCGGATGCGCTGCGTTGGGTGCTCGGCTTGTCATTCATCGCAATGGCGATCTGGACGCTGATTCCCGACAGGTTCGAGGAGGGTGACGCCAAACTTGCGCGCGTCGGCGTGTTCGGCACCACCTTGGTCGCCTTCTTCCTTGCAGAAATGGGCGACAAGACTCAAATGGCCACCGTGGCGCTGGCGGCTCGATACCATGCTTTGTTCCCAGTCGTCGCCGGAACGACCTTGGGCATGATGATCGCAGATGTGCCGGCCGTCTTCCTGGGCGACCGCATCGTGCATCGCATGCCTGTCCGGCTGGTCCACGGGGTTGCGGCCGCAATCTTCGCGATTCTTGGCCTTGCGACCCTGCTCGGGGCTGGCGAGGGTCTCGGGTTCTGAGCGCGCATCGGGAACCTCCACCCCGTTGTCGGTACGCGGTCGGTGCCGACCGACGGAAGTCGGGTTCGTTTGCTTCAAAACTGCGCGAAATTGCGCTCGCTTGTGAACTTTCCACGTTTCGCAAGGCACTCACCGCACGCTACCACGCTCCCAGAACCCAACCGCGCGGAACGCACAGGAGGAACGCCATGACAACCAAATCCCTCTGGGTCGTTATCTTGACTCTGGCTTTGATTCCACCGGTCATGGCTGCAGGCTCAAGCAGCACGTCGCGGCCACCCGCTGCTCCGAGACCCTCCCTGAACAACCTGATCTACACTGGCATGTACGCGACCTACATGCTGATTGGCGGCTACTACGAGGAGCAGCGCCTCGTCAAAATCTTCGGGGATGATTACCGCCGCTACCGGGCGCAGGTTGGCGCATTCTTCCCGCGGCTCTGGCGTTTGGTGGCAGCCTAACGGTGCGGGATGCTGGAGCAGCTGTCCGAGTACCTCTACGACCCGCTGGTGTTCTGGGGCGCGCCGCTTGCGTTGGCGCTCATGTGCGCCGGCATGCGCCGCGCGCGCGCCCACCTTCGCCGCTGCCGATCTAGATCGACGGTCCTGCCATGAACGCCCCACGACGAGCGGTCTGGAATATCGCGCAGGGCAACCGCAAACTGACTTCGATACCATCCGGCAGAACAATCACACGCCTGGCAGTAGCGTTCGCACTGGCGCTTGTGGTCGCAGCGGCGCAACCGGCTGCCGCCGCAGCAATCGTTAACGTTAACGCCGAACGCCACGGCGACACCATTGAGATCCGCGCAAGTGCGGTGCTGAACACCGACGCCGCAACCGCGTGGCTGGTGCTAACCGATTACAGTCGCTACACCGAATTCATCCCCGATCTGCGTGTGAGCCGCGTCGTTGCCCGTCGCGGCGCGATCGTCACGGTCGAGCAGTCGGGCGACGCGGCACTTTGGCGGTTCAAGATACCGCTCAACATCACCTTCGAGATCAACGAAAGTGCGCCGAACGGTCTGCAATCGCGGGCAGTGGCGGGCAGCCTGCGCATGCTTACAAGCAGCTATGCACTGACACCGGCGACGCCGGGGATCCGGCTCGACTATGTTGGGCGCGTGGCACCCGGATTCGAGTTCTTCGGACACATCGAGCAGACGGTGGTCAAGCAGAACGTGGCTCGCCAGTTCCAGGCGCTCGTCGACGAAATCGAGCGTCAAAGCGAGGCCGCGCGTTCCCATTCGATGGCGGATGTGAAGTGAGGAGCGGCTTCACCATGGCCAAACATGAGGGATCCAACGCAACTTCGTCTTCGTGATCTATTGGGCGCCTTGAAGTCCGCCCCGAGACCGACTCTTTCACGACGCGCTAGTTCGATGCGACCATTGAACATGTTGCGCAACACGGATCATTCGTGGGGCGCGCCAGCCAAGCTGCTGCATTGGGCAGTTGCAGGGCTCGTGTTTGCGCAGATCGTCTTGGGCTGGGCCGCGGTGAGTTGGCGACTCTCGCCGACGAAACTCGATCTCTTCGTCTGGCACAAGTCGACGGGCATGCTGATCCTGGTGCTGATGGTCGCGCGTGGGGCGTGGCGACGCCGGAAATCGAGAAACAGGGGCCGTCCGATTTTCCGGACGCGTATTACCGGCGGTTGTTGGCGCAGGGCAAGCCCGTGTTCCGCGTCGACCCCGCGCGCTCACCCGTGGTCATCGAAGTCCGCCGCGGCGGATAGCTCGCACGATTCGGGCACGACCACGTAATCGCAAGTCACGATGCCGCGGGGTACATCGCGCCGGACGAGGGCCGCGCGGACTTCTACGTGCCGCTTGATGCATTGGTCGTCGACGAGCCCGTGCTGCGTGCTCAGGCGAGCTTCGACACACAGCCGTATTCCGCCGACATCGCGGGTACACGCAGCAACATGCTGGATGAGGTGCTCGAGACGGCGCGGTATCCCTATGCGCTGATCGCCGTGAACGACAGCGTGGCCGCCGGCAGCGCGCAGCAGATCCGGGTCGCCGTCACGCTGCATGGAATCACCCATTCCCTGATTGCTGCTGCGCAGCTTGAACATCGCGGCGCGCATTCCCCTTCCTAGGCGCTGTGCGCCAGGAGGGGGTCAAGCGCGGCACGGGATTTAGTCGTTGGGCGACCGGGCTTGGAACTCGTTCCCTGGTTCTGCACGTACCTCTTGATCACCTCCAGGGTCACGCCGCCGACCGAACCGACGAAATAGGCCCGATGCCAGAGAACCGGCTGCCGATAGAAGCGCGCCAGCGGCGTCGCGAACTCACCTCTCACCCGGCGCGAGGAAGCTGATTTCAGATTGTTGATCAGCGTCGAGATGTCGAGCGCCGGATGGATGTCCACCAGCAGATGGACATGGTCGGCCTCGCCGCCTAAGCCAACAAAGACTCGGCAGGGCCGCGGCTCAGGCTTCTGCCAGAAGCTTCTGGTAGCTCGAGCGCAATTCGCGCTTGAGTAGCTTGCCGCTCGGGTTCCTGGGCAATGCTTCGGCGAACACCACCTTCTTCGGCACTTTGAAATGCGCCATCTGCGCTTGGCAGTGCGCGATCACCTCAGCCTCGGTCAGGCTCTGGCCCGGCCTGACCACGATCACCGCAATCACCGCCTCGATCCAGTACGGGTGCGGCAGCCCGACGACCGCGACCTCCGACACCTGCGGCAGCCGGAAGATGGTCTCTTCGACCTCGCGACTCGCGACGTTCTCGCCACCGGTCTTGATCATGTCCTTCTTGCGGTCGACTACGGTGATGTAGCCCTCGTCGTCGATCGTCGCGAGGTCGCCGCTGTGGAACCAGCCGCCCGCGAACGCCGCGGCCGTGCGCTCCTCGTCGTTGAAATAACCGCTGAGCAGTTGCGGCGAGCGGTGCACGATCTCGCCGACCTGACCGGGCTTCACGTTGTGCATCTCATCGTCGACCACGCGGGTCTCGACGTTGAGCACGGCGCGGCCGGCCGAGCCCGCCTTGCGCAGCTGGTCCTCGGGCTTGAGCACCGTGGCGAGCGGCGCGATCTCGGTCTGACCGTAGAAGTTCCACAGCCGGATTCGCGGCAGGCGGCGCGCGAGTTCCTTGAGGACCTCCACCGGCATGATCGCCGCGCCGTAGTAACCCTTGGCCAACGACGAGAGGTCGGTCGCGTCGAATTGCGGCGAGCGCAGCAGCGCGATCCAGATCGACGGCGGTGCGAAGAACGAGTTGGCCCCGTGCTTCGCCAGCAGCGCGAGGATGTTGTCGGGGGTCGGCTTGCCGGTGATCACGTTGGTGGCACCCACGTACACGGCCGGCCCGAGGAACACGTCGAGCTGCGCACAGTGGTACAGCGGCAGCGCGTGCACCATTCGGTCGCCCTCGTCGATCTCGCCTTCGACGACGCAGCTCACATACTCCCAGAGCACCGCATCGTGTGTCAGCATCGCGCCCTTGGGCAGGGATTCCGTTCCGCTGGTGTAGATGATCTGCAGCAGTGCTGAGGAGTCGAATTCCGCCGCCGGCGGCGCGGCGTTCTCGGAAAGCAGCGCCTCGAAAGTGAGCGCGGCTTCGGGTGCTCTGGCGGGATCCTCGCCGGGGAGCCAGACGAGCCGCTCGACCGATGTGTCTAGGTGCGCGGCGGCTTGGCCAAGTTCGACCATGTCCGGGCCGACGCACAGGAGCCGCGCACCCGCGTGCCGCAGGATGTACGCGGCTTCCGTTGCGTTCAGCATGAAATTGATCGGGACCAGTACCGCGCCCAGCCGCGCCAGCGCGAAGCGCATCGCGGCGAAGGCGTGCGAGTTGCGCGAAAGGATCGCGACCCGTTCCCCGGCTCGCACACCGATGCCCGCCAGGCCGTTGGCCAGCCGATTGCACAGGCGGTCGAACTCGGCGTAGCTCCACTGGACGTCACCGCAGACGATCGCGGTCTTGTCCGGCAGGCGGGCCGCGGTGCGGCGCAGGATGTCACCGAGAGTCTGGCGACGGCAGTACGCGTGCATCGCATCTCCTCTTTCAGTTTCGGCGGGGAGCTTACGCTTGCGAGTCGCCGAACAGCGCAGCGCGAATGCTGACGGGGCGCTGTCCGATCACCGGCCAAGCTGCGAGTTGTCGTTGTTCTTGGTTGCAGGTTTGAGCGGCACTCGACGTTTTGGTCCTATGTGCGCGGTAAGGCGCGGTCGATCGTCGCCGCGCTTCCCGGCCGATAAGAAACAAACAACGGCTGCTATGGAGCGCGATGCGCTACGAGCGCAGCGGCCGAGTGCTGAAGTTCATCGTCCGGTGACGGCCGATCCCGGCGATGCCAGCGCTTCGGCCTTGGCAGAAACGGCGGTCGACATAAACGTGGCCTCGGTCCCGCAATGGTTAAGCGACCCGAAGAAGACGCTCGTCGTTGGAACGCCGCACCGACGACGCGACCGAGTCTGATGCTGGCCGCGTTCGCTGAGTCGCCACGGCCCACGGTGTCGGCTCCCGCCAGGTCTCGTTCCTCAGCACGCGGTCGACCGTCCCGACGGCAACGCGAAACTTCCTTGCGAGCTCGTTGCGGGTGACACCGGCCAGGGCGAGACGACGGATCTCCCTCGCCCGCACGAGGGTGAGCTTGTTCTTCTTGCGGTTTCGGTTCCCTTGAAGGCAGGCGATGCTGTGACGGACGCCGACCGATGCACGGCCGCTTTGGACGAGCATGTGCGCGAATGCGCGGCGACTCATCAATCGTCGGTGTGCAGGATTGCAGCAGTCTTCGCTTTGGCACACTTCGCTGCGAACGAGGATCATCCCCGAACGGATCGGCCCCTTGATCGCACGCCAGACAGCGGCGTCGACGAATTCGGACTGACCCTTGCGATGCATCTTCGGGCGACCCGATCGCCAGTGCTTGCAGCCGGTCCAGTGCCAGCAGCCGGATTCGCCTTCGACCACGCATCGAGACAGAACGTAGGCGAGCAGTTCAAGCGAACCCTCGTGGAGTGTTTTTTCGAAAGACACCAGCAAGGCGTGGTCGATCGCCGGTTCCGTCCGGCTCGATGATGGTTGCGCGCATAGAAGTCTCATGAGTGCAACCTGCCATACGTCGCTCCGACTTCAAGTGCAGGTTTCGCGCATTCCGATGAATTTGAAGTTGGATTTCAGGCTTGGCGCTGAGGGTTTCCGGAATGAGATGCCGACGCGCGCCTTGATTCGAACTACGGTGCTCAATGTCAGTCAGTGAGCGTGCCGAGGGCGGCGGTTATCTACTGACGGGCGGCGTAGTCGTGTCATGCGAAGCCGCCGCCCCCTGACGGTCGGTAACCGCGTACACACGTGTGGAAGTACTCGACTGACCGGTCTGGAGGAAGGAGCGGTTGTTCAAATGCCCTGGGCAGGTCAATAACTGATCGGCGGCTGCCGGCCATGACCGGTCGGTCACGCGCTCGTAAGCCGACTTTCGGAATGGCTGGTCACAGGGTGGAGCACACGTCGCGCGATGGCGTGCACAAAGTCATGCAATCTCGATTGCTGTCGTTCGCAGATTCTTGCTACCGCTGGGCGCGAGGTGCTGCGCGAGTGACTGTTCCTTGTGGGATCGAAGGAACGCATCCGACCCTTTTCGGTCACACGCCTGACGGAGCCGACCGTCCGCTGCGCCGCGATACCGGCCATCGGATCTGGCGAGTCTTAGGGCGGCACTCGGCCAACCGGGCATACGAGCGGCGCCTCCAAAGCGGTCACAGACTTCGGAAGGCTCACACCAGCCTGCTTGCCCCATGCCTAGCACTCGCCAGCAACAGGGCCGTCGTAGGTCATCCTGAGACATGCCGATCAACCGGGGGTTGAACAATTCGCATTGCGCTCTTCTTTCGTCTGGGGCAATCTGGCGTGCCCCCGTCTCTCCGCCCGTTCCGTGCATAACGATACAGATGCGTTTCCTCGATATGGAAGGCACGACAACAATGTCTCGCGTCCGCTCCGCCTGGTTTGTTCGCGTCGATAAGGTCATCGCGCCGATCATCGCGCTTACCGCTATAGCCAGCGCTTTCGGAGTATGTGCACAGGATCGGGAGACAACCCCTCTTTGGGCCTACCCAGTCAATCCGCCCGAGTTCAAGCTGAAACCGGATGACGGTGTGGCGCGCGGGGTCCCAGGCAGTAGTGCAAGCTACACCATCACACAGACGCGTGACCGCTTCCTCGCGCCGGACTGGCACCCGCAGGAGCACTCCACCATGCCCGAGGTGGTGAGCCAAGGGCGCAAACCAGACGTTTCCGCCTGCGGTTACTGCCACCGGGCAAGCGGCACTGGTGGGCCCGATAACGCCGGTCTTGCCGGATTGCCGTTTGCGTACATTGTTCGCCAGATGCAGGACTATAAGAGCGGTGCGCGTTCGACGGCAGTGTCGAAGCGCGCGCCGACCACCCTCATGATCACTTCGGCTAAGTCCGCCACCGACGCCGAAGTCGAGGCGGCAGCTACCTACTTCTCGTCGCTCAAGCAGGTCGCACGCATCCGCGTCCAGGAATCAGCAACGGCGCCTCAAACCTTCGTCGCTGGCTGGTTTCTTGCCGCGTCGCCCGGTGGCGCTATCGAACCCCTTGGTCAGCGCATTATTGAAGTCCCGGAAGATCTCGACCAGTTCGAAGCGCGCGATTCACATGCTCGCTTCATCGCCTACGTGCCGGAAGGAAGCGTAGCCCAAGGTAAGTCCCTCGTCAGGACCGGCGCAGGCAAGACGGTGCCGTGCGCAACGTGCCACGGCGGCAATCTCAAGGGCATTGATGACATACCTCCGATCGCGGGCCGCTCGCCGACCTACGTCGTTCGCCAGTTATTCGAGTTCAAGGCCGACCCACGTCATGGTATCAAGGCCGACCAGATGATCGGGACCGTCGCCAACCTGACAACGGATGACATGATCGCAATCGCGGCCTACCTCACGACACAGGAGCCATAGGTGAGGCGCGTGCAGGGGAAACTTCCCATACCTGCTATCCGATAAGGTGACGTGGAGACCAGCGCTTAACGACGCGATGTACCGGACTGCGGCACAGCAGGATTGTGCCCGCTATTTCGCCGCCAATGATCGCGGGCGTAGAACGTCCGCATTGCTCAGCCGCCTTCGTCGGCTGAGGGTCGGTAGTTCGCGTTCGCGCAGCGACGGGGTACGTCTCCTAACCGTCTGTTCCTGTCATTCATCTTGCTCTCTTGAATGACGCTTGACGGCCGGTAGTGTGAGTTCGCGAATCAGCCCGTAACCCGTCGTAAGCGGCGGGCCTGATTTTCCAAACTCTGCCTTCGAAGAGCGTGCAGAAGCGCGGCTACCTGCACGTCAGCGGTCATTGGTGCCGCGAACGACCGGTGTGTGCTGTGTTGCAGTCGGTGAAGACATGAACGGCGCAGAGCTGTGGCCGGCAGCAGGCGGCCAGGTCCAGTCATTCACGCGCTCGTAACCCGACAATCGGAGTGACCGGTCACGAAGTTGAGCGGTCATAGCTCGTCGTCGCACATACAGTGATGGAGTCCCGAAAGCCGACCATCGAGAACTCGAAACTCAGGCCGGCGCGAGAGGCTGCTCGAACGTCGGTTCTTCAAGGGATGGAAATAGCGCAGTCGACGCTTGACAGTCCCTGGTGGACGCACTTCAAAGCGGTCATTCCACGTCAATTTGACGATAGATTCATCAGAGCGAGCGCAGCGCGTCCGTTCGGGCCATATGGATTCCCCAGCGATTCAACCATTTCCAGGTGCGCGTAGTTGGGGGCCTCGATGAGTTTCACCGGCTTGCCTGCGGCTTGAACCGCAGCAGCGAAATCCCGGCTCTGTCGTTGAAAATCGGGCGTCTCGAAAGTGCCGTAGGTCACAACGATCGGCGCGCCAAGCTTATCGATGTGACGCTGCGCGCTCATCGTGTCGGCCATTGCGTCCGTGAAATTCACATAGGTCCGGCGCCAGGAAAGCTGCACTGGCGCCATGTCGTACATGCCACTCATGCACAGGCCCCCTTCACTATGTCGGCGGGCAAACCGAACTCCCTCTTCCAATCCGTGACGAGCGCAACCCCGCACAGGTGTCCTCCGGAGGAATGACCCCCTACGTAGATTCGGTCAGGATCGCCGCCAAAACTCGCGGCGTTCTTGTAGACCCAGGCGATGCCGCGGCGCACCTGCGCCGCCATCACGCCGAGGTCCCCGCCCGCCTCCTTTATTGCAATGAAGTCTAGGGCGACATAGTGCGCCCCGACATTGACGAACATCTCCGCAGGGTAGCCGTAATCCTTGGCCGCGCCGACCAGCCAGTTGCCCGGGTGGATGAATATGAAGATCGGCGCCTTGGGCCGGCCGGTGCGATAGATATCAAGCTTTTCAACTTCTGTCGGCCCGTAACCGGCGCGTTGCGGCGCGCCGATGCGGGCGCGCGTCGCCTCGCTGTTGGAGGCGAGTCGCTGTGCGACTTGGCCAATGAGGGGTTCGTAGTACGCCTGATCGTATGAAGCATCAAGTTCGATCTGGTCGTAATCCCTGAAGACCACTGGTCCCTTGTGGTGCGGCGGTGGCCCAAGCCAGCACTCCTGCGCGAATGCAGGCACTGCTGCGATCGAGGCGGCCATTGTGAGCATCGTGCGTCGCGTAATCGTCCCGCGGTCGGAAGCAGCGCGTCTTTCCGTTGTCTTCTCCTCAAATTGATCCAATATTCTGCTCCCCTGGATTCACTTTGGTCACGATGTCCACATTTCGACAGACTCAAAATCAGCAATTGGCCGGGCGCGTGAATTCGCAACCAGGCCCATGAACTGTCCTTCGCGGAAAGAGCCGGGATTTCCAAGGGCTGCTTTCAGCGAACGCCGTTACTCGCCGCTTTCGGCCACAAGCGGGCACTCGTGTGCTCTAGACGCGACGTTCGGAACGACCGGTCACGAATGCGGAGCCGGCATTGCTCGATGTCGTCCTGGCAATCCCGAAGTCTCGCAAGCAGTCGTTCGAGGACGGGCGATGGCGCGTGTTTGCCGCTGGATCGAAGTGGCCTGCCGAACCTATCGAATGACGGGTCCGGCCATGACGGATCCAGCCGATACACTGGTTGGCCCGTACCGGTGTGCGAACCGACCCAGAAAGCGACCTCGCATGACTATCAGGCACCACCTTATCGCGGCTGGCACTGGCGGGCAGCCGCCGACGCCCGAACAGCGGCGTTTCAACCAGTTGCTGGCCAAGATCGAGAAGGCGCGAGCCAACCTAGAGGCGTGGGACGAGCAAGGCCGCCTGTTTGCCAGGGGGCACTCTGAGCGCGTGGCGCCGCTGCAGGCCGAGCTGCGGCGCCAGCAGGCGACGCTGGTGCGCAGGCTCGACGCCCTCCTCGGTGACCGATCGGCTAAATGGACGAAGGGTGACCGGCGGCGTATCCGCCGTGATCTATGCGACCTCATTGCCGGCCTGCTGGGAAGCGCCGACGACGGGCCGCTGGTTGCCGAGATGAAGGCACTGTTCATGCGTCACGCCGGGCACGACTACGACACCGAGAACCGCGAGGCGATGGCGGCGATGAAGGAGATGCTCGAGGCCGTCTCGGGGCTCGACCTTGGCGCGGAGGAGTTCGACGACGAAGACGCTTTGTTGCATGCAGCGAGCCGTCGTTTCGCCGAGTCCGAAGAACAGAAGGCGGAACAGCGAGCTAGCCGGAAGCCGAATACCGCGCAGCGCCGGCGAGAGCGCGAGCGCGCGGAGGCCTCGCGCTCGCTGCGTGAGGTTTACCGCAAGCTCGCCGCAGCGCTGCATCCCGACCGCGCCGACGGCGAGGCCGATCGCGTCCGCCGCAACGAGCTGATGCAGCGCGCGAACCGGGCGTACGAGACCAACGACCTGCTGGCGCTGCTGTCGCTGCAGCTCGAGATCGAACAGGTCGACGCGGCTCACCTTGCACGCGCCACTGCCGAGCGCGTGCGGCAGTACACCCTCCTGCTCGCTGATCAGCTGCGCGAGATCGAGGCCGAGATCGACGCGCGGCGCTTCGCGCTGTGTATTGACTGTGGCCTTGATCCGGACCACCCGCCCAGGCTCGAGCAGCTTGGCGCGGTGCTCGAAGGCCTGGTGCGCGAGTGCCGTGCCGGCCTCGTTCAGGCCCAGCACGATCTCGCGCGGCTCGACGACCCAGTGACCGCCAAGCTCTTTCTACGCAGCCGCTGGCGCGAGGTCGACGACCAGATGCCGTTCTGACGACTGTTGCGCCGGCTGCCGCGAGGCGCCAGCGCAGGCAGGCCAGTGCGGCGGCGAAGGGCGAGGTCGACGACTGCCGTCGGCCAGAACCAGTCTGTCGAGGATGCTGCTGAAATTTGCCTGAAGCGGTCATCGCGAGCGCCGCGCGGCCGATGCGCCGGGATTCCCGGTCTGCGTCTCGAGGTGCAGGCGCGTTTCGCCAAGGCATTGCCAGGCGACAAGCGGCATCCGTCGGCGCCGGCGC
>Ga0209048_10003634_pt1 | contig 14930 bp, 13 predicted proteins | sample FrelakmetCRP12CR_FD_187146 | JGI IMG/M metagenome (GOLD analysis project Ga0209048, IMG submission 187146) | Freshwater lake sediment microbial communities from the University of Notre Dame, USA, for methane emissions studies - CRP12 CR (SPAdes)... | ecosystem: Environmental > Aquatic >... | reverse complement strand
CGCGGTGGTCATCTTCGGTCTGGCCACAATCTTGTTCGGGGTCTCCCACTGGTTTGGCCTCGCCATGCTGGCCCTGATCCTGATGGGTGCGGCGGATGCGGTCAGTACCATCATCAGGAACACGATCCGCCAGTTGCAAACGCCCGATCACATCCGCGGGCGCATGACCGCGGTTAATCAGATTTTTTTCCAGGGCGGACCACAGCTGGGTGAAGTGGAGGCCGGGATCGTCGCCAGCATCTTCGGGGTGCCGATCTGCATTATTTCTGGAGGCATCGGCTGCATCGTCGGGGTAACTCTCATTACCTTGAAATGGCCGCAATTGCGTGCCTTTAATGGTGATGAACACCTGCTCACAGGCACCCCTGCAAATTAACGATTTCCCTACACTTGCACCACGCTGACCATCCTGAATTGGAATCCATTCGGGACGCTGATTGACTTTCGTGATAATCCGCACTATACTGAGGTCAGAGAAACAAGCTATGCGAGTATCACCCGCAACTTTCCGTTCGGTTTCTTAAAAGGCACGCTGCCATTATGCGTGCCTTTTACTATCTTCGATAAAAAGGAGATTGAAAATGGATTCTGGAATGATTGGCAAGATTGATAAGGCCAAGCGCTATGCCCAGGAACGCACACGGTTCCGCTTTACCAAATTTGATGTGGTATTTCATGGCGATAACAACGATCACCACATAACCTTTGAAAATGGCGTTTTTAAATGCGATTGCGATTTTTTCACCACCCACCGCCATTGTGGCCACAGCATGGCGCTTGAAATCTTGCTTGAGGACACACTTCCAGAAATTGTGGAAGCCTAATAGAAACTAGCTCCGACGAGTTCCCGAAGCCTCCGGGTTTCGGGAACTAATTTTTTTCAGGTACAATCGATAGATTATAGAAAATCCTATCCTTGACATCAACTGCCGGATCCCATTCCGGAAAACAGATCGATCCATGGATGTGAGTTATATGAAGCTAATTTCACGACGTGACTTCCTCAAGCTGGGAGGGCTGACCATGGCCAGCCTTGCTTTCAGTTCTTTCATGCCGGAATTTACTGAATTTGAAGATATGGATTTGGTTCGTGTCGCCAGGGACCCGGTCAGTGTTTACAAAGCGCCCACAGATACAAGCCAGATTATCCGGACCTGGGTGCGCGATGACCTGATCCATGTGTACGGAACGGTCAATTCCGGTACACCCGGATACAACCCCATCTGGTACCGCGTTTTCGGGGGGTATATGCACCGCGCCCGGCTGCAAAAAGTACGGGTGCAGTACAATATGCCCCTCCCCAGCATCCCCGCTACCAAAATCCTGGCCGAGCTCACCGTTCCCTACACCCAGGCCTACCACTACAATAAATTGGATGGCTGGTATTCTCCCTATCGTCTGTATTTCAGTTCCACCCAGTGGATCACCGGGATTGATACCGGACCGGATGGAAGACCCTGGTACGTTGTACAGGATGAGGCCGACAAGAGCGTCCACAACTTCGTCCCTGCGGTGCAGTTGCGACCCATTCCGACGGATGATTTCGCCCCGCTTTCGCCAGGTATCCCATCCGGAAAGAAGCGGATCGAGGTAAATCTGGCGACCCAGATCCTGACCTGCTTCGAGAATAACAACCAGGTCTTCTCGACGAAAGTATCCACCGGCCAGCTGGGTGTGGAAACTCCGCAGGGGAGCTTCCATGTCAATGATAAACTACCCGCGAGAAACATGAGCACTACCAGCCGGCTCGCCGACGACATCATTCCATTGGTGGGTGTCCCCTGGTGTAGTTTCTTTACCGAACAGGGCCACGCCTTCCATGGAACCTACTGGCACGATAATTTCGGAGTCCCGATGAGTCATGGCTGCGTCAACATGCGCAACGAGGATGCCAAATGGCTTTTCCGCTGGAACACACCCTCGGCCAGTTTCGACGAGATCAATAAACAGACCCTCGATGTAAGGGGCTACGGCACTTCCGTAGACATCCATTACTAAAATGCCCATCCTGACATGGCCTTCGAAAACGCTCCCAGATCTTGAACCTGCCCGGCTGATCCCTGACTCAGTGGTCTATCCGAGTGGCCTCGGTTATCCTGGCCAAAAACCAGAGAGCCGGCTCTTGCTGGGTGACAACCTGCGCATCATGGCTGCCCTGCTCCCTGAATTTGAAGGCCGTCTGGACCTGATCTATGCGGATCCACCCTTTTTCACCAACAAGCAGTACCGCGCCCGCATAGGGCGCGGGGAAAATTCCCGCCGCCCCCAGGAATGGCAGACGGCGGAAGGGTATGCTGACCACTGGGCGGACCTGGATGCTTACCTGGATTTCCTCCATCCCAGGCTGGCGCTCATGTATCGTCTTCTCGCTCCCCATGGGACTCTGTACCTTCACCTGGACTGGCACGCCGACGCTTACGCCCGCCTCCTGCTCGATGAACTCTTCGGACGCGAACACCTCCTAAATGAGATCATCTGGACCTACCACGGGCCGTCACCCATCCGGCGCGCGTTCAACCGCAAGCATGACACCATTCTCGTTTATTCCAAGAATGACGATTACACCTTCAACGCCGATGCTGTCCGGGAACCCTATCACCCGAACACGCTAAGAACGTTCGCTTCGTCATCCAAGGCCGGATTTGGAAAAAACCCCGATCTGGATCGTGGCAAGGTCCCTGAGGATTGGTGGTACTTCCCGGTGGTTGCCCGTCTGCACAACGAACGCACCGGTTACCCGACCCAGAAGCCGGAAGCACTGCTTGAGAGGGTCCTGCTGGCCTCATCCAATCCTGGCGACCTGGTGGCTGATTTCTTCTGCGGCTCCGGGACTTTCCCCCTGGTAGCTGCCCGCCATGGGCGCCGCTTCCTGGCAGGAGATGTTGCCTGGCCTGCAGTTCACACAGCCTGCAGAAGGTTATTCGGTTCCGCCCCAACTCCCTTTGCGGTATTTCATGAACCTGACGCGGTTATCCCGTCCAACCCGGGTAATTTTTCTGTCACTGTCTCAGGCCAGACAGTCTCCCTGGTAAACCCCCCGGCTCTTGACACCTGGGAAATAGACCCTGGATGGGATGGAAGGATCTTCCGCAGTGCGATCCAATCCCTTCGTCCGAACCGCTCTGCGGACATCCCGAATAAAATGGAAACGCCCGTCCCACCGACGAATGTCTGTGTACGGGCCGTTACAGTGGACGGGCATCTGATCCAGCTAAACGTCCAGCCGGTAGCCAACTCCCCTTACCGTGGTTAATAATTGCGGGGCATCCGGGTCAGCCTCAATGGCTTGCCGCAGCCAGGAAATGTGCACGTCCAGCGTGCGGGTATCGTCGGTGTAATTCGTTTCCCAGACCTGGGAAAAAAGCGCCTTACGTTCAACAACCTCACCCCGGTGTTTGATTAAGATCTTCAAAAGACGCAACAGACGCGGGGTCAGGCGTGCCTGTTTACCCAGGCATTGGACGGTGCGCTTTTCAACATCTACGTGGATCGGTCCGGCATGCAGAAGATTGGTGCCGTCGCCGGGAAGAAGATGACGGATCCGATTGACCAGCTTCTGAGCGGTGAACGGGAGGCAGAGGATGACATCGGCATCCACTTTTTCCACTTCACGATCCCCATCCAGCACAAGGAGAATGGGCAGGCTGTCAACCTTATCCCGCAATGACTGGCAGATACGTTTTCCGCTGGTCCGCAGGGTGGCTGCATTGACCACCGCCAGCTCTGGAGAAAAACCAGCCGAAATACGCGCTAAAGCCTCGCTGCCGCTGGAAACCAGTTCGACAATGAAACCTTTTTTACGCAGGGCCGGCGTGAAGGTGGGATAATCTGCGTGCTTGCCCTCTATGAGCAGAAGTGTGGCGTTATCCATGATTGGAGGTTTTGTGGAATGGTGATTAGTATAAACATTATACACCAATGTTAAAAAAACACATCCACCCGCGGCACCCGATAATAATTAACCGTCTCAGCCTATCCCGATCGTGGCCCACGACAGATCAGACCTGCTATTTCATCCCGGGAGTGCAAATGCTCCCCGCGATTACATGACCCAAAAATGGGGGAATACCAGGCGGATCACCAGTTCCAGGATCAATCCCAGCATGAACCAGGTCCCAAAAGCACGCGTGTTGAGGAAAGCCTGCGGGGCAAAATAGAGCGGCCAGCCGCCCTGCCCGTCCGGGAAATCTTGCGGGCGTGTTTCGGGCTTTGGTTTCAGAAACTGGGGATACAATTTCAATAAGGTCGGGACTGCCACAAAAACGAGCAGGAGCACTGGCGTGTAATAGCGGCTGAGGATGAGCACAACAACCAATAGATACGGCAGCACCATCATCGTCAGCACAGCATAGCGGGCAATTCTCTCCCCGATCAAAACGGGCAGGGTGAAGATCCTTTTGGCCCGGTCAATTAAAACCTTGTCGATGTGCTTGCCGAAGATGACGGTCGTCACCCCCAGTGTGTACGGGAGGCTGGCCAGAATCACATTCCACGACCAGACGTGGGTGAGCACATAATACCCTCCCCCGACCATCAGCGGTCCCCAGACGATCAGAACGGTGATCTCACCCAGGGCTATATATTTCAGGGGCCAGGTATAAAAAAGAACGAAGAAGGCACCCAGCCCAAGCAGCAGCCATAATATCCAGTCATTGGCTTTAGGCAGGATCAGGATGAGACCGCAGGCCACGGCAAGCAGACCGGTGATGCCAAAATAGGTCAGGTGCTGGCGTTTGGTCATCAACCCGTCAGCCACCGGTTGTGGCCCGTACATGGTGCGGAAGTAGTTATCCTTATCCACCCCGCGCACATAATCGGTAAAATCATTAAAAATGTTGTTCGAGGCGTGTGCCAGGACCAGACCAATAACGAGGACAACCCAGGTGAAAAGGTTTACTTTATAGCCGTCGTGCCAGGCCAGGAGCCCGGCCAGCACGGCCGAGGTGAAAGTCATCAGCAGGACTGCCGCACGGGTGGCGATCAGCCATTTTGAGATGACATCCAGTTTTTCCCATTCATCCTTGGTGACATTAGGAATGACCGTAAGGGCTTTCTTCCACATTGTAAAATCCATTTTTTATAACTCCTTGTTCAAATATCCGCACGATTATACCAGTACAGGATCCGGATATTTCCGGTTGGTCTTTCAAAATATTAGAATGAACACATCGATCAAAGAATCGAGGCGGGATGGGGTGGTGCCCATGATTTTGCGCAGGAAGTTAATCATATAAACCCATGACTTACAATACTAGCGGGTTTGTGATTATAATAACATACTAATTCCGGTATCAAAGAAAGACATGTGTTGTAATATCCTGATTGTTTTGGAGGTGCCGCTTGGAGATCACTTTATCCCCATTGGAGCCATCTGTCAGTAAGACATTTCTTACCAGTGTATTGGGACTGGAAAACGGCGAACGGATTCGGACTTGCCTGCAATGCGGCACATGCAGCGGTGTGTGCCCATTTGGGTATATCATGAAATTTCCCCCGGGAAAAATGATCGGGGCACTGCGTTCAGAATTCTTCGATCAGGTGATCAAATCGGACAGTGTCTGGATGTGTGTTTCTTGCAATGCCTGTTCAGCATTCTGCCCCTCCAACATTCCCATTACCGCTGCGCTGATGACCCGTGCAAAAGAAGAAATGCTCCTGGCTGGGAATGTCCCCACCGAGCTGCAATCCGCCCTTGAAAACACGCAACGCTATGGTAACCCGCTGGGTGAATCTCCCAGAAAGAGAGCCGACTGGGCGATCGGGCTGCAACCGGAGGTGAACCTGCTGGCCAAGACCCGTCAACCGGTGGATGTGCTCTGGTATGTGGGAGATTATGCTTCCTACCATTCACGCATGCAATCCGCAACGAAGGCGCTGGCCAAGATCCTGAACGTGCTGGGGATAAAATTCGGGATCCTGGGACCGGAAGAGTATAGCGATGGGGACTCTCAGCGACTGGCAGGGGAACGGGGCCTGTTTGAGATGATGGCCCAGAAGAACGGGCAGATCTTCCGGCGCTACAAGTTCAATGAAATCATCACCACCGACCCCCATGCCTTCAACGCCCTTAAAAATGAATATCCGTCACTGGGGGTTTCCTACCCGGTGCGGCATTACACACAATTTCTTTATGAACGGATTGAGCAGATCAAACCCCTTTTAAAAACCGAGATCAAAGCCAGGATCGCCTATCACGACCCCTGTTACCTGGGCCGGGTGAATGGCATATTTGATGAACCAAGGAATCTTTTAAAAGCCATTCCAGGTGTGGAACTGGTGGAAATGACCCATCAGCGCCTCAACAGTTTATGCTGTGGCGGTGGCGGCGGCGGGATGTGGCTGGATGGCTTCCAGTGGGAAAAGGCGCACACCCGTCTTTCGGAATGGCGCGTGCGCGAGGCAGTCGCAGCCGGAGCCGAGATCCTGGCGGTCGGCTGTCCTTATGAACCACCCCGCTTTGAGGATGCAATCAAGACCATCCAGGACGCCGGACAGCTGAAGGTTAGAGAAATCGCCGAACTACTTGCCCAAGCGATGGGCCTATAGGAGGTGAATCAATGAAAATTGCAGTTCCCGTCAAATTTGTTCCTGACCTGGTGGAAGAGTTAAACATTGATCCGAGTGGTACCGCCCTGGATACGGCCTGGCTGCGTCTTATCATCAACGAGTTTGATGACCACGCCGTTGAACAGGCCATTCTCCTTAAGGAAAAGGAGGGAGGCCAGGTCACGGTGATAACCATTGAATCAGAAGGGGCAGATGATTTCCTCTTTGCAGCCGCGGCGAAAGGCACCGACCAGCTCATCAAGCTCACCGGCGATTTCAGCCATGCAAACAACCATGGGCTGGCCCGTGTTTACGCCGATATTCTGAAGGAATTACAACCCGATCTCATTCTCACCGGTGTCCAGGCGCACAACGACCTCGATGGCTCGGTCGGGCCGCTCCTGGCGGAACAGCTGGGTTTGCCCTATGTAGGTTATGTCGCCGGGGTATCGGTCATGGGTGACAAGGTGATCGCCCGCAAAGAATACAGCGGCGGGTTGGTGGCCGAGATCGAGATTAAACTCCCGGCAGTGCTGGGCATTCAAGCCTCGGAACAACCACCGCGTTATATTGCCTACAGCAAGATCCGCCAGGTAATGGGGACGGCGAAGATCGAAGAAAAAACGGTTGCCGCCCTGGACCTATCCGGTGGCACGACTGTCAGCCGCATGTTCCAACCAGAGGTCGCACAACGGGCGACCATGCTGGAAGGTGGAACCGACGAAGTGGCTGACAAACTCGTGTCCATTTTCAAAGAACTTGGCACGTTGTGAGCGGGAGGCGATCATGAGCCAGGATATATTTGTAATCATCGAACATCTCCGTGGACAGGTTTCAGAAATCTCCTACGTGATGCTTGCCGGGGCACGCCAGCTATCCAAGAGCACCGGCGGGAATGTCAGCGCCGTCCTGCTGGGCCAGAACGCACAAGGCCTTGCGAACAATCTGGCAGCAGACAAAGTGCTTTACTTGGATCACCCAGCTCTGGCTGAATTCACATCCAATGCTTACGAACTGGCTCTGGTGGGTTTGATCAAGGAAAACTCGCCGCGGGTGGTACTGCTTGGGCACAGTTCCATTGGTATGGATGTGGTTGGCGGATTGTCCATAAACCTGGGGCTACCGATGGTCAGCTCATGCCGATCCTTTACCGCTGACGGGAAATATATCAGCCAGATATGCGGTGGGAAGATCATGGTGGAAGGTGAGCTGCCCGGCCCAACCGCACTGGTCACAATGGTTCCCGGGGGCTATAAGGCTGAACTGGGACAAAGCGCCCAGGCACCTGCACTGACGAGCATACCAGCCCCAGCATTGGACAACCTTCGTGTTTCCTTATCAAAGTACATCGAACCGGACACCAGCGATGTGGATATCACCAAAGAGCCCATACTGGTAGCAGTCGGACGTGGCATCCAAAATAAAGATAATATTGAACTGGCCGATGAACTGGCCAAGGCGTTGTCTGGCGCGGTATGTGCTTCCCGCCCGGTCGTGGATCAGGGGTGGATGCCGACGACCCGTTTGGTTGGGAAATCTGGCAAGCAGGTTAAACCAAAAATCTATTTGGCTTTAGGCATTAGTGGTGCGCCAGAGCATATGGAGGGGATGGGTGAAAGCGATACGATCATCGCCATCAATACCGACCCGAATGCACCCATTTTCAATGTAGCAAAATATGGTGCCGTCGTGGATCTGCTGGACCTGACCCCGATACTAACGGAAAAAATCAAGCAGGCTAAAGGCGGGTGATCCAATGACCTACGAAGAGTTCAAGTCAATCATATTACTTCTCGCCTTGCTGCTCGCAACCGGGATATTCCTTTGGCGTGCTTACCAGCTGTTATGGATAAACCTGCGCCGAGGTCAACCCAGCGGGCCCTTTATGCGCTGGGGAGAGCGGATCAAAGGAGTATTTGTCTATGTTGGGGCTCAATTACGGCTGTTCCGTTTCACCGTTCCTGGCACTGCCCATTTCTTCATCTTTTGGGGTTTCCTGATCCTCTTTCTGACGATCTTCCAAGCCATTGTGGAAGGCTTGGCCGCTTTTGCCAATCCTCATTTTGTACTGCCGCTCATCGGGCGATTCGGGCCTTTAGCGCTCCTGCAAGATATTTTTGCCCTGCTGGTGGCCATTGCAATAATTTATGGTTTGATAGTACGCCTGGTGGTCAACCCCGAACGGTACAAAGGCAGTCATAAAAACCAGGGTGTCATGGTATTGGGATTCATCCTCACCATCATGATCAGTCTTTTGGTGATGAATGGTGCCCGCATCAACCTTGGAGAGGATCCCCTGCATGTTTGGCGCCCTATCTCTACAATTATCGGTAGGATATTCAGCGGTTTGCATGAAAACCTGCAAGTCATAATTAAAGAAGCAGCTTATTGGTTGCATCTGGGTGTGGTGTTTTTATTCTTGACCGAGCTACCCAACGGCAAACACTTTCACATCGTTACCTCGATACCCGCTGTCCTGCTTCGCGACCTGGAGCCTCGAGGGAGACTATCCACTGCACCGGTATTCAACGGCAATCCGGGCGTGAGTCAGGTGGAACAATACCGCTGGCGACAAATGCTCGACTTCTATACATGCAGCGAGTGCGGACGTTGCCAGGAAGTATGCCCTGCTTATAATAGCGGGACACCGCTCTCCCCCAAATTGCTGATCATGTATTTGCGGGATAATCTCAAAGAACGGGGTCATGCACTGACTGCGGGATTGTCCGATGGGATCATGGAAAAATCATTGGTTGGTGAAGTTATCACGGATGAAATCCTGTGGTCTTGTACGACCTGCTTTGCCTGCGATCAGGAGTGTCCATTGTTCATTGAGCATGTTGTTCCTATCGTGGACATGCGCCGCCATCTGGTCATTGAGGGGCGCATGGATAAAATGCTACAGGATGCTCTTGCTAACCTTGGCCGGTACGGGAATTCCTTCGGCCAATCGGATCGCATGCGTTCCAAGTGGACGATGGGCCTGCAACCCGCAGTAAAGGATGCCCGCCGCGAACCGGTGGACTACCTCTGGTTTGTTGGCGATTACGCTTCCTATAACGCCACCCTGACGGATGTCACCCGCAAGACGGCAGAGGTGTTCCAGAAAGCCGGCTTGAACTTTGGTATCCTGCATGACAGCGAACGCAATGCCGGTAATGATGTCCGGCGTGTGGGAGAGGAAGGCCTCTTCGAAATGCTGGTTGAGAAGAACAGCCAGGTCCTGTCGAAAGTCAAATTCCGAGCCATCCTCACCACCGATCCGCATTCCTATAACACCCTTAAAAACGAGTATCCGGAAAACAGCACGGGACGCATGACCGTATTGCACTATGCAGAATTGCTCGACCAGATGATCGCTTCAGGTCAACTAAAATTCACTAAAAAGCTGGGATACAAAGTGACCTATCACGATCCATGCTACCTTGGCCGCTATAATGGCATTTACGATGCCCCGCGCCGGGTGATCGAAGCGACTGGATGCAAACTGGTCGAGATGCCTCGCCATGGTGATCGTTCCCTGTGCTGCGGTGCAGGTGGCGGGCGCATCTGGATGGAAGAGAAACAGGTTAAGGAAAGACCGAGTGAATCACGCATTCGCGAGGCAGTGAAACTGGACGGGATACAGGCTTTCATTGTTGCGTGTCCCAAAGATCTGACCATGTACCGGGATGCGGTCAAAACGACCGGAAACGAGAAAGGATTAGCTGTTCGGGATCTGATCGAGCTGGTTTACGAGGCGCTTTAAGGTGACTCTTTCAAACCGGCGATGTGAAAAACTGGATGATCGTGAGACCTATGACAAGTATTGGTAAACGCTTGTCAAAATGGATCCTGCAAAAAAAAGGTGACCGCGGGCTGCCAATTGCGAGCAGGTTGACCATAAGTTTCCTTGCCATCATCATCCTGAGCAGCCTCATTTTCACGATCGTCGGCGTCAATATTATCTCTGCCCGCGTGATTTCTGAAGCGCAGGAAAGGGTACGAACAGATCTCAATGCTGCTGACTTCATATACTCAGATACACTGGATCACGTCAGCGAAGCGGCGCGGTTCACAGCGTCAAGGTTGTTCCTGAAGGATATGCTGAATGGCAATATCACCCAGGAGTATGTCAACGAATTGGTCCGCTTCAAGCTCAGCGAAACCCTGGACGTACTGACGATCACCGATAGTAATGGGATCGTGGTTTTTCGAGCGAGCAGCAATAATGTTGGAGACGATCAAAGTCGCGATGAGATAGTCAATACCGTCCTGCACAAGCTGCTACCTGCCTCAGGTATAACGATCGTCCCGGCCAGCGTTTTGCAATTAGAGTCGCCCGGACTCGCCGAACAAGCTCACATCCTCTTTGTGGACACGCCCATGGCAAGACCGCGGCCTGAAACCGAAGAGACAAACGGATTGATGCTGAAATCTGCCTGCCCGGTCTTCGATGATAACGGGAAACTGATTGGAATAGTATATGCAGGATTATTGCTCAATCGGAATTACAGCATTGTGGATGAAGTAAAGCAAACTGTCTTTCAAGGTTCCGTGTATAAAGGCAGAGATATCGGTACGGCGACCATATTTCAGGACGATGTGAGAATATCGACCAATGTATCTAACAAGGACGGTTCGCGGGCGATCGGAACTCGAGTAGCCCAGGATGTTTACCAACAAGTGGTAGTCAAAGGTCAGCCATATCTCGGGCGCGCGTTTGTTGTAAATGATTGGTATATTTCAGCCTACGAGCCGATCCGAGGTTTCAGCGGCAAAATCATCGGCATCCTGTACGTCGGCCTGCTGGAAAAAAAGTACCTGGACGTTAAAAACCAAACAATCCTGACTTTCTCCGGTATTACCCTTTCCGGGGTAATCCTCTCCATTATCATGACGATATTGATCTCCCGTAATATCTCCTCCTCCATAAAAAGATTGGTCACGGCCTCAAAACAATTGGCCAATGGCAATCTGGATGCAAAAGTAAGCAAGACCTCCAATGACGAACTCGGTGAACTGGCGGATACATTCAACCTCATGGCGACCTCCCTAAAGGATCGCGACGATCAGATCAAGGAATTTGCCAAGAAGAAGATCATGGAATCGGAGCGGCTTGCCCTGATCGGCCAACTCTCGGCCAATGTGGCTCATGATCTGAACAATCCCCTGCAGGGGATCGTCACCTATTCGTACCTGCTTCTGGAAGATGCGTCATTCAGCTCGGAAGTGAAGGAGAATCTCCAGAAAATCATAGTACAGGCCAATCGCTGCAGGGATATCATCCGCGGCCTCTTGGATTTTTCCCGCCAGAAGAAGCCGGATAAGACCCTGTGCAACGTGAACGGCTTGCTGCAAGGGTGCATAGCTCTGGTGGAGAAACAAGCCCAGTTCCAAAACATCCAGGTGACCGTTAATCTGGATAAAAACATGCCGATGGTCATCCTGGATCCCTCGCAGGTGGAACGGGTCTTTCTAAATCTGATCATCAATGCAGCCGAGGCAATGGAAGGCAGCGGTCAGCTGACCCTCTCCACGCAATATAAGCGCGCTGGTGACAGCGTGGAAATCATGATCCAGGATACGGGTCCGGGCATCAACGAAGAGAACATGGAAAAGATATTCGAACCTTTCTTTACGACCAAGGAAACCGGCCATGGGGTTGGTCTGGGGTTGGCGATCAGTTATGGGATCGTCAAGGAACATAATGGTAACATTGCGGTTGAAAGTGTTCTTGGCAAAGGAACCAGCTTCACCATCAGTTTTCCCCTGGTGCAGGGAGCAAATGGCGCAGAAAATGGAAACTAAATCGAAAATCCTGATCATCGATGACGAGGAAGTGGTACTGGATTCGTGCGCCCAGATCCTCAAGGGAAGCGATTACCAGTTGGCAACCGCCACCGATGGATCAAGTGGGCTGGCTCTCGTCCAAAACTACCAGCCGGACCTCATTTTTGTTGACTTGAAAATGCCCGGTATATCCGGTTTTGAGGTTTTGGAGAAAATCCACGAGATGGATGCGACGATCGTGGCCGTGGTCATCACCGGCTTTGCGACGGTGAGCTCGGCGGTCGAGGCAATGAAAAGAGGGGCGTACGATTTTCTTCCGAAACCTTTCACACCGGACGAATTCCGCATGATCACCCGCAGAGGAATTGAAAGAAGGAAACTGGTTCTTGAGACGATCGCCCTGCGCAGAGAGAAGGAGATGCTGAGGGAGCAATTTGCATCCATTGTGTCGCATGAGCTGAAAGCCCCCCTGGGTGCAGTCCAGCAAAACCTTTTTGCCCTGGAGTTTGACCTCTCAGATGTATTGAATGAAGAACAAAAAGGCAAGATCGAGCGCATCAAGATCAGGATCGATGAGCTGCTAAAAATGATTAATTCCTGGCTGCGGGTTATTTCTGTCGATATTAATAAACTGAAGGACGGGTTTGTGCAGCTGCCGATATCGACGCCGATCTCCAAGGCGCTCGAGAGCGTCGCTTCCCTGGCTGCCCGCAAGAACATCGAGATCACGAAAGAAATAGATGAAAATCTTCACCCGGTCCTGGGAGACAGTCTCAGCCTTTCGGAGGTGTTTGTCAACATTATTGGCAATTCGATCAAATATTCGCCGGACGGTACCAGGGTCGTTGTCAAAGCCGAAGAGCATGGGAACAATTTAACTGTTTCCATCAAGGACTCCGGCATCGGCATCTCCCTGGAAGATCTGCCTCATATCTTTGAAGGGTTCTACAGGGGCAAGTCAGGCCAGGAGGCAGCCAGCGGGCATGGCATAGGGCTGGCGGTGGCCCGTCAAATTGTTGAGGCACATTCCGGCTCAATCGCCGTGGAGAGTGAAGTTGGCCAGGGTACGACCTTCATTGTAAACCTGCCAGCAGCAGCCTGAAAATCCCTATCCGGGATATTTTTAGTAAACTTTGAACGGAGGTATAAGATGGCCAAAAAAATATTGATGATCGACGATGATCCCGATTTCGTTTCGGGGATCAAGGCAATTCTCGATAAAGCTGGATTTGAGGTCGAGGTCGCCTATAATCCGAAGGATGGATTGCAGGCCTTGCAGACCAAGAAGTACGACCTGCTCCTGCTAGACATCATGATGGGTCGCGGCGCAGAAGGCATAATGATCGCCCGTAAACTGAGGAAAGATGTGAAACTGCGTGAATTGCCGGTGCTGATCCTGACCGGCATGAGGGAACAAATAGCATTCCTCTTCCCCGGCGAGCCGGTCCATCCCCGCTTCGTGGAAGTGGATGAATTGGTTGAAAAACCTATTGAACCTAAACTTCTGCTGGAAAAGGTCAACCATTTGATCAAGACTGCAGAGGCAAAAAAAGCGGGCAAATAGTCAGCACTTACCAGTAAACCGCGTCAGTTCGACTGGTTTTGTCCTGGCGTGGAAACCATAGAGGCCAACCTTATGACAGATACTATCACCTTTGGTCAAGAGATATCCAACCTTTTATACGCCAGCGAGGGGGAGCCGCTGCGTACCTGCATTCAGTGCGGCACCTGCTCCGGAACCTGCCCGGTGGCAGGCTATATGGATCATAGTCCACGGCAGATCATTGCCTTGATCAATCAAAACCTGAAAGAACAGGTGCTGGAAAGCAATACCTTCTGGTACTGCGCCTCCTGTTATTACTGCACCGTTCGTTGCCCGCAAGAGATCAACATCACTGAGCTGATGTATGCACTGAAACGGTACTCAATCTGGAAAAATCATTACCAGGAAGGGTTGATCGGCCCCACTTTCTCGGAAGCATTTGTTAAGATGATCGTGAGTGGTGGACGCTCTTTCGAGCCGATCCTTGCCCCCTCCTATATCTTCAGTTTTAGCCTTCGTGAATTTATTCAGGAAATCTCCGGCGCTACTGAACTGATGCTGAAAGGTCGATTGCCGATGCTCCCCGCCCGCATCAAACGTCTGGATAGTTTCAAGCGCATGATCGGCAGGATCATCCCAATGGGAGGTCTTGAATGAAAGAATACGCCTACTTCCCGGGCTGTTCCCTTGAGAAAATGGCTTCCAGTTACCATCAGTCCGCAATGGAAACCACCAAGAAACTTGGTATAAAGCTTAAAGAATTGGAAGACTGGAACTGCTGCGGCGCGACAACTTACTTCTATATTGATGAACTTCTGGCTTACACCCTGTGCGCCCGGAACCTGGCAATTGCCGAGAAGACAGGGCTGGATGTTGTTGCCCCCTGCAGCGCTTGTTACAAGAACATGTATTTCACTGCCGCCCACCTGAAGAAGGATCCTGACCTCGCTGAACATGTCAATTTCGCCCTTGAAGAAGACGATCTTCATTTCAACGGCAATGTGAATATAAAACACCTCATCGAGGTATTTGCAAACGACATCAGCACGGAAGAGATTCAGAGTAAGGT
>Ga0209048_10003633_pt1 | contig 14936 bp, 16 predicted proteins | sample FrelakmetCRP12CR_FD_187146 | JGI IMG/M metagenome (GOLD analysis project Ga0209048, IMG submission 187146) | Freshwater lake sediment microbial communities from the University of Notre Dame, USA, for methane emissions studies - CRP12 CR (SPAdes)... | ecosystem: Environmental > Aquatic >... | reverse complement strand
CTGCCCGAGGCCGGGCTTCCCGCCGAGGTGGCCGAGTACGTGACGCTGGTGCGCGAATCGGCCGGAGAGGGCCGCAGCGCCATCACAGCCTACCCGGGCTCGCCGGTGATCGTGGGCCGCCTGCGCCGCGACAAGGACCGACTGGTGCTGGCCGAGACGCTGCCGAAGGAGGCGCAGGCGCTGCGGGCCGCCATCGGGCGGCGCCGACTCGTCGCGGTGCTGGAGAGCGACGGCTACGCGGCGCTGAAGGCGCAGCTGCCGCCGCGCGAGAACCGCGGGCTCGTGCTGATCGACCCGCCCTACGAATCGGACCTCGAGTTCGACCGGGTGCTCGCCGGCCTCGAGGCGGCCTACGAGCGCTGGCCGACGGGGATGTACATGATCTGGTACCCGCTCACGCAGCGAGCGGCGCCAACGCGCTTCCGGCGCGAACTCGAACGCTCCGGCATCAGGAAGATCCTCGACGTCGGGCTGAGCGTGCTGCCCGCGGATTCGCCGGCCGGCATGCAGGGGGCGGGGCTGGTGATCGTCAACCCGCCGTGGCAACTCGATGAGCGACTGCAGGAGCTGCTGCCTGCGCTGCACCGGCTGCTCGCGCCGGATGGCGCCGGCGGGACGCGGGTCGAGTGGCGGGTGGGGGAGTGACGGAGGAGCTCGCCGATCAGGCCCCGCGCAGAGCCTGGTAGCGAAAACAGCTCACCAGGTGATCGTTGACCATGCCGGTCGCCTGCATGTGCGCGTACATGATCGTCGAGCCGACGAACGTGAACCCGCGCTTCCTGAGGTCCTTCGAGAGCGCGTCTGAAACCGCGGTGTGCGCCGGTATCTGCCGCATCTCGCGCCAGCGATTGACGATCGGCTGACCCGCCACGAACGACCAGACGTAGCGGTCGAAGCTGCCGAATTCCTCCTGCGCGGCGAGGAAGGCTCTGGCATTGGCAACGGCCGATTCGATCTTCAGGCGGTTGCGGACGATGCCCGGGAACTTGAGCAGCCGCGCGCGCCGCCGCTGGTCGAAGCGCGCGACCTGCGCCGGATCAAATCCGGCAAACGCCTCGCGGTAACCCTCGCGCTTTCGCAGAATAGTGGACCAGGCGAGGCCCGCCTGCGCACCCTCGAGGATCAGGAACTCGAAGAGGCGCCGGTCGTCGTGCGTCGGCACGCCCCATTCCTCGTCGTGGTAGCGCAGGTACTCGGGACTCATCCCCACATACGACCACGGGCAGCGCGGGCGGGCGTCGGGAGCGTGCGGCGGCGCCGCGGCGGCCGCCGCACGGCTCTTTATTTCGGCAGCCATTCCACCGCCGCCATGACGCGCTCGGCGGCTTCACGCACCTGCTGCGGCGAGCCGCCGATCACGGCAATGCTGCCCGGACCGGCCGGCTCGATCGTACCGACGTATTGCCCCTCGTGGAACGAGAGCGGGCGCCGCACGTGTTCCTCGCGCAGCACGAGCACCGTCACGGGCCCGCTCGAGGTCTGCACGACGAGGTGCGGCACCACGTGGCCGCGGAACGGGCAAGACTGCGCGTAGGAGACGAGGCCCATCGCAGAGCGCAGCCGCAGGCCGTCCTTCTGCAGCACGGCCTGCACGCGCGCGGTGTCCGCCGGCACCTGCGTGGCCACCATGGCGCCGGGTTCGTGGGCGAGATGCGCGAGCACGTCCTGGGCGAGCGCATCGCGCGAACCGCTGCTCCAGAGCAGGATTCCGACCAGCACGCCGCCCACGACGCTGGCGGCAAGCGCATACCATCGCCGCCGATCCGCCACCGGCCCCGCCGCGGCGGGGCGCGCGCTCCCCGGCGTGCGGTGTGCCAGAGCCGTGCCGGGCACCGGGACCTGCAGCGCCTTCAGGATCATCGCATCCATCGCCAGCAACTGGCGCAGGTGCTCGGCACACTGGGTGCAGGTGTCGAGATGGGCGAGCGCCGCGCGGCTCAGCCCGTGCGGCTGCGCTCCGGCTTCGCGGCGAAATTCCAAGCAATTCATCACTCTGCGTCCTCTGCCGGACCGCCGACCCCGAGCTGGCGAAGCAGCCGCTGTCGCGCGCGGAACAGCCGTGTCAGCACGGCGCCCTGCGTGAGGCCGAGCTGGCCGGCGATCTCCTGGGTGCTGAAACCCATCAGCACCTGCAGGACCAGGGGCTCGCGATAGTCATCCTCCAGCGCGAAGATCGCCCGGCGCATGTCGAGCACTTCGCGTTCCTCGGCCACCGCGAGCTCCGGGGATTCTGCGCTCACGAGCTCATCGACCTGCACGGTGTCGAACCGCTTGCGCTCGTACAGACGCGCGTGCTCGCGCCGCACGATCGTGAGCAACCATTGCTTCGCCGATCCACTCGCATCAAGGCTCTCCCGCGACCGCCACGCCCTCAGCAGGGACTCCTGGACGACGTCCTCAGCCACCTCCCGGTCCCGCGCCAGCCAGAACGCGAAGCGAAACAGGTCCGGCCGCAGCCCTTCGCAAAGCCGCGCGAATGCGGTTTCCCCGTCCTTTCCGGCAAACGGCGCGTTCATGTATAAAGACCGGGCAAATTGCGGCCTTATTTCACTCAGGGCCCGCACCATAGCCCTCGTCCCCCGCAGGTGCAAACCCGGGCGAAGAGCAGACCGGAGCGCCGCACCATGAGCCAGCCCGACACCCCCCACCAGTTTCCGCGGGTCCGCATGCGCCGCATGCGCCGCGACGGATTCTCGCGTCGCCTCATGCGGGAGACCGTGCTGACCCCGGCGGATTTCATCTACCCCATGTTTGTCGTCGAAGGCACAAAGCAGCGCCTGGCGGTGCCGTCGATGCCGGGCATCGAGCGGGTCAGCATCGATGAGTTGCTGCGGGAGGCCGAGCAAGCCGCAGCGCTCGGCATCCCGGCCGTGGCCCTGTTCCCGGTGACCGAGCCCGCGGCCAAGAGCCTCGACGGCCGCGAGGCCTGGAACCCCGCGGGTCTCGCGCAGCGCGCCGTGCGCGCCCTGAAGAAGGCTCTGCCGGAACTCGGCGTGATCACGGACGTCGCGCTTGACCCCTTCACCACCCACGGGCAGGACGGCATCGTCGATGCGACCGGCTACGTTGTGAACGATGAGACGGTCGCCGCGCTGGTCAGGCAGGCCCTCTCGCACGCCGAGGCGGGCGCCGACGTGGTGGCGCCCTCGGACATGATGGACGGCCGCATCGGGGCGATCCGCGATGCGCTCGAGGCCGGCGGCCATATCCACACCCGCATCCTCGCCTACTCCGCCAAGTACGCCTCGAGCTTCTACGGCCCCTTCCGCGACGCCGTCGGTTCGGCCGGCAACCTCGGCAAAGGCAACAAGTACAACTACCAGATGGATCCGGCGAACAGCGACGAGGCGCTGCGGGAGGTGCAGCTCGACCTTGAGGAGGGCGCCGACATGGTCATGATCAAGCCGGGTCTGCCCTACCTCGACATCGTGCGCCGCGTGAAGGATCGCTTCGGCGTGCCGACCTTCGTCTACCAGGTGAGCGGCGAGTACGCGATGCTGATGGCGGCGGCGGGCCACGGCTGGCTCGAGGAGCGCGCGGTGACGCTCGAGTCGCTCACGTCCATCAAGCGCGCCGGCGCCGACGGCATACTCACGTACTTCGCCAAGCGCGCCGCCCGGTGGCTGAAGGAGGGCGGTTAGGACCCACGCTCGCCGGAACGCCCGCGCACCCGGGGCCGTGGCGCCACGATCGCTGCCCCCGACCCGCCTCTTAGCGCCCCCCACTCCGACGGCTCACCCGCGATCACATCACGACCTCATGCCGACTTCCACCTACGGTCTCTTCGGCTACCCGGTGCAGCACAGCTGGTCGCCGTTCATTCACGGCATGTTTGCGCGCCAGACCGGGCAGGACATGACGTACCACTTGTTCGAGTCGCCGCCCGAGCGCTTCCGGCTCGAGGTGCTCGAGTTCTTCCGCGGCGGCGGCAGTGGCGTCAACGTCACGCTGCCGCACAAGCGCACCGCAGCCGATCTGGTCAACGAGCTCACGCCGCGGGCTCAACTCGCCGATGCGGTCAACACGGTGGTTCGCGATGGCGAGACGCTCATCGGCGACAACACCGACGGCGCCGGCCTGCTCACCGACCTCGTGCACAACCTTAAGCTGCGCCTGACGCAACCGCGCATCCTGCTGCTCGGCGCCGGCGGCGCGGCACGCGGCGTGTTGGGCCCGCTGCTCGGGCTGAAGCCGCGACTGCTGCTCATCGCCAACCGCACCGCCGAGCGCGCGACCGACCTTGCCGCCGAATTCGCCGAGCTCGGCCCGGTGAGCGGAACGGAGTTCGCTCGCCTGGAAAGCGGGCGCTTCGACCTGATCGTCAACGCCACGACGGCGAGCCTGCGGGGCGAGGTGCCGCCGATACCCGGCGGTGTGGTCGACTCGCTCACCACCTGCTACGACATGGCCTACGGCGTGGGCGAGACCGCTTTTACGGCGTGGGCCAAAGCTCTGCACGCGGGCCACGCGGTGCAGGGCTGGGGCATGCTGGTCGAGCAGGCGGCCGAGGCGTTCTGTCTCTGGCGTGGCGTGAAGCCCGACACGGGGCCGGTGCTCGAGGCACTGCGCGCGCGGGCGGCTGCTAAGGCGCGTACTCCTTCTTGAGCGCGACGTAGAACCCGGCCATCGCCGGGATCCGCGCGCACTCCGCCGCCGTCAGATCCCGGCTGCGACGCGCCGGATTGCCGAGGTACAGTCCGCCCGACTCCAGGCGCTTGCCGGGCGCAACCACACTCCCGGCGCCGATCATCACCTCGTCGGCGACCTGCACCCCGTCGAGCACGATGGCGCCGATGCCGACCAGCACGCGATTGCCGATCGTGCAGCCGTGCACCACGGCCTTGTGGCCGATGACCACGTCCTCGCCGATGAGCAGCGGCGAGCCGGCCTCCTGCCCAGGGTACGGCCGCGAAACGTGCAGCACGCTGCCGTCCTGCACGTTGCTGCGCGCGCCGATGCGTATGTAGTTCACGTCGCCGCGGATGACCGCCAGCGGCCACACCGACACGTCCTCGCCGAGCACCACGTCGCCGATGACGAGGGAGGTCGGATCGATGTAGACACCGGCGCCAAGGGTCGGCTGCACGCCACGGTAGGGTCGGATGGGCACTGGGCGGCACCTCAAGATAGTGTGAACGCAAGTGTAGACGTCGGAGGCCGGGGCACGGCAAGCTTCCGCCGCCGGGGCCGCTCATGACCCGGTCCGAGGAGCGTCCCGCGATGTACGTCTTGTTGCTGCTGTTCGTGGCCCTGCTGGTGGTGGCCGCGGTCTATTTCGTGCGCATCTACAACGGGCTGGTCTCGCTGCGCGAGAACGTGCGCAAGGCCTGGGCCAACGTCGATGTCCTGCTCACGCAGCGGCACGATGAGTTGCCGAAGCTGGTCGAGACCTGCAAGCGCTACATGGCCTACGAGCAGGAGACCCTCGAGCGTGTCATGCAGTCGCGCGCCGCGGTCTTCAAGGCGCAGGGCGCCGGGGACGTCGCTGCGCTCGGCGCGGCGGAGGAACAGCTGCGACAGGGCGTTGGCCGGCTGTTCGCGGTCGCCGAGAACTACCCGGCCTTGAAAGCGGACGAGAGCTTCCTGCATCTGCAGGGCCGCATCACCGAACTCGAGCAGGCCATCGCCGACCGCCGCGAGCTCTACAACGAAGAAGTGAACCTGAACAACATCCGTAACCAGACCTTCCCGGACGTGATCGTGGCGCGCATGTTTGACTTCAAGCCGGCCCAGCTGCTCGAGTTCGCCGAGGAGCAGAAGCGCGACGTCGACCTGGGGAAGCTGTTTGGGTGAGGGCTTGTGGTTCTGGGCGCTGACGTTGGGGGTCGCCGTGATCGGCGGCGCCGCGCTGGCGCTGCGCTGGCTGCAGGTCGCACGGCTGATCGAGGACACGCCAACCTCTCGCGTGCGCTCCGCGGCGCAGGGTTATGTCGAGATCACCGGGCGCGGGCGGCCGCTCGAGGGGGTCAGCAATCTCGCGCCCCTGACGCAGCGTCCCTGCGTGTGGTGGCGCTACCGCGTGCAGAAGAAGAGCGAAGGCGGAGGCTGGCGCCGCAATGATGCCTGGCACACGGTGTCCTCGGGTTACTCCGTACTACCCTTCCTGATCGACGACGGCACGGGCCGCTGCATCGTGCAGCCGCAGGGCGCCGAAGTCATCACCGGCGAATCGACGATCTGGTACGGCGACGTTCCGTGGCCCGCCAGCTCGCCCACCACGGGCCTGCTGCTGCGCTCGGGCGAACGCAGTTACCGCTATTTCGAGGAGCGGATCTACGAGCAGGAGCGCGTGTACGCGCTCGGCGAGTTCCGCTCGCACCGAGCGGGGGACGGGCCGGACCTTCAGGCGGCGGTCACGGCGACGCTCGACGAGTGGAAGGAGGACCAGACGCAGCTCCTGGCCCGCTTCGACACCGATCACGACGGCCGGATCAGCCTCGAGGAATGGGAGCAGGCCCGGGCCGAAGCCCGACGGACGGTCGAGCAGCAGTCTCGCGACCGAGCGGCGCTCGAGACGCTGAACGTGTTATCGAGACCCGAGGCCGGCCAGTTGTTCCTGATCGCCGCCTTGCCGGGAAGCGATCTGGCGAAGCGCTATCGTCGCAAGGCACTCTTCGCCTTCGTCGGCTTCATCGCCGCCGTCGGCGCGTTCGGTTGGCTGCTGCAGCGGGCGTTCGGCTGAGCGGGCTAGAATGCCCGCCATGACCAATCCCCTGCTCGCCGCGCACGCCCTGCCACCGTTCACGAGGATCGAGCCTGCTCACGTCGAGCCAGCGATCCGCCAACTGCTCGAGCAGAACCGCGACGAGCTCACGCGGCGGCTCGCCGCCGGCGCCTCGGGCTGGGACGGCATCGTCGCGCCCGTCGAGCGCATGCAGCACCGCTTGTCGCGTGCCTGGTCACCGATCGGCCACCTGAACGGCGTGATGAACACCGAGGCGCTGCGCGCCGCATTCAACGCCTGCCTGCCCCTGCTGTCGGCGTATCACACCGAGATCGCGCAGAACGCGCAGCTCTGCGCCGCCTACCAGCGAGTGGCCGACACCGAGGCAGGCCGGCTGTCGGCGCCGCAGCGCAAGCTGCTCGACAACGCGCTGCGTGATTTTCGCCTGGCGGGCGTTGCCTTGCCCGAGGAGCGCAAGAATCGCTTCCGCCAGGTGATGGAGCGGCTCTCGCTCGCGCAGTCGAAGTTCGACGAGAATGTCCTCGACGCGACCAACGCCTGGTCGCGCCACGTCACCGACGCGGCGGAACTCGACGGCCTGCCGCCGACAGTGCTCGAGCGCGCACGGTCGGCCGCGCAGGCCAAGGGCCAGCCGGGCTGGTGGTTCACGCTCGATGCGCCAAACTATCAGGCCGTGCTGATGCACGGCGCGGTCGAGAGCCTGCGCCGCGAGTTCTACACCGCGTGGGTGACGCGCGCGTCGGATCAGGGGCCCCACGCCGGCCAGTGGGACAACACGGCGCTGATGGCGGAGATCCTCGCCCTGCGCCACGAGGCGGCAACCCTGGTCGGGCTCAAGAGCTTCGCCGAGTACTCACTCGCCACCAAGATGGCGCACGAACCGGCGACCGTGCTCGACTTCCTGCGGCGCCTGGCGCAGCTGAGCCGCCCGGCGGCCGAGCGCGAGTGCCGCGAACTCGAGGCGTTCGCGGGCCGCCGGCTGCAGGCCTGGGACGTCGCCTTCTTCTCAGAACGTCTCAAGCGCGAACGGCTGCAGGTCTCGGAGGAGGCACTGCGGCCCTATTTCCCGGTGCCGCGCGTGCTGGCCGGGCTCTTTGCGGTCGCCTCCCGTCTGTACGGCATCCGCATCGTCGCGCGGCAGGACGTCGAGGTCTACCACCCCGACGTGCGCTTCTTCGACGTTCTCGAGCGCGACGGAACGCGACGCGGCGGGTTCTTCCTCGATCTGTACGCACGCCCGAAGAAGCGTGGCGGCGCCTGGATGGACGAGTGCGTCGGACGCATGCGCATCGACGGCGAGGCCGCGCTGCCGATCGCCTACCTCGTTTGCAATTTCACGCCGCCGGCGGGCGAGAGCCCGTCGCTGCTCACGCACAACGAAGTGCTGACGATGTTCCACGAGTTCGGCCACGGGCTGCACCACATGCTTACGCGCGTCGACTTTCCGAGCGTTGCCGGCATCAATGGCGTGCCGTGGGACGCCGTGGAGTTACCGAGTCAGTTCATGGAGAACTTCGCCTGGCGCGAGGAGGTGCTGCCGCTCATCTCGGCGCACGTCGCGACCGGCGAGCCGCTGCCGATCGAGATGCTGCGCAAACTGCAGGCGAGCCGCACGTTTCAGGCCGGCATGCAGACGGTGCGGCAGCTCGAATTCGGCCTGTTCGACTTCCGCGTGCACGCCGAGTACCGGCCGCAGAGCGGCCCGCGCATCGCCGAGATACTCGCCGAAGTTCGCGACGAGGTCGCGGTGGTGCGCCCGCCCGCCTTCAATCGCTTTGCGCACAATTTTCAGCACGTCTTCTCCGGCGGCTACGCCGCGGGCTACTACAGCTACAAGTGGGCTGAGGTGCTCTCGGCCGATGCGTTCGGGGCGTTCGAGGAGAACGGCGTGTTCGACCCCGCCACCGCCAGGGGTTTCCTGCATGCGATCCTGGAGCGCGGCGGCAGCGTCGATGCGATGGAGGCGTTCGTCGCATTCCGCGGCCACGCGCCGCAGATCGAGCCGCTGCTCAAGCAGATGGGTCTGGCGGCGTGAGCATCGCGGCCGTGCGCGTCGCGACCTGGAACGTGAATTCGCTGCGCGTGCGGCTCACGCACCTGAGGGACTGGCTGGCTGCAAACCCGGTCGACGTCGTCGTCCTGCAGGAGACGAAGCTCCCCGACGCCGAGTTTCCGAGCGCCGAGATCGAGGCGCTGGAACTACATGCGGTCTTCAGTGGCCAGCGGACCTACAATGGCGTGGCCATCCTCGCCCGGCAGCAGCCGACCGACGTCACGGCCGGCATCCCCGGCTTCGAGGACGAGCAGAAGCGCGTGCTGGCGGCCACCGTCGGCGGCGTGCGGATCATCAACGTGTACGTGCCGAATGGCCAGACGGTCGGCTCCGACAAGTACCACTACAAGCTGCGCTGGCTTGAGGCGCTGCGGCGCCAGGTGGCCGATGAACTCGCACGCCACGCACAGCTCATCGTGCTCGGCGACTACAACATCGCTCCCGAGGACCGCGACGTGCACGATCCGCAGGCCTGGGAGGGTTCCGTGCACGTGAGCCCCGCTGAACGCGCGGCCCTGCAGGCGCTGCTCGCCACGGGACTCAAGGACTGCTTCCGGCTGTTCGAACAGCCCGACAAGCTCTACTCGTGGTGGGACTATCGGACGATGGCGTTCCGGCGCAACGCAGGTCTCAGAATCGACCTGATCCTCGCCAGTGCCCGGCTGGCCGAGAAATGCGCCTCCTGTCACATCGACAAGGCGCCGAGGAAGCTCGAGAGGCCCTCCGACCACGCGCCCGTGGTCGCAACCTTTGACATATGAGCGGCGCTGTCGCAGGTGTCGGTTTTCTTTACTCTGGTGTTCCGCGCGCGCGCGGGTAGACTCCGCTGTAACAACAATTCTTTCGAACTCGTCCCGGCCGCCATGCAGTTTCGACGCAGCGATTTTGACGTCACCAACACCGTGCAGGTGAGTTCCGTGACGGCGGTCCGGCGGGCGGTGGAGGAACTGTTCTCACAGACCTGGCCGGGCGGACGGGTCGATCGACTGGCGACGGCGTTCGCCGACTTCGAGCGGCTGTTCACCGGCCAGTTTCCGGGCTACCTCGGCTGCGACACCGTCTACCACGACCTGCAGCATTCGCTCGATGACACGCTGGCGATGGCGAGGCTGCTGGCGGGCCACGACCGGACCCACGCCGCGGAGCAGAGGTTCGGCGCGGATCGAGCGCTCATGGGGCTGGTGACCGCGCTGTTCCACGACGCCGGGTACATCCGCGAGACCGACGACACGAAGCATCGCAACGGTGCCGAACTCACCCGCACGCACGTGAGCCGCGGCGCCCAGTTCCTGGCGCGCTACCTGCCGACCATCGGCATGGGCGACTGGGTGCCGGTCGCGACGCAGATCGTGCACTTCACGGGCTACGAGCTGCCGTTCGAGCAGATCCGACTCGACGACCCGCGCGACCGCCGGGTCGGCCACCTGCTCGGCACCGCCGACATGATGGCGCAGATGTCGGACCGCTGTTACCTCGAGAAGTGCCGCGACCGTCTCTATCCGGAGTTCGTGCTCGGCGGCCTCGCCATCTCGCGTTCCGAGGAAGGCGACCTGAAGGTCGTCTACGGCTCGGGACTCGACATACTGCGGCACACGCCGGCGTTCTTCGCGGAGACGATGCGCACCCGGCTCGACGGCGAGTTCGCCGGTGCGTATCGCTACGTCGAGGCGCTGTTCGGCGGACGCAATCCGTACATGGAGACGATCGAAGGCCATCTCGCCTACCTCGAGCAGGTGCTGCAGTCGCAACGCTGGTCAATGCTGCGACGAACGCCGCCGTGTTTCACGTGGGAGAAGAACCCGCTGCAGAACATGCGCTCGCTGGTGATCGAGCGCCTCACCGCGACGGTCGGCGCCACCTAGTCTTTGCGGTGCTGCGCGGCCAGCGCCTCGAGCAGCGCGATCGGATCGGCCGAGACCGTGAGCGCATCGCGCCCGCGCCGCAGCAGCAGGCCATCGGCCACTGCGCGGTCGAGGAATGCGACCAGGTGATCGTAATAGCCGCCGACGTTCAGCAGCCCGCTCGGCTTGTCCTGCAGTTGGGCCAGCGTCCAGCTCCAGGCCTCGAAGAACTCGTCCATCGTCCCGACACCGCCCGGCAGCGACAAGAAGGCGTCCGAGAGTTCGCCCATGCGCTGCTTGCGCTCGGCGAACGTCGCGACGATTTCGAGCGCGGCGAGCCCGCCGTGCCCGACCTCCAGCTCGTACAGAAAGCGCGGAATCACGCCGACCACGCGCGTGCCCGAGCGCAGGGCCGCGTCCGCCACGATGCCCATCAGTCCAACGTGTCCGCCGCCGTACACGAGCGTCCAGCCTCGTCGCCCGATTTCGGCCCCCACCTGCCGTGCCGCCTGCGCATATTCGGGCCGAGTGCCCGGGGCCGAACCGCAGAAGACGCAGACGCTGAAGGTCATGACTGCTGAGGGCGATGCCCGCCCCTCATGTCTTCAGCGCCCGCAGGAACGCCGCCGGGTCCTCGTGCCGCTCGAGCACCTCGACCAGCGCGGAGCCGACCACGACACCATCGACGTGGCCCCTCATTCTCGCGACCTGATCCGCGTTGCGAATGCCGAAGCCGGCGCACACCGGGATCGGCGAGACCGCCCGCACGCGATCCAGGTACTCGAGCACCTCATCCGGCACGGCCGCCGCCTTGCCCGTGGTGCCCGTCGTCGTCACCGCATAGACGAAACCCTGGCTCGCCGCGCAGAGCATCCTGAGCCGCGATGCCGGCGTGACCGGCGTGACCATCTGCACCAGCGCGAGGCCGGCGCGGTCGAGCTCCGCGCGCATCTCGGCGCTCTCTTCGAAGGGCAGATCCGGAATGATGAAGCCGGCGACACCGGCTTTGGCAGCGGCCGCGGGCAAGCGCCCGAGCCCGAACGCGAGCAGTGGATTGAGGTAACTCATCATCAGCAACGGCACCTTCGCCGGCGGCTGCACCAGCTCGAGCTCCTGCAGCAGCCACGGCACGGTGAAGCCGCCCTGCAAGGAGGCGAAACTCGCGCGCTGGATCGTCATGCCGTCGGCCATCGGGTCGGTGAAGGGAACGCCGATCTCAACCACGTCGGCTTCGGTGGCAATCGCTGCCAGGTCGCGGCGGAAATGCTCGCGGTCCGGGAACCCTGCCGTCAGGAATCCCACCACCGCCGGGCGCCCGCCCGCGGCGGCGGCACGGATCGCTGCGCTGATCGTGTCGCGGGCCTTCGTCGCCGTCATCACAGCTTCCCCCGCAACAGCGTGCGCTGCAGCGTCGGCATGTCCTTGTCGCCACGGCCGGACAGTCCGATCAGGATGCGGCTGCCGGGATGGCGCTGCGCGAGACGCCGGGCGCCGGCGAAGGCGTGCGCGGTCTCGATGGCGGGCAGGATTCCCTCGGCCTGGCAGCACTCGGCCAGCGCCTCGAGCGACTCCTCGTCCGCCGCCGCTTCGTACTGCACGCGCCCGATGCTCGCGAGCAGCGCGTGTTCCGGACCCACGCCGGGATAATCGAGGCCAGCCGACACCGAATGCGTCTCCTGGATCTGGCCGTGCTGGTCCTGCAGCAGCAGGGAGTAACAGCCCTGCAGCACGCCCGGCGTGCCGTAGGCGATCGAGGCCGCGTTCTGTCCGAGGCCCTCGCCCGTGCCGCCCGCTTCGAGACCGAGCAGGCAGACGGAGGTGTCGCCGAGGAACGGATGGAACAGGCCGATCGCGTTCGAGCCACCGCCGACGCATGCGACCGCGACGTCCGGCAGCGCGCCGGCCTGCGCGAGCATCTGCGCGCGTGCCTCGACGCCGATGACGCGCTGGAACTCGCGCACGAGGTACGGGTACGGGTGTGGGCCGACGGCGGAGCCCAGCAGGTAGTACGTGCCGTTCGGGTCCGAGACCCAGTCGCGCAAGGCTTCATCGATGGCGGCGCGCAGAGTCCGGTCCCCGCCAGTGACGGGCATTACCTGCGCGCCGAGCAGCTTCATGCGCCCGACGTTCGGTGCCTGCCGCTCCATGTCGATCGAGCCCATGTACACAACGCAGGGCATGCCGAGCCGTGCGCAGGCGGCGGCGGAAGCGACGCCGTGCTGGCCCGCACCGGTTTCCGCCACGATGCGCTTCGCGCCGAGGCGCTGCGCGAGCAGCGCCTGCCCGATCGCGTTGTTGATCTTGTGTGCACCGGTGTGCGCAAGATCCTCGCGCTTCAGCCACACTTCGGCGCCCCAGCGGCGCGACAGCTCGCCCGCGAACGTGAGCGGCGTCGGACGACCGACCCAGGTGCGCAGCTGCGACTCGAGCTCGGCGCGAAACGCCGGGTCGGGCAGGATCTCGCGCACGCCCTGTTCGAGGCGATCGAGCGCCGGGACCAGCGTCTCCGGCACGTACCGGCCACCAAAGGGCCCGTAGCGCCCGCGCGCGTCGGGAAAAGCGCCGCGCAGGGTCTCGGCAAGCAGCGCCTGCCGATCGATCATTACGGCCTCGGTTCTCATCGCTGTCTCTCCTCGATCGTCACACCGGCGAGCCGGGCATGAGCCGCCCGGGCCGCCAACACAAAGTCACGTATCCGTGCCGGGTCCTTCACGCCAGGGCGGCTCTCGACGCCGGAGCTGACATCGACGCCGAACGGACGTACCGTGCGGATGGCCTCCGCGACGTTGGTCGCATCGAGGCCGCCGGCAAGCACAACGTCGGCGCTCGCGGCCAGTGTTGCCGCTTCGCTCCAGTCGGCCTGAAGGCCGCTGCCGCTGCGAGCACTCTCCAGCAGGAAGCGCGCCGGCAGGTGCGCGCCCTGCAACCGCGGCGAATGACTGCGCAGGACCGGCAGCAGAGGCTGCGCCGCGGGCAGCCGCAATCGTGCCAGATCTTCGGCGTCGGCCTGTACGCGGTCCGGCCGCACGGCCTCGAGTACCGCATCGAGTCGCTCCTGCGACGGATGCAGAAACACGGCCACGCGCTCGATGTCGCGCGGAACCGCGCCCTGCAATGCGCGCGCCTCGGCGATCGACAGGCTGCGGGGCGAGGCCTCGTGGAAGACAAACCCCACCGCCTGGACCCGCGCCGCGACGGCCGCCGCGATCGCCGTGGCACTGCGCAGGCCGCAGATCTTCACCCACAGCGCGGGCCTGTCGGCCAAGATCAGCGCAGGGCCCGGCGGCCCGCCTCGAGCAGTTCGCGCACCGCGTGCAGCGGATCGGCGCGCTGCATCAATGCCGTCCCGACCAGGGCCATGCGATAGCCGAGGGCGGCAACTTGCCCGGCATCCTGTGGCGTCGCGACACCGCTTTCGGCGACGCAGGGCGAATCGGCGGGCATGTGGTTGCGCAATTGGGCGAAACGCTGGAAATCGACCTGAAGCGTCTCGAGATCGCGACAGTTCAGACCGATCAGCAGCTGCTCGTCGCGGCCCTGTCGCTGGCGCACGAGCTCGCCCGCGATCTTCAGATCCTCGGCGTCAAAGGCCTCGAGCAGCACGAACAGCCCGTGCTCGGCGGCGCAATCGAGCATCGCGAGCAGGCGCTCGCGCCGCACCATTCGCACGATCAGCAGCACTCCGGAAGCTCCGTGCGCGCGCGCCTCGAGCACCTGATAGGGATCGACCAGGAAATCCTTGCGCATGGCAGGGATGCCATAGGGCGCGAGGGTCTCGGCGGCAAGCCGCAGGTGATCGAGATCGCCGTCGAAGCGCGATGGCTCGGTGAGAATCGAACAGACGGCCGCGCCGCCCTGGGCATAGGCCTCGAGGCGCTTGACCGGCTCGACCGAGCGCGCGGAAAGATCGCCGAGCGCCGGGGAGCGCAGCTTGAGTTCAGCAATCAGATCGAAGCCGCGAGCGGGCAGGCGCAGCTTGGGCGGTGGGCGGCTCGCCAGGATCGCCGTGCGCAATGCCGCCTCAGGCACGCGCTCGCGCGCCTCGAGGACTCGCTGGTGGCTGCTGCGGTTCATGTCGGAGAGAAGACCCATGATCGCCGGCACTGCTCAGCAACTCGCTGCAGATCGCTGGCGGCTGGCCGCCAGCCTCCAGCCGATCATCGCCAGGCGGGAGGCATCCCCCGGCTGCAGGCTTCGGCCCGCAAGGATGGAGAAGCTTTCCAGGCGGGTATACTGCCCCAGTTCCACGCCCCGGATCAGGATGGCGTTCCGGGCGGAAGTGCCGGTCAGCGCAAGGATCTCCGGAATGACCGGGTGGACGCCCATCCCGGCCAGCTCCTCCCCCACCTGTCTGGAG
>Ga0209048_10003632_pt1 | contig 14941 bp, 19 predicted proteins | sample FrelakmetCRP12CR_FD_187146 | JGI IMG/M metagenome (GOLD analysis project Ga0209048, IMG submission 187146) | Freshwater lake sediment microbial communities from the University of Notre Dame, USA, for methane emissions studies - CRP12 CR (SPAdes)... | ecosystem: Environmental > Aquatic >... | reverse complement strand
GATTCGAACCCGGGTCGGAGGATCCACAGTCCTCTAGGATAACCAACTACCCCACCCTGGCAGATGTCCCTTTTACATTTGCACCGGACTCTGATTAATCTATCTTTGCAGATCCATCGCCTGATTCGGAACTGCAGGCTGTCATGGATTCAAAAACCTCTTCAAGCGAACAGAAGGTGATTATTAATAGGGTCAGGAATCCATTACATATCAGGTGGCTCTGAACACAATTCCTAACTATTGAGGCGTTGCACGTTACACGGCAGTGCACGAGGAATGGGGACTTTTTTTAATCCCCTTCAGAGCGAGAGAACGAACGGGAGGGGGAAGAGATGGCGGATAACCCGAAGATCAGGACGCCGATTGTCTGCGTTATGGGGCACGTTGATCACGGGAAGACCTCTCTATTGGACCGTATCCGCGGATCATCGGTTGTAAGCTCTGAAGTGGGAGCAATCACCCAGCACATCGGTGCGACCATTGTCCCCATAGAAGCCATACGGTCCATGGGCGGAACGGTTGGCAAATCGCTCAATATTCCCGGTCTTTTGTTCATCGATACCCCGGGTCACCATGCATTCACGACCCTCCGGGCTCGCGGCGGGGCATTAGCTGACATGGCAATCCTTGTGGTCGATATCAGCCAGGGATTTCAACCCCAGACGATCGAAGCACTTCAGATCCTTCGTTCCTGCCGCACACCATTTGTTGTTGCCGCAACCAAGATTGACCGCATCCATGGGTGGAGGGCGTTTGAAAACGAATCGTTCCTTACATCAATTGCAAAACAGAACGACCGGGTCATAGGTGAGATTGAGACCAAAACCTACGAGATCGTTGGCAAGCTCTCCGAATACGACTTCTCGGCAGACCGCTTCGACCGGGTATCTGATTTCAAGCGAAACCTGGCGATTGTACCGGTCAGCGCTCATACGGGAGAAGGCATTTCAGACCTGTTGCTTGTCATGATCGGGCTTGCCCAGCGGTATATGGGGGAGGAACTCACCCTCCTGGTTGAAGGTCCGGGGGCGGGTACCGTTCTTGAAGTCAAAGAAGAGCGTGGACTCGGGACTACCCTTGATGTAATTCTGTATGACGGGACACTCTCAATAGGTGATGAAATTGCTGTTGCTACGCAGGGTGATATAGTAGTGACAAAAGTCCGGTCCCTTTTAAAACCCCGCCCGATGAAAGAGATCCTCGTGGAAGACCGGTTCGAACGGGTGAAATCCGTGGCTGCAGCAGCAGGGATTAAGGTCACCGCCCCGAACCTTGAGAATGTAATTGCAGGGTCACCATTCTTTGTGATCCGTGGCAATCGTGAGGAAGTTGAGACAAAGATAAAAAAAGAGATGACGGAAATTCACGTCATACTTGCCGATGAAGGAATCGTCATAAAAGCAGATACTATCGGGGCCCTGGAAGCGCTCTGCAAGGAGCTTGACGGGAAAGGGATCGGGGTAATGCGAGCAGAAGTCGGGGGAGTAAGCCGTCACGACCTGATCGACACCGAGACTATCAAAAACCCTGTATTTCGGGTGCTCCTTTCGTTCAATACCCCAATCCTTCCTGACGCTGCTGATATGATCAAAGATCCCCTCTATACACAGGTGAAAGTCTTTGAGGGGAGGGTAATCTACCAGCTTATCGACCAGTATCTCGCGTGGAGGGACGAACAGAAACGGCTTTTGGAAAAACAGCGGTTTGAGCATGTTATCATGCCGGCAAAGATCCGCCTCCTGCCCGATTGCGTATTCCGTCAAAGCAATCCTGCGGTAGTTGGCGTGCGGGTACTTGGCGGGAAATTGCGAAGTGATGTAAATCTCGTCAAAACTGATGGAAAGAAAGTAGGTCACCTTAAGTCCATGCAGCTCCGCCAGGAATCAATCCGCGAAGCAGATGCCGGACTCGAAGTGGCAATCTCCATTGAGGGGGTAACAATCGGGAGGCAGCTGAATATCGGTGATGACTTGTTTGTCGATATTCCGGAACGGCATGTGAAAGTGCTCGAACGTGAAATGCTCAAAACCTTAAACGTGAGCACACAGGAAGTCTTAGAAGAATTCACGACGATGCGGCGCAAAGCTGACCCCTTCTGGGGGAAATGACCCTGTTTTGAGCTGGCGGTAGACGCGAGGGTTTAATAGCGTACCAGTATAATAAAATGGGTACTTCTCATGTGCAGGTAAATTAGCCGGCAGCCAGAGACGTGAAAAAATCCTATACCTGGGTTTTTTGATGAAAATCAATACGGAGCATAAAAAATGGTGGAATTGAAAATCGTTGTATCAGACCCAAAGACCGGTCGCGCCTTCAATGTAGACGCAAGTGGTGGCGTAGCAAGTGCAATAGTTGGAAAACGTATCGGTGAAGAGATCGATGCGGGTGCAATGGGACTTGCAGGCTATAAGATCCAGATCACCGGCGCATCCGATCGGACCGGAATACCTGCAAAGAAGAGCTTGCCCGGCGCAGGACGCAAGAAACTTCTCATGACAAAAGGTGTCGGGTTTCACCCGACAATGGAAGGAGAGCGCAGGAGGAAAACGATCCGGTCAAACGAGATCACTGCTGACTTCGTCCAGATAAATGCCCGCGTTACCACGTATGGAGACAAAACGCTGGAAGAACTATTCCCCAAGGTAGAGGGAGAAAAAGCAGAGAAAAAGGTTAAAGCCGGCAGAAGATAAAATATCATCTTTTTTAATTGTTTTTAATAGTTTATTACAACAAAAAATTGAGAGGGAAATCACTACAGGGTATAGTTGATACTTGCTGTCCCAAATGGCGTTGAGTTCTTTCCAGACGTTAATGATTTCCCATTTTTCCAGAGTTCGACCAGTATCTCGTGAGTCGTTGACCCGTCTTCCTTTTTGAAGCTTGCCGAAACATTTCCAGTTGCATTAGTGATTTCATACAGCTTGTCACCGGAATTTCTCACGTTTTGCATTACCCCATTTACACCATACATTCCTGAAAAACCACCCAGGTAACTGACTTTAACAAATACTCCGGTTGCCGGAATGCTGGCAGTAGTCGGAACCTTGATCGTCATCTGGGGGGAACCGGTAGAACCTGATAGTGTTTCCTGGGTTACCGCACCTGAAGGTGTCGGCGTTGTCTTGACCGGGATGGGCTGGTCCGATGTATTCCCGCTTCCCATAAAAAATACCAGCGCGATTACCACAACTGCAAGTATCCCAACAATCATGGCTATTGTAACCCATGGTTTATCCCAGTGATCATTTTTATTTCCTGTCATAAATTCACTTCTTCAAATCTGCCTGATGATATGTAGGTTATGGCGTAACGAAATACTTTATTGTCCGATTACGGTCTTGACCTGGCCGGTTCCACCCATAAAAAATATCAGATATTAGGATGTCAAGTGCCTTTTTTCAGGGTTCCGGTGAGGGCTTCGCGTTTATCGCTGAAAGGAACCTTGTATTTTTTTGCAAGCAGCACAAGTGCGGCAGCAGGCAGGAGATTTCCATCAAACTGCTCTTTGATAATCCGGTTCATCTCAGAAACAACATCCGTTTCCGCCAAACCCTGCGCTTTGGCAATCCTGTCGATCATTTCTGCCACAGGATCATTACGCTCAAAAATTGAAGATGTGGGTTTGAAACCTAGGGGAATGGTTATCGATGAAGTATCAAACAGGGGAGAGAAAATTCCATCCTTCTGACGTAACAGTCCTTCTTCTTCCGCACGGTGAAGTAGCACACCTGCCTGTTCGGTGCTCATCCATTTCCGGTCGAGTGAGTAGTAATATACCAGCTCGTTCTTTCGCATACCGGTTTTCCGGGTGTGTTTGAATGGTGCTGCGACCGTGATTTTAAGATTCACTTCTGTGCACCCAGAAGGACGTTTTTCATGTCAAGCGCATCCAGTCCCTCACCATGCCCTTCCTTTGCAATATCTATATCAGTCCTTGATCCCTGGTCAGTTAGCCTGATGAAAAAGACATCATTGGCAATCGGAACCTTGCCCCCACCGCGGAGTGCAAGCGCGAGCATGGATACCTGCATATCGGCAGCTTCGGTGATAACGCCAGGGCGCAGGACATCCGGCGTAATATCTCCAAATGTCGCACGGTCTATTGCAATCTTAATTTTGGTTTTTACTTTCACCAGTTCCTTGCCGGTTGTTTTGGTTGACTCATAATTATCGAGACCTGCGATGTACTTCAGCGTCTCGTTAAATGGCATACCCATCGCAAATGACAGGTCAATCCGCTGAGGGAAACGATAATAGATCCTTCGCATAGCTAAACTATGTGGGGGGTCAAAAGAAAAAAGATTGCTGAATACTTTTTATAACTGCACATATATTGAAAGGGATTACTGTCAAAAAATGTGTCATCCATGGATGAACTGGGATTCATCGCTGCTGGAAACAAATAAAAAATTGTGTTGGGGATTTTATAGTTCCCGGGTTATTCGAGTAACACTGCGTTAATAACACCGTCCTGACCCGGGCGACTCAGGATACGGGCATTCCCGATCTCGGTCTTGATGATTGCACCCTTGGTCAGAAGATTTCGCCGCACATAGTTCGGGTTTGCCCCGTTTTCAACGACACCTGCAATTTTAACCTTTTTGCACACGCCGCTTTTAAGATCGGTCACATTAGCAAGATTTGCCCTGAGCGCACGCATTTTCTGGTTCGCACCGGTGGTACGGATACTTTTTCTCCGGTCGTCACCAATATGGGTATCTGCGGGTGCGAGCCCAATCTCCGTTCTTCGTTTCATCTGTGCCGGGCGGCGCCTGCCACCGGATATTTTTCGTACTGATTCTCCTTGCCACTGCATGGTGTCACTCTCGATAATATTTCTTTGAGAAACCTTCCCCAAAGATGGTGCTCTATATATTCCCTCCAGAATTATTTATAGTATCTCCTGATAGCGGAAACAAACGCACTCGGTTTACACGAGGGATTGGATTACAAGCTCACAAAACGTCCTGATAATATTTGATCGAGGGAACAATTTACCTGCACGGGTATCCGATTTCTATAATTTTTTATGAGAGAATGCAATCCAGGAGGGCAGCAATACCATCACCCGTCTTCAGGTTAGTCCTGAATACCGGCATATCGGGATTATATCGATGGATATCTGATTCCATCCGGTCAAGGTTGGCTCCTACAAAGGGGGCCAGATCAACCTTGTTGATTACGCCAATCGTGCAGTCGCGGAACATCATCGGGTGCTTGTTTACCACGTCATCGCCCTCCGTTGAACTCACAATGACTATTCTCTTTTCTGCTCCCAACCGGAAGTCTGTCGGGCAGACCATATTGCCTACGTTCTCGATGAACAGGATATCAATATCATTGAGCGGAAGATGCTCAATCGCATGTTCTACCAAGTGAGCATCAAGATGACATTCCTTACCCGTGTTTGCATTGAACGCCGGGATGCCGAGAGCTACAATCCGCTTAAAATCATCGTCACCATACACATCGCCAGCAATCGCACCCGCACGCAATCCCTTTTTTACGAGTAGGGGATTAAGACGCTCTATGAGGGCAGTTTTTCCTGATCCGATTGCGCCGAGCAGGTCAAATGCCCGTACGCCATGAGATTTCAGGTGCTTTGCATTCTTGTCGGCAAGCGTATTGTTGACGTCGTAAATATCCTTCTCTATCCGGACGTCTATATGATGCATGGTACAAGGTACGAGCGTACACTGTTTATACCTTGACCCACAAATTCTCTTTATAATGGCACAAGGCGAGTGCATCTTATATCCCTGTTATTTCAATGCGGCATATTCACGTCGTGAGGGGAGACGTGTGTCACGGAGCCAGGCGGTAAAGGCTCCGGTCATTGGCGATCTTGAACGCGCATTGAAGCGTGCCGGTGTAACCTTCAGGATCGAAGACAACCATCACCCCGCTCACTGGATGCGACACGAGGGCCGAATTGTTGCAGAGTGGCAGGAAAGTAAAGGGGTCCTTATCAAAAAAGTTGCCCAGAGACTTGAGGTGAAACGATGAGCGGATTATATGACCTGCATACCCATTCTATCCTTTCAGACGGGGAGATGCTTCCCATTGAATTAATTCGCCGGATGGCAGTACATGGGTATACAACTGTAGCTATTACCGATCACGTTGATACGTCCAACATAACATCTGTCATTCAATCACTCGACCTGGTACGTGAATCCGCAAAGATTTTTGGGGTTAAACTGCTCTGTGGAGTTGAGATAACCCATGTCCCTCCATCGCAGATCGCAGACCTTGCAAAATCAGCAAAGGATTTCGGTGCAGATATTGTCATTGTCCATGGTGAGACCACAGTTGAGCCCGTGGCTGCCGGTACCAACCATGCTGCATGCACGTGCAAATATGTCAATGTGCTTGCCCACCCGGGACTTATCACCAGAGACGATGCAATCCTTGCTGCAAAGCACGGTATTGCTCTTGAGATCACCTCAAGAGGCGGGCACAACCGGACAAATGGCCACGTGGCACTGGTTGCACGGGAAACCGGGTGCCAGATCGTCGTGGATTCAGACGCGCACGCACCCTATGATATTTTGGACGAACGCGCGAAATTTGTTGTGGCAAAAGGGGCCGGACTAACCGATGCTGAATGCAAACAGGTTATATCTTTAAATATCGACGAGTTTCTTGTTTCCTGAAATTTTATTTATACTTTCACACAATATTTAAATACCGTAGTGACTAATATATATAGGTTACTAGATTATTTCAGTAATTTTGTATCTTTGAGGGTGTTGTGTGAAAGTTGTTGGTCGAGCGATGAGCACCGTTGGCAACCGGATGCTTATTATACAATGTGATGCCGCCCAGCTCCCCCCTTTGTACAGCGAAGTGACTGATCGGAGGATGAAGCCAGTGGGGAAGATCCTGGACCTCTTTGGCAATGTCAAATCACCGTATGCTGCGGTTCTTTGCCGCGAAAAATGTACGGTTCTGCCGAATGAAAAGATCTTCGCAAAATGATGACACACCGCCCGGGATACACCGGTTTTGCTATTCAGGTAAAAATATAACATTGGAGAATGTGGATGCAGGAAATTGAAAAAGTAAAAGTCCTTCAGAGTGAGAGGGAAGCACTCAAATTACGGACAAAGGGAAAAGAGACCGAAAAGAAGGCGGAAAATCATACCGAGACGGTCTGCCCTGAGTGTGGAGGCAGGCAGCTTGTCCATGATTACGAAAGGGCAGAACTGGTCTGCCAGGGTTGCGGTCTGGTAATTGACGATGATTTCATTGACCGTGGTCCTGAGTGGCGGGCGTTCGATCACGACCAGCGTATGAAACGCTCACGTGTTGGCGCTCCGATGACCTTTACGATCCATGACAAAGGTCTTTCAACAATGATCGACTGGCGCAACCGGGACTCGTATGGCCGTGCAATCTCATCGAAAAACCGTGCACAGCTCTACCGCCTCCGCAAATGGCAGCGACGCATCCGGGTCAGTAATGCAACCGAGCGTAACCTTGCATTCGCCCTTTCAGAACTTGATCGTATGGCATCTGCACTCGGTCTTCCGAGAAATGTGCGTGAAACTGCAGCGGTTGTTTACCGTGATGCAGTTGATAAGAACCTGATTCGCGGGAGAAGTATTGAAGGTGTTGCTGCAGCAGCGCTTTATGCAGCCTGCCGACAGTGCAATGTGCCCCGTACACTTGATGAGATCGCAGAAGTATCCCGTGTATCCAGGAAAGAGATTGGCAGGACTTACCGCTTCATCTCCCGTGAACTCGGGCTTAAGCTTCTCCCGACGTCCCCTATTGATTATGTCCCGCGCTTCTGCTCCGGGCTCACCCTCAAAGGTGAAGTCCAGAGCCGTGCGGTGGAGATTCTCAGGCAGGCAGGAGAACGCGAATTAACAAGCGGCAGGGGCCCAACCGGTGTTGCTGCAGCCGCAATTTATATCTCATCTATTCTTGGCGGGGAACGACGCACCCAGCGCGAAGTAGCTGAAGTTGCAGGTGTTACCGAAGTCACTATCCGGAACAGATATAAGGAACTGGCAGAAAAGTTAGATATCGAGATTATTCTCTGATATCATCTTATTTTTGGGCTCGTAGATCAGGGGTAGATCGTTACGTTCGCAACGTAAAGGCCGCGGGTTCAATTCCCGCCGGGTCCATTGTTCATTCCATTTTTTTTTAGAATAATATAAAAAAAATTACTTTTTAGACATTGCCAGCACTTCACTTTCAAGAGTGCTTTTCAAACGCTCCACTGCTTCATTGATATCGTTTGTCGTCGTCAGGGTGAACTGGTTATCCGTCTTTGGGTCATGGTAGGTAACAATAAATTCAATCTGTCCGTCTTTTCCTTTTTTTAATTCAACGATCAGTTTTGCCACAACGATTCACTCCACTACGAAATATAAGAGATTAAAGGTATAATAGGTGTATTGTTGAATTTTTTTCATCTCCCTTTTATTCCCATTTCGTTCCCTTTTTTTAAATTATCTCATGTTGTCTTTTTCATAACGACAATGACCAAAACCGATATAAGAGTCAGCCGGACAATACTGATGATATCAATTATATATTCACCATGTAAACCAATCGAAGGGAGACTATGGTCAGCGAAAATAGTTACCAAAAAACCTGCATTCTTATACTGTTTGTTGCACTGCTGTTTGTAATGCCTTCATCAGCTCTGAACACAGCCGTGTATGGTGATTCCTCAGGATTCAATCCTGATCTCCATAAGGAGAATTTTACTGTTGTGTATTCTCATCCTGGTTCTTTGGGAACAGATCTTGACACCAACATTACGAAATTTACCGATCCTTCAGTTGATGTAATTTTTATTGGAGGCAATGATTCGTTCAGTCCCGCAACTGCATCACTGATTGAAAAGGCAGTTGCATCCGGAAAAATTTTGGTTGTAAGCAATAAAAACTACCTGAATTTTAATTCAAGCCTGCCAGCAACCAGCAATGGTTCTGTTCCTGACGGTCAGTATCTCGTAATCACCGATCCAACCACCACACTTTCAAAAACAATTTTTAGCGGTCTACGCACGAATTTCTCAAATAACAACCTGCTTTCTTCGCGTTCAACCATTAAAGCAAAAGAGGGGTCGGTCACTCTCCTGAGTTATGACATGGGTGATCCTGCACTGCTCTATTGGCCATACGGGAATGGGTATGTAATTACATGGGCACCGGGATCAAACAGCCGTTATCTCAACAGCACAGAAGCTGATCTGGTTAATTATCGTTTGATCACCTCTCTTGTAAACGAGAAGTTACCGAAACCTGTAGTTACAACCACATCACCTGCCCAGTCAAATTCAGGAAATATCGAGGTGTATTCTTCACCCCTTGGGGCCAGTGTCCTGATTGACGGTAGATACTATGGGACTACACCGGCAAACCTGACAGATATCCCCTCTGGAAACCATATCATCAGGCTATCGCTCAGTGGGTATTACGATTATGAAGGCACGATCTATGTGATTCCCGGTCAGACAACCCATGCATACGGGACATTACCACCAATGGGCCAGTTCTCCACTTCCCCGACTCCGGTTCCAACAACCGCAGTCCCGATCATCGTTCAGGTACCAGTCACAGCAGAACCCACACAATCCCAGGCACCCTTGGAAAACCCGGGTGTGATAGCAGCTATTATCGGTGTAATTACAGCAACTATCGGAGCAGTCGCCACGATTTTTTCCCATATTTTCAAAGCGAAAAAAGAATAAACAAAAAGATCAGCGGACAGGAAAATTTTTTTTATTTTTTTGGTAATCAGATAATCAACGATTTTACCTCTTTCTGGAGATACCGTCAAATCAGGAATCTGTAAATACTATCTCCCCGTCGTAATATCCACTCTCCGACGATAATTCCCGCCACGGAAAGACCCCGGTTTCCCAATCCAGACACGGAGTATTTTTATTCAGCACATCGGTAAAAGCCCCTTAAACGCGATACAGCAGCATTGCCAAATCACATGACCATCTATAAAGAAAAATCCGGAACCTCAAAATTCAACCCAGCTTTGGGGGTACTTTTAACTCGTCCGTTTGGCAAAATCTGCCCGAATTAACGACTTTATTAATCGGAGCACGGAATGAGCTCCCTTTCTTCGTGTCAGACACAAATCGGAGCCCTGAAAGAGCCTGGATTGACATCAGGTATTTGTGGCAGAATCAGGCTTTTTGATGGTTTTTTGCCAATTCATATCCTGCGAGGAATTTGACGCGATACCGGAATGTATCGAACGAACAGTAACAACTATATGGCATCCGCAGAAAACTAGTATGCCACACAAGGGCTCGTAGATCAGGGGTAGATCGTCACGTTTGCAACGTGAAGGCCACGGGTTCAAATCCCGTCGAGTCCACTCGTTTCTTTTTTATCAATCGATCCAGTCAAGCATGACCCGGGGTTTTTCCTGCTCTTTTTGTTTTTGTAACTTTTCTTTCACGTTTTTTACCGCAATCGTGGCTGGAGATGATTTTTGTTCGAACCGGCTGTAGTCCATGTAATCGTGGGTGATCCTGTCTTCACCACCAATAATAATCTCCTGAATAGGCTGTACCTGTTCTTCATCATGGAAGGGTTTTGGTGAATTCGTCACCAGGTGTGAATCGTTACCCTCAATGGGAGCAGATTCTGTGTGGTGAGCTGGTTCCTGAACAAAAAGGGGGGGTGGGGCAATATTCTGGAAAGATACCGGAGGTTGTCCGGCAGCCAGAGGTTCAGGTTCATTTCCTGACCTGAACAAAAGGAAATCAACGAAATCTTCAACCTCCTTACGCTGTTCAGGAGACAGTCTGTCCAGTTTACTCTCCAGAGATTCCATGCTGTGTTCCAATATGGGGTCTGATAATGAACTATCTTTCATTAAACATATTTATAGTCGATAACCTCTTTACAACACCATTCTGGGTTTTTTAGTCATTTCAGATAATTCCATATTTACGGAGTAAAAGGCCACAACCTGCATACAGCGATATCGACACAAGAATGACTGCACACCAAAAGATGATAAAGCTGGTATTTCCGGAAACCAGCGCATCCCAGAATTCTGTGATAAAGAACAAGATCCCAAGGGCAATGACGATCAGTCCACCGTAAATAAGAACAATCGCACCAAAGCCCTGAGCGACCATATCATCCATATTCAGTAGTTGGTAAGCCGTCTATATGAACTCCGCCGTTCTGATACGTCCAATTTAATGATAATCACTCAAGATATTGTGCCAACAAGTTGTCATAAAGGCGCACGATATTGTCTTTGGTTGGTGGCATTGATGGAAAGCCCTTATACTTCATTGCAGCAGGGACATCCTCCCTGAGGCTGAGTTTATACTGGCTTTTTGAATAAAACCAGCCCATCTTTTCGTAATATTCGGAAAGATATTCCTGCTCGGGTTGTCCTGGGGTTGGAATAAAAAGTCCATGGCGCTTAGTAAGTTCGGCCATTTCCATCATTGAAGTGTAGCCCGAGCGACAGATGACAAATTTCGCCCGGTTCATGAGGCGAATTTTTTCCTGCGTGCTTGCATAGGAAATGAGCGTGCAACGGTCGGATAGTGAACGCGTCTGAGTTTTTTGCGGACTGCCCAGCAAGACAATCGTAGAACCGTCCAGTTCAGGAAGCATGGGTATTACGATCTCTTCAAGCCGTGTTCTCTGCGGCTCGGGACCGGATATGATGACGAGGTTGTCAAGATCCTGTTCAACATCCATTTTTGGGGTGCTTGAGAGAATTCCTGAAAAAAATACCTTTGAATCGGTCAGTCCACGAACCGGGCGGGACAACTTTCCCGCAAGGGATGCAGGTCCCGGCGGGTTATCGGGAACGATGACTCGGGAATAATTTTCAAACAGGAAGTAATTTGCAAGGATGGAGGAAAGTTCTATAGGCCAGAACAAGAGAGGGAAGTGATAATGGATCTGGTGAGTAATGAAGATTGTTGGAATTTTTAATGAATATACACCTACCCGGTTATCGCTGATGATAAGATCATAATGGTTTTTTTCAAGAATGTTTTGCAGGGTACGGCGTTCCTCCGCAAGGGCTCTTGAGATGGTTGGCAGGGATGCAATGAACTTCGGGATAAAGAAACGGCTTGTACTGTAAGGTGAAGGATAATCGTTGAATTCGATGAATTTGCATTCAGGGAATTCTTGCTGGAGCACCGCGAGTGCGTTGCCGCATGCTGCGATGGTGACATCGTGATGATGGTAAAGAAGGCTCCTGATAATAGGGATATCCCGTGTGGCATGACCCAGACCCCAGCTGAGCGGAGAGAGCAGTACGTTAGCCATCCATCACCCTATTGTTAATAAGTTTATTCGTGCTTTTGTATTGAATGATTCGGATTTGCAATATCGCCCAATATTTGACATTCACCTGTTGTGCCACCATTATTTTATTAATTATTTGATCAAATGAGTGTTAATCATTCAGGAGGGTTTTTATCCACCCGCTGGTCAGACTTCTACGGTTCGGGGAATATGGTTTTTTGTCCATTATCGTCGGACTATTTGGAGCTTTTCTGGGATCCTCTGTGGTCGATATATCTCTTATATATCTGGTGGTTTTCATCATTGCCGCATCTGCGTTTGGATTTGTAGTAAACGATATTTCAGACCGTGAACTGGATGCAAAAACACCGTTCCCCAGAAATCCACTTGCAGACGGTTCGATGTCATTGCCTGCTGCGGTTCTCGTGAGCGCCATACTTCTCCTCGTCACGCTGGTGTGTATGGTACTCCTGCCGTCAAAACTGCTCTGGATAGAGATCCTGATCCTTTTCATGTTTGTCACGTATTCATTTCTTATTGAAACGAAAAATATCGCCGGACTTGACCTTCTCTACCATGCAGTACTCCCGATGCTTTGCGGTATGCTTGGATACCTCCTGTATCATCCGCTCGATCGGATGGGTATCATCTTTTTTTCTCTCCTGGCACTCTTTGGTATCATCAGTGAACTTCTCAACGAAATCCGGGATATTGAAAAGGACCGGATTAAACGAAGGAACTCAGTCATGATTATCGGGGAACAGGCAGCATTCAAGTGGACCATGGCACTCATGGTTCTTGCCCTGATACTCTGTGCCTTCCTCGTTTCAGTAGAAATGGGATATCTCTGGCTGCTCCCGTTATTTCCCTTCGGGCTGATTCTTATTAAACCGGTATACAGGGCGATGAATAATGCCAGCTACAAGACACAGTTTGTTGAGGAGATGAATACCAAGACAATAAAAGTAGCAGGTATCTCACTCCTGGTCTATTGTGTACTCCGCTTTTTCGGGTACATGTGATAAAAAATTTCAAGGATATAAACCTTACAAAAAATTATTCCCACCGGTGCTGGTACCCGCGTTTCTCTACAGGGATGCCATCAATGAGGACAACTTTTTCTGAAATTGTTTTGCCGATAACAGTATAGGAAACACCCTTCACCGGATGCAGTTTTGGTGGCAGGGTGAAGATTAGTTCATAATCCCCTCCACCATACAGAGCAAGCTCCTGTGCCTGGACTGCAGGGATGCCCACGGGGACGGGAAGTTTGGTTGAATCAAGGGAGAATCCACATTCGTTTACGCTGACCAGATCATAGAGCGAGAGTGCGATACCGTCACTATCATCCATCATTGCACTAACGCCAGCCCTGCCCAGATGCTGCCCTTCCCTGACCCTTGGTTGTGGTTCAAAGAGCGCCTTTTCAAATTGGGGGAATCCGTCAAGGTATGCCTGAGCCTGACCTGAAGTGCCGGTGATACAAACAAGATCCCCCGGATGTGCACCAATTCGACGGACGACCTGACGTTTATCCACAAGACCAAGGCCGGTTGTCACAACAGTCAACTCTCCGTGACGGTCAATATCACCACCTATGATTTCCGCACCGAATGTTGTGCAGCAATCCTTTGCGCCCTGCATTATTCCTGCAAGATTCTGCCATGTGTCAAGTCCGACAGCAATGAGGAGATATTTTGGTGCTGCCCCCATGCTTGCAATATCTGAGAGTGTGACTGCTGCACTCATCCAGCCAATCTGCCAGTCGCTCATACCCGCGACAAAATCAGTAGTGCGGTGGAGCATGTCCGTTGTCACTACCATAACCTGGTCACCACAGGGCACTTCGGCACAATCATCAAGGCATTTCTCTTTTCCGACAATCCCCATTACGACTGCCAGGAGTTCGCGGTCATCCACTCTTGCGCACCTCCTTACCCCGTTCGCTCTTGTACTCTTTGAATATGTGCTCGATCATTTCAGATTTCTTTTCCCGTTCATGCTGTGCCTGTTCCTCCTGCCAGCGCAGAAGAGCACCTTCAAGCGTTTCCTTCCCGCAAAGGCCTCGCTTCCCTCGTACCTGAACTCCCGAATCCGTATCAGAAATGAGGGGGATTTTTGCTTCCCGGAATACCGGAAGGATCAGGAGATCACTTTGTGCAAGCACTGCAGAACTACAGACAACCGCTTTTATATTAATTTCTGCAAGATCCTTTACCACAGTTCTTCCCCATCCATCCAGCCGTGTGACAAAGATAATGTCTCCTTCTTCGATCCCCATATCTTCAATAAGACGGCGAAGTCCTTCTTTTGTCAGTGCATCCATCACCTTGACTGGCAGCACCTCACCATCCATCGAAAGCTCGGCAAACTGTTTGATACGCACGAGGCGTTTGGAAAGATTCCGAGTGTGTCGTTCCTCCCTGCGCAACCGTTTTTTTAAGCCCTGGATGACCACATCTTTTTTCATCATTTCGGAATCTTTTGCAAGTTGTGCATCCTGTGAAGTGTGAATCTTCCGGACGCGTGCCTGGAGCCTCTGGATTTCGAAGTCCTTTTCCTTTACTTCTTCCTGCAGCTCAGCCACATACGTGCGAAGGCGCTTTACCATGCCGTCAAGCACCCGTGCCTTCTCATCATGCTTTACTTCTACAGGTACCCGGGGTATA